>Ga0256404_1000877_pt1 | contig 76944 bp, 77 predicted proteins | sample RumenRJG_01DNA_FD_185990 | JGI IMG/M metagenome (GOLD analysis project Ga0256404, IMG submission 185990) | Bovine rumen microbial communities from Lethbridge, Alberta, Canada - RJG_01 | ecosystem: Host-associated > Mammals > Digestive system > Stomach > Rumen | place: Canada: Alberta | collected...
CGAAGAATGACTTAAAAGAGCCATCGACCTCTTTCAGGATCTGCTGCGCCATGTTGGAGTTTAACGCTTTGTAATTAGGGCTGTTCTTTAAAAGCGTGTAATTCTTTTCGTATTTTAGAAACTCGCCCTCAGAAAAGTAATACTGTCTTACATTGTAAATGGCTTCATTGGCAAGATTCTTTGCTATATGGCATAGTTCTTTTATAGTTTTGTAGTCTTCCTTTGAAAGATGCTTTACTTGTTGTTTTACGGTAAGATGCATACAGCTTTCTCCTTTCTAAAGACTCGGAAACAGGATTTCCTGTATGCATATTATATCATATCCCTAACCGCCATTCATCCCACGGCCTAAAGGCGCGTGGGTTTTCTGTCGGGAACTTTATAAATAATTCTATCATATTTAGAACATGAAATAAAAAAGACCATAACATATGTTACAGTCTTTAGAGTGTTATTTTAATAAGCTAGGCATATATTTCTTGAGGGCATTATAGATACCTTCATGATTATTATCCTGTGTGACATAGTCAGCAGCATTCTTGACTTCATTAGTCGCATTGCCCATTGCAACACCTGTTTTCGCAAACTTGATAATCGATAAATCATTTTCTGCATCACCAAAGGCAATACAATCATTGGCTGTATAGCCAAGTTTCTTTAAAGCGACATCAAGAGCTTTAGCTTTATCAATGCCTTTTTCTGTAAATTCAAAATAGAATGGTGCGGTAAACATGCAGTTGAGCTGATCCTTGAATGGTGCAGCCATTTCCTTGGCATGTTTTTCTAAATAAGCAGGATCACCGGCTGTAAGGATTTTGTTTGTGCCCCAGTTCAAAAATGCAGCTAAATCATTAACTTCACAAACCATCATCTTACAGAGTCTTGACTCATATTCTACTTTTGGTGCATAGGCATTTTCGACATACAAGTAAGCATCTTTATAAAGCATTGGTGTGACATCAAACTTACGTAAGTGCTTTAAGACTTCTCGTCCTTTATTAATATCTACTGGTGTATTATAGAGGATATCTGTTGTTGTGCAGTCAACAACCTGACTACCATTAAAACAACATAATAAGCCATGATGTTCACTCATTTTGAGTTCTTCGGCAATATACCATAACCCACTAGCAGGACGACCGCTTGCCAATACGACAACATTGCCTCTCTCCTGGGCTTTAATTAAGAATTCTTTTGTTTTGGGCTGAATTTTCTTTTCATCATCAAAAAGTGTTCCGTCTATATCTAATACAATGACTTTTGGTTCATTCATTTCTTATCACCTCGGAGTCAATCTTATCATTGAATGACGCCCTTATCAATCGCGAATATGCGCGATCCCCCGAATAATTTTCCTAAGCGCCCAGCTTAAAGCACCAATGCCTACAATTACAATAATAATCATACCAGCAGTACTTTTAAAAATCTTACCTTCTTTAAAAAGAAGATATCCAAGTATTACTAAGACAATAATGACAAGGATTCCCCTGATCATTTCCGCCATCATTTGTCCCCATTCATCAAGCTGTCCTTTTTCCAATGACGAACGTGGATCAAAGACATGGAGTGTTTCATTCAGTACACCATATTTCCATACATCTTTCCAACTATGTTTCATTTCATCACCCTATTTCATATATTTGATTGATGAGACAAGTATAGCACTACCCACAACAGATAGCACAGCAAAGATGAATAGGGTTATATGAACGCTTGTCACTTCAATCAATAATCCACCTGCAACACTCGCAATCACGCCAGCTATTGTCGCTGACATTGTAAAGAGGGCTTGTCCAGTTGTCGCATCTTTCTTGTCAAAGAAAGAATCAATATAGAAGACGCTAGCAGGAATGAAAAGTGCGAAGGCAAAAATCTGAAGCATCTGAGCGATGAAGAAGATGGTCATATTAGGGGCAAAGAGAGTTAAAAGATGTTTGATGGAATACATGATGCCGGCAAAGATCATAACATAGGAGATATTGAATATGTCTTTATATTTTTGAAACAGGACCATCCCTGGCAGTTCAAGAAAAGCTGCGATGAATGTCGCAATCCCCATTGAAACACTATTTCCACCAATATTCCTCACAATATAGATCATATAGGTATTAATAAGCTGATGGTCAATATAAATCAGTATATAGCCAACAAGCATCAAAAAGAAAAGCTTATAATGTTGAAGAAAACTAAAGAAGCTTGTCTTTACTGTCTCTTGATGATAGCCAACATGATCATTCTGAAAGCCACGAAGTATGGGCAAAAGGCCTAAGCTACTAATCGTTATGACAAATGGTAAATAGATTGGTGATATTCTTGAAACAATATAGCCTAGAATTAGTGACATAAGGGCATAAGCGACCGAACCAATGCCACGACTCAAGCCAAAATTCAGCACTACACCCTTTTCTTCAAAGACAAAAGTTAACGCATTGATAAAAGGCATCATCGTAATCGCCATGGCTGAAAGAAGGGCAAAGATGATTGCGACAAGATAAGGCAGCTGACCAATCACAAACATCACAACTGATAAAACCCCACAAAGCATAGCCATCCCCAATAATATAGAAGCAAGTGGTGTATGATGTTGATCAATATATCTAGCTATCATGGGTTGGGCTAAGGTTGCAATAATATTGGCACTGGCAATGACAATGCCAATGAAGCCAGTCCTGAGTCCTACTTTACCTAAATAAAGTGCACCATAGGACATAAGGACACAAAGAATAATATAATAGATGCCCTGGATCAAGGCATATTTTGTATTCAGTATTCTACAATTCATAATTCTTCCTCAAAAAAACCGCTTGGAATACTCCAGGCAGTTTGTCTCTATTTCGAACGTTCAATCTTGCTGTCGCAATACTTACAACGATAAATACGCTTTGAACGGTTGGCAAGATAGAAGATCTGATCAAGATTCTTTTCTACTGATGTAATACATCTTGGATTCTTACATTTTTCGACATTGACAATTGTTTCAGGCAACTGCATCTGTTTCTTTTCAACAATTTTTCCATCCTTAATAATACATACAGTTATATTAGGATCAAGATAGCCAAGAACATCCAAGTCTACATCAAAATCATTATCAATCTTCAAGATATCTTTTCTACCCATCTTCGTCGAACGCACATTCTTCAATATCGCAATCGAACAATTCAGCTTATCAAGCTCCAAAGCTTCATAAACATCCATGACTTTTCCTGCTGTAATATGATCTAAGACAATACCATTTTTTACATCATCTATTTTCATAATCTTTCCACCTCATGATCCAATCCTAAAAGACTTAATATTAATGCCATTCTGATAAAGCGTCCATTAGCCGCCTGTCTGAAATAGGCAGCACGTGGATCATCATCCACATCAACGGTAATTTCATTGACACGTGGTAATGGATGAAGAATGGATAAATCTTTTTTCGCATTTTCAAGTTTCTTCAAATCAAGAATATAAGTATCACGTAGTCTCAAATAATCCTGTTCATTAAAGAAGCGTTCTTTCTGGACACGTGTCATATAGAGAACATCAAGTTCACCCATGACATCATCAAGGGAAGTGACTTCTTTGTAATCAATATGAGCTGGATCAAGATAGTCTTCTTTCAAATATTCTGGGAGCTTGAGTTCTTCTGGTGAAATAAAGATCATACGGATATTTTCATAACGGGCCATCGCCTTGAGTAAGGAATGGACTGTTCGCCCAAACTTCAGATCCCCACAGAATCCAATCGTCATATTATCAAGACGTCCTTTTTCACGATGAATCGTCAATAAGTCAGTGAGCGTCTGAGTTGGATGGTTGTGGCCACCATCACCAGCATTGATCAATGGGACATGACAGTGCTTGCTGCCAACAAGAGGTGCACCTTCTTTAGGATGACGCATGGCAATAATATCGCAATAATTCGATACAATATGCACAGTATCCATAACAGACTCGCCCTTCGATGCACTAGATGAGCTTGCTTCCGAAAAGCCGAGCACACTTCCGCCTAATGAAAGCATCGCACTTTCAAAAGATAAACGTGTACGGGTACTTGGTTCAAAGAATAATGTACCGAGAATCTTATGCTTGCAGACATCCTGATATCTTGTACGATCTTTCATGATGTCATCAGCTAACGCAATAAGTCCATCAATCTCTTCTACGGTAAGATCAATTGGGTCAATAATAGTCTTTTTCATATTTGCCTCCTACTGCATATTTTCTAATAGATTAAGTATTGCTTCTTTATGATAGTGTTGATCATGGATATAGAGATCATCATAGAGTGTTGTATAGTGTTCTAAGACTTCACTGGCTTGTTTTTCCCCTTCATAAATGGAATAGCTATCTTTCTCCCCCTCACTATCATCATCGTGATAGGCAGCACTGATTTCAGCACTACGCTTTTGACCATAGAGTATGAGGCCATAGAGTGTTTTATTGTATTGAGAAATGTTGTCTTGTTGAAGATAGGTGATGCATTGTTCTCTTATTTCTTCAATCGTTACATCATCTTCATCATCAAGAGTAGAAGATGTGGATATATCTTTTAAAGCATTTTTGATTTCTTTCATTTGTTGCATTGTCTCTTTGCCAAGTCTCATCTTGTCATCAAAGAGATTGAATGAGGAATATGTCAGTGAAGATATCCACTCATTGATAGTCGAAATAAGAGCGAGCTTGCTTTCATTATATTGATCAAGATAGGCATGCCCATAGAGATAGCTTATCTTCCCTGTTAAGACATAGAGTCTTTCGAGGTCCTTTTGGCTTAATGTCTGCCTTAATTCTGCGCTTTCCAATAAGCGTACAAATTCATCTTTTACCAAGATGGCTTCATCGAGATAATCCATCTACCAGCCCCCCTTTATAAATGCATCTCATTAATTACTTTCACTATACCATCCTGATCAGGGTCATCAAAGAAATAATCACCAAGTGCTTTTAATTTCTCTGGCGCCTTTAAACTGACAACACCAATAGCACATTCCTGAATCATTTGATAATCATTCATGCTGTCACCAAAACCAACTGTATCCTTCATATCAGCATGATAGTAGTTGATAATGCGTTTAATACCATCAGCCTTGGTACAGTTCTTTAAAATAATCTCACCATTAATAAAATCATTATTTTCACTTGAGAATGTCACAATATTGAAATGATCTGACAAATACTGAACAATATCGAGGAACTGATAGCGATCTGTCGCAATAAAGGCAACCTTTGTGACGCCAATCTTAGCGGGATCAAATTCAGAGAGAGGAACACGGTTTTCTTTTTCACGCTTGAGTTCAAAGAAACGCTGTAATTCTACATTGTCCCCAAATTCACGATGATGCATATTGTCAAAGAATTCATTGACGCCTGGTGATTGATAGATGGCTTTCTCTGTTTCTAAGGCAAAGAGCACTTTGTGATTCACAAAAAGCGTAATGACTTCTGTTAAAATGTCACTATCCATATAATTCTTAAAGATAAATTCATTGCCCACTTTCACAAAGCCCCCAGCTGAAGCTATAAAGCCATCAGCAGGTACACGTTCAAGATTGCCGGAAACAATGGATGTTGGTGCACGTCCGGTACAAATAAAGATATGATGCCCCTTGTCCTTGAGTGCATTTAATTTTGTAATTGTGTTTTCGGTAATATGGCGGCTTTTCCCTAAAAGCGTACCGTCCACATCAAAAAATAAGTATTTCATACAAACCTCCACAAAAAAAGGATATCCAAATGAATATCCTAAAAAATATGAAAAGAAGATCTATCCGCATGATACAGTTTTCTTAAACGTAAAGTATTCATAGCTCATCCTCTTTTTCTTTCATGACAAGTATAGCACGACTCTATGGACTACTCAAGAATCTCTTCAATGAGTTGTGGTGTAGCTACTTCATGATCCACAATATGATAAGCCGAAAGAATCTCTGCTTTAAGTTCTTCACTTAATCCTGTATTGGTATGAACATCAAGAAGTGGTTCACCTGCTTCAACATGATCACCAACCTTCTTCTTCAGCACCAACCCAACAGCATGATCAATTTGATCATCCATTGTTGCTCTGCCACCACCAAGTTTCATTGAAACAAGACCAAGATTGAGGGCTTCTAAGTCTTCAATATAACCCGTCTTTAAACTTTCAACAGTAATGACTTCTTTGGTCTCCGGGAACTTTTCTGGATGCATAATATAGGATGGATCACCGCCCTGTGCTTCCACCATTTTGGCAAGAGTCGCTAGCGCACTGCCATCCTTGATAACGGCTTCAAGCTTCTGATGAGCTTCTTCTCTTGTATCCGCCATCTCTGTCATCAACAACATCGTTTCCCCTGCTTCAAAACAAAGTTCAGTGAAGTCACGAGGGCCTTCGCCTTTAAGTGTTGCGATGGCTTCTTTGACTTCTAAGCTGTTGCCGATTGCATTACCAAGAGGCTGATTCATATTGGAGATGGTAGCACGCGTGTCACGGCCAAGATGATCACCAATCGCAATCATTGTCTTTGCGAGCTTTCTAGCATCTTCCACATTCTTCATGAAGGCCCCATCACCATATTTCACATCCAACAAGATAGCATCAGCCCCAGCTGCCAGCTTCTTGCTCATAATACTTGAGGCAATAAGGGGAATGGAATCAACCGTTCCGGTGACATCACGAAGGGCATACATCTTGGCATCAGCTGGATCAAGCTGCTTTGTCTGGCCAATAATCGCCAGTTTTATCTCATTCACCTGTTTAATGAAATCTTCCTCACTCAAATAAACAGATAAGCCCGGTATGGATTCAAGTTTATCAAGTGTACCACCTGTATGACCTAAGCCACGGCCACTCATTTTAGCCACCGGCGCCCCACACGCTGCAACCATTGGTCCAACAGCGAGTGAAGTCTTATCGCCAACGCCACCTGTTGAATGTTTATCAACCTTAATTCCTTGAATACCACTTAAATCCATCGTGTCACCACTATGCATCATTTCACTTGTCAAGATGGCTGTTTCCTTTTCTGACATACCCTGAAAGTAAGTGGCCATCATGAAAGCTGACATTTGGTAATCAGGTATCTGATTTGCGACATAGCCTTGAATAATATCATGAATCTCTTCTTCACTTAATTCTTGCCCATGCTTCTTCTTTTCAATTAAATCCACCATTCTCATAAAACTTAAACCTCATCAAATACAGTACCTTCTTCAAAGATACTCTTTCCATTCAAATAATCTTTCACACGCATACGGCGTTTACCTGGTACCTGAAGTTCCGTAATTAAATAAACACCATCTTCAACCTTAACCCCGATTGCATCCTTGAAGATCTTAATAATTGTCCCATTCTTTTCATGACCATGATGCTTCATCGCATTTTCACACTGATGAATACGACCCTTCCAGATCTTCACATTCTGTCCTTTATAAACCGTATAGTTTCCTGGCCATGGATCCATGCCACGAACACGGTTATAAATTGCCTGGACACTCTGATTCCAGTTTAAATGTTCATCTTCGCGTTTAAACTGATGACAATAAGTCACCTTCGCTTCATCCTGTTTGAAACGTGGGTTTTTGCCTTCAAGAATTGAAGGGAGTGTACGACGCAATAATCTTGCCCCAATCACAGTCAGCTCATCAAAGAGTTCGCCAACCGTTTCATCATCACGAATAGCTGTCATTTCCTGGGAAATGATATCACCTGCATCCATGTCATGCGCCATATACATGATTGTTACACCAGTTTGTTTCTCGCCATTAATAATCGCATAATGGACAGGTGCAGCCCCACGATATTTAGGCAATAGGGATGCATGGACATTGATGGCCCCTAAGCGTGGTGTTTCGAGTAAGATGTCTGGAACAATCTGGCCATAAGCTGCACTGATAATAAGATCAGGCTCTAGTGCTAGAACATCTTCATAATCCTTGCGAATGCGTTCAGGCTGAATGACAGGAATATCGTGGGCAATTGCCACTTCCTTACATTCACTCATTGTCAAGACCTTCTTACGTCCGACTTCACGATCTGGCTGAGTGACTACCCCAACGACATTATAATGTTCATTTAAAAGCATTTCTAAGACAGCCTTTGAGAAATCAGCTGTACCCATAAAAACAATTCTTTCATTCATATTTATAAGCCTCCTAAAAGCTAAAAAGATACAACATCAGGCTGTATCTTTTCCTTCATGCAAAAACATTGTATCATAGCGTTTTCAAAAACGCATTATTTTATCACAATCTCATTAATGTTTTTCAAAATAATAGAAGTTGTGCCATCAGGATTATGAACCTGTTCAATATTTAAGCCAGCAACATAATCATCAACAGGCATCTGTACTTCAATGTCATTATCTGTAACAAGCTTACAAGTTTCCATCGTTTTGCCTGTTGGGGCAATACTGATTACGGAACGCTCATCAATGCCTAAATCCTTCAACATCAAGCCTGATTCTTCTGAAGCCTGATAGTCTTTTTCAAGTATTTTCTGAACGATTTCATAAGGCTTAACAGCTTCATTATTCATGACTTTTTCGTTGATTTCCTGTTTCATAAGAGGAAGAGCTCCGGTATCCTTAGAGACATGATATTGGCTATCCATCTTATTGACAACCTTCTTCATCGTATTGAATTTCTGGCGGTCTGTAAGATTTTCTTCCCCTTTAATCCACTGGGCATTGAGATATGTTGCCATCTTACCATCAATCAAATACTTCTTTTCAAGAATCCAGAGTTTCTTGTTGTCGACATCCATTACAATGGCTTCATCCACCTTGCCAGCAGCTGTTGGTAAAAGCTGTTGTTGGACAATACGGACATTATCGTCATCAAAGACGCAGACAGGAACATATTTATAGTCCACTTTAAGTGTGGCTATAAAATGCACTCCATCCCTATAACAATCCACATAAATAATATTCGCATTAGGCATGGCTTCAATTTTTGAACCTAAGGCAAAGAAATGTTCACTGATTTCTTTAGCCTGTGTTTTAAAGTTTTCATCATTTTCAGCCATCTGCTCCCCTCTCAACAAAAGCTCATGTAAGCTTGGAACAGTAAGTTCTTTAAGCTGATTGCTGTTGAGGGCTTTTTCGACACGTTTACGATAATAATCACGTGTTGTATCATTCAGAGCTGCAAACTCTTGTGAGGTATGTAGCTTCTTATGTTCCTGATCAATAAAGTGTACTAAGATTTTATTAATAATAAGTGTGTTGATATTTCCCATGTTTTTCCTTTCCTTACCACGCAATAATATTCTTACGCTTAGCGACATCATCTAGACTATTATTCAATTCATCAAGACTGATGGTCTTTGTTTTTGTATTGTTACTGTTAGCTATTGTAGCAGTTTGTTTATCAAGTACAAGAGGAATACGCACACTGCTCACTCTCGCATTTACAACAACCACTTGTGACTTCTTTGTTTGTTGGTCAGTTTGTCTGACAATATCGCCCACAACGACAAGTTCATAAGCAACTGCATTTGCGTTCTGCTTGCCAACCTTGTCTTGTTTGCTTGGGCCTTTAAGCTGCATAATTTTTTCTAGCGTTAGAGGTTCATCGATTTTAAAGCCACTCATATCTTCTTTTTGATTAAGGGTGATTGTTTGTTTTTGATAAGCAATCTTTGACTTCTCAGCATTCACAACCCCCAAGTTCTTTGCTTTAAGCTCTGCATCATTGACAAGTACTTCATATTGATAGCTGCTTGCCGTAACCAATACTTCATGCCTAGAAACATACTTATAACCAACAATAATAAAAAGAGCAATCGCAATTAAAAAAAATGTAATAAAAGCCTTACGTGACAATTGTTTCATAGACATACCTCCTTGTTTCTATTCTATCACTTTCCCTCTCCCACTCGCAATAAACTACATTTCATTCCAATATTATGTTAAAATAGGGGCATAAGGACGTGATCATTATGGATAAACATAAAGATTTTATTGAACAGAATAAAATCATATTCTATATCATATTTGCGATACTTTTTTCCTATGTCATTTACAATCTCCCTGATGTATTAGATGTCGCAGGAAAATTCATTGGCCTTTTTAAGCCGCTCTTTATCGCGATTGTCATTGCCTTTATTGCCAATATTCCTATGCACCATTTTGAAAACTGGCTTACCAAGTTACAAGCAAAGATTGGCAAGACCAACTTTTCTAAAGGCACATTAAGAGCTCTAGCCATTACTATTACATTCTTGTTGGCATTATTGATTGTGATTATCTTTTCAAGTATTGTTGTACCACGTATTGCCGAAAGCATTTATCTTATCATGAACAATCTTGATTCCTATATCACAAGACTGACCAACTTCATCAATAAGTGGGCAATCAAGTTCCATACAAACTACCGTATTTCCCGCTCAGAAGTCAGCAATCTCTTTACTTCAGCAAATATCAGCGGGGTTCTATCAACACTATTAGGCTGGTTCTCTGATGACAGCAGCAACGTCTCTTCAGTTGTTAATTCAGTAGGCTCTACTTTTATTACAGCAATCACAGCCTTCTTTATGTCCCTCTACCTCCTTTCCAACAAAGAACGTCATATTGATCAGTTAAGAAAGCTTGTTCTCTTCGTTCTTGGTAAGGATAAAAGTATAAGGCTCTTTGAAATCAGTCGCGAAGCGAACCATTACTTTAATAGCTTTATTTCTGGGCAGGTCCTAGAAGCAGCTATCTTCATGTTAGAAACCTATGTGGTGATGAGAATCTTCGCCTTCCCGTTCCCTGAACTTATTGCCAGTGCTGCCTTTATCTTTGCCTTTATTCCAATGTTTGGTGGGTTCTTCACCTTTGTGATTGGGATTGTCTTAACCGCAGCTGCTAAAAGCTCTTCCACAATTCTCTTCGCAATTATCTTTATCTGCTTACAGCAGTTTGAAGGCAACTTTGTCTATCCAAAGATTGTTGGTAGAAGTGTTGGTATTAGCGGTTTGTTTGTCTTGTTGGGATTGACAGTCTTTGGTGGACTCTTTGGCTTTATAGGTGTTCTTCTTGCCGTTCCATTAACAGCACTCATCTATGCCCTAGTTGCCCGCTTTATCAATATCAGGCTCTATCGTCGTAATCTTGAAGTCAAAGACAACAAAGTCTATGAACTTGACAAAAATGATCATAAGAAAGTTCTTTATTAGCGCTCATTAAGAGTGCTTTTTTATTTAAAGTAACCAACAGGATGAATAATATTATCTCTTAAGGGATCAAAGCTTGTTAATTCTTGATTAGCCATTAAACTCATCCGTTTAATCTTATCAAAGCCATACTTTTCTCTAATCGCATCCATTACTATATCAAGCTTCTTCTCCTTTTCTCGTTGTTTTTCATCAATAAGAAAGCTGAGCTGTTCCACACCATTATCAATAGAAAGATGGGACACATGGACATCAATCGAACGATAGGCATAATGAAAATCAACATGCTCATCCACTAATTCCATCACGACCTTCATAATTTCTGAAGCAATATTGGTCGCTTTTTCAATCTTTTTTTGTCTTGTATAATACTTTAAGTCAGTATTACGAATAGCAATTGAAATCACATCACCCTTAAGTCCCTGCTGTTTTAAACGGGTCGCGACAGATTCCACAAGAACAGTAAAAACCATTTTCATATCTTCCCGATTCTTCATATCCATAATCGCTGTAATGCCATTACCAACTGATTTAGGTTGTTGTTCATGGCTGACTGTGAGAACTTCTGAAGCATCATAGCCATTCGCAAAATACCATAATACCTCGCCCATCTTACCTAAAAAAGAACGTAAATAGGCAGGCTCTTTTTTGGCAAGATCACCAATGGTACTCATCCCCCTTGCCTTAAGCTTAGGGGCAGTGCGATAGCCAACATAGAATAAATCTTCAATAGGTAATGGCCACAACACGTCTTGATAGTTATCCTGGGTAATGATACTAAAGCCCATTTTCTTCTTGAGATCAGAACCCATTTTCGCAAAGATCTTATTATAAGAAACGCCCATTGATACTTCTAGTCCCAGCTCTTCACGTACGCGCTTCTGAATCTTTCTTGCAACAGAAATCCCATCACCAAATACCTGTGAAGAATGCGTTAAGTCAATCCAAGCCTCATCCAAGCCAAAGCTTTCAACACGGTCCGTATATTCCCGATAAATATTCTTAACTTCACTTGTATAATACAAATAGTCATCATAATGGGGATGGATAATAACTAATTGTGGGCATGCCTTCTTCGCTTCACGTAATGTTGAAGCTGTTTTGACCCCAAACGCCTTCGCCAAATCATTTTTTGCCAGAATGATGCCATGGCGCATTTCCTCATGACCACCTACGGCCATAGGAACCTGGCGCAGCTCAGGATGTAACATTTCTTCGATCTGGGCATAACAATGATTGATATCACTATGTACAATAACCCTCTCCATTTCTCCCACCTCAAGCAATATTATATCTTTCTTGTTTCATTTTTCAATATAATATGAAACTATGATAATTTCATATTTTATTGTTTTATAAATATTAATAATATGATAAAATAATTGTAATGAGGTGATATATATGACACTTAAAGAATTAATTCAGCAATACAAAAGACAAACCCAGCAAAATAATACACAAATTGCCGAAAAATTAGGCGTCACTAAAGCAACTGTATCAAGATGGCTCTCAGGTGATGTAAAACATGTTCAGACGGAAACAATGGAAAGAATGAAAGAAGTCTTTGGATATGATGTCAAAGCTGTACTTGAAGGAAAAGTCATTGAATTTAAGAAACCTATTCTTGGTTATGTCAAAGCAGGATATGATATGTTTGCGGATGAAAACTATCAGGGAATGGAAAGTGTCACGGAAGATGAAAATCGTTTAGGTGATTACTTCTTGAAAGTACAGGGTGATTCAATGATTGGTGCAGGAATTATGGATGGCTCCTTAGCCTATATTCAAGCTTGCACTGATGTTCCTAATGGCACAATCGGGGTTGTCGTTATTGGTGATGAAGTCACAATTAAACGTGTTATTAAGAAACATGACATGTTGGTGCTTGAAGCAGCTAATCCAGCAGTTGAAAACCGTTATTTCACAAACAAAGATATTAGAAACATTCCAGTTAATATCATTGGTAAAGTTGTTTTTGTCAAAACAACATTCTAGGTCAAGGCGATTCCCATCGCCTTTTTTCATGTCATTAAAAAACCAGGTGAATACCTGGTTAATGATAATCATGATGATAACCTTTATGATGATTACCTTCAGTAGATGAATTAGTGTTTGTATAAGTCATTCCTAATGCATTTGAAACGGATTCCTTAATACCATTGGATGAGAATGTTGCCCCACTGACTGCATCCACATTCAATGACTGATTAGAGATAATACTATTGATGATACTGGACTTGGCACGATTAAAGAACTGATCATCATCCTGGTAGGATGTAATGGTGATTGAAGTCACTTTTCCATTCTTGACAACAACACTTGAAGAAATTGTACCTCTAAAGCCTTGACCATTTCCTGTATATGTCCCATCTTTGAGATTTGAGAAGTCTAGCGATGCATCATTTGATGATGTATCATTGTCTTGTGTTTGATTGTCATCACTTGATTGTGTTTGATCATCAGGTATTGTTGCATTAGAAGATGATGTTTCATTTAAGGCATTCTTGATAGCTTCAATAAGTCCCTGACTTGAATATGTTGCTCCTGATACAGTATCGACATCAGTGGATTGACTGCTTAAGACGGCATTAATGATTGATGTCTTCGCTCTAGAGAAATACTGTTCGTCATCTTGATAACTAGTAACTGTGATGGAACTGATTTTCTTGTTGGAGACAATGACTTTAACGCTTGTCGTGCCTTTAAATCCTTGTCCACTACCTGTATATGTCCCGTCTTTTAAGTTAGCGGATGCAGCTTGACTTGTGATGGTTGAAGAAGTTGGAAGTGTTGCAGGCAAGATCGTGCCAGCGTAATAAAGCGATGCAATGGCAGCAGTAGATGCTGCAGTTACAATATGTTTATCTGGCTTGAGTGAGATATTGTCTCTTGGACAGACATTGATACAACGCTGACATGCAATACATTCTCCTGAGGTAATGACATCTTTACAAAGATCAATTTGCATTTGACATGTCATACTGCAAAGCTTACATGAACGGCATTTTTCTGTTGGTTTATATTTCTTAAAGAAGTGCATTGGACTAAGAAGGGCATAGATGGCTCCCATTGGGCAAAGATAACGGCAGAAGACTCTTTCATAGAATAGTGAACTGATAATCACAAGGATTAAAACGAAGCCGCCCCATGTCATAAAGGAAGATAAATCTTTCCATGAAGACAAGCTGAGATAGTTGGCAAATACTTCCCAAGGTCCTTTGCCATAATCAATATGAAATACCCATAAAACAATCAATCCTCCAAGTACAACATATTTCATATATTTCAAGATATGATCAATGGACTTGGGAATACGTTTCTTGAACTTAATTGTATACTTACCAATTGTAGAAAAGACATCCTGCATAAGTCCAAAGGAACAAAAATAGCCACAAAAATAACGGCCGAAGATGATTGTGGGAATAATTGTCACCGCTAGTAATAAGAGATCACCTAATAACTGGCTGGCATTAAGCTGCATATTGACAAGCATCATGATGATGCTTTGAATGGCATTTAAACTGCTCGCAAATAACCCAGGTATCAATATAAAAGCAATAACTTGAATGATTCTTCTTATAATGAGAGTCGTTGATATTTTCTCTTTCATCTTGCATAAAATTCCTTTCTTAATGATTCCGATAGATAATAACGTCCATCATTCATAATGACACAAACATCCTCATCTCTTGGTATAACTCCTTTATTGAAATAGACTGTTGTCAGTACATCACCTAATAATGCACTTGATGTTACAACTGTTAAGGACATTATATCCGTCTCAATGGGATAGCCCGTCCTCAGATCAAAGAGATGACTATAACGCTTATTGTCGTGCATAAAGTAATGTTCATATGTTCCCGAAGTGACAACACAGGCTTCTGTCTCAATATAGCCCATAATCTCTCCCTGACTTTTAAAAGGGTTTTGAATGCCCACTTTCTTCTTTTTACCGATCACGGCAACTGACCCACCATATTGAATAATAGCTTCCGTTACACCCGCTTTGATTAATAATTCTTTTGTCAGATCCACACAATAGCCTTTGGCAATAGAGCCTAAATCAATAGCTTGTCCATGATGAGCTAAAGCAATTTGGTTATCTTCTTTTAAAAGGATATCTTGAGCATTGATTTTTAAGATTTCCCTATCAATATCTTGTTTTAAAGGCATTTCATTATTGTTGGTATTGATATGCCATAATCTTGTCAATGGGCTAACAGTGATATCAAAAAAACCTTTGTATTGCACACTATAAGCCTTGGCTTCACGAATAATCATATAGGTGTCCTGGTCTACTGTGACATAGCTTTCCCCGGCTTGTTGGTTAATATGGCTAAGATCACTCTGGTCATCATAGAAATTACAATGTGATGAGATATATTCAATCCGTTCTTGGATATGCTTAAGAAGGGGTTCATAGTTCTTAGAGTTTTTGTCATAGATTTTAATAGAATTAACTGTACCTAAGGCAAAAAAGATATGTTCAATCATAGAAATACTCCTTTCTTGTATCAGTATACTGAAAGGGTTTACAGGAAATTATGGGAAGAAAAAGAAAAATTGCGCAAAAAAATAGAGGTCAATGACCTCTATTAGAAACCTTTACCAGCTTCCGCCTTGAAACGTTCAAAATCAGCATCAGTCCCTAAGACATAATGTGTTTCACTGACCTTGTGTGGTGTTCCTTCCTCATAGTTGAGACCGGATGTCTTATAGTCATAGGTATAAGATTTTCTTGTCTTTTCTACTCTTGGATTTGGATGAGGGATAGCTGAAAGTAAGGATTTTGTATATGGATGAAGAGGGTTGTTGAAGATTTCTTCAGAAGTGCCTGCTTCAACCAAATGTCCTAAGTGTAAGACACCAATACGATTAGAAATATATTTGACCATCGATAAGTCATGGGCAATAAATAAGTAAGCAGCACCCGTCTCTTTCTGCATCTTCTTCATCAGATTGACAACCTGAGCCTGAATGGATACATCAAGCGCAGAGATAGCTTCATCGGCAATAACCAAATCCGGGTTCATAATTAACGCACGGGCAATACCGATACGCTGACGCTGGCCACCAGAGAACTGGTTTGGATAACGGTTGGCATGTTCTCTAGAAAGACCAACAGTTTCCAACATTTTATAGACTTTCTCATTTCTTTCTTCAATAGAATCATAGCTATGGTGAATATCAAGTCCCTGGGCAACGATATCCAAGACTTTCTTACGTGGATTAAGACAAGCCATTGGATCCTGGAAGATCATCGCCATCTTTGTACGTAATGTCTTGATGGCTTCATTGCTCATCTTGCCTGAGATATCCTGACCTTCAAAGATAATCTTGCCTGCTGTTGGTTCATAAAGACGAATAATCGCACGACCAGTTGTCGATTTCCCTGAACCAGATTCACCAACTAGTCCATAGGTTTCCCCTGGCATAATATCGAATGAAATACCATCCACAGCTTTAACCGTGAACTTACGGCTAATTGGGAAGTATTGTTTTAAGTCTTTGACTTCAAGAATAGGTTTTGTCTGATCGATCATTTCGCAACACCTTCCTTTACCATCTTTTGAATTCTATTACGTAATGACTCTGGCATTTCTACCTTAGGTGCACGAGGGTCCATCAGCCAAGAAGCAACTTTATGGCTTGATGAGCCAGGTACATCAAACATTGGTGGTTCGAGTCTTAAATCAATATTTAAGGCATAGGCATTACGTGGCGCAAAGGCATCCCCCTGAACCTTCTTCGTAAGATTTGGTGGTGAACCAGGAATGGTATAAAGTTCATCATCATCCGTATCAAGATCAGGCATTGCTGATAATAGGCCCCAAGTATAAGGATGACGTGGATCATAGAAGATTTCATCAATCGTACCCTTTTCAATAATCTTACCGGCATACATAACATTGACATAATCAGCAACCTTCGCAACAACCCCTAAGTCATGGGTAATATAGATAACGGATAAGTCCTTCTTTTTCTGTAAGTCCTGAATAAGTTCAAGAATCTTTGCCTGGATAGTTACATCCAAGGCTGTTGTTGGTTCATCACAAATAAGCAAATAAGGATCACAAGAAAGCGCAATGGCGATAACGACACGCTGTCTCATCCCCCCAGATAACTGGTGAGGATAGTTCTTCATACGTGCTTCTGGATCAGTAATACCTACTTCGCTAAGCAGTTCAACAGCTTTCTTATAAGCTTCTTCCTTGCTGGTGCCATAATGATACATCATAGGTTCCATGACCTGTTTACCAATAGTCATTGTTGGATTAAGGGATGTTAATGGATCCTGGAAGACCATTGCAATCTTACGGCCACGTATTTCTGACTGTATCTCTTTTTCCGACATTTTGACAATGTCTTTGGTATGCTTGCTGCCATCTGGATCAGTCCAGGTATAGTTGATTGTTCCTGAATCGATTGTGCCATTTTTGGCAAGAATACCCATGATGGCCTTCGTCGTTACAGATTTACCTGAACCCGATTCACCAACAATCGCAATAGTTTCCCCGCGATATAAGTCCAGATCAACACCTCGAATAGCATTGACTTTAGCCCCTTCAGTACGGAAGGAAATGGACAGGTCTCTGATTTCTAGTACTTTTTCTCTTTCTGCCATTGTTTATCCCTCCTTCATTGTTGGATCTAGAGCATCTCTTAGACCATCACCAAACAAGTTAAATGATAACATCAAGATGGCCATGACGGCTGCTGGTATCAACATCGCATGTGGATAAACCTGGAAGAGTCTGAAACCATCATTAATGAGGGTACCAAGAGAAGCAAGAGGCTTTGTCAAACCTAAACCGATAAATGCCAAGTAAGCTTCATAGAAGATGGCATTTGGAATAGTCATCATTGACATAATGATCAGCTGACCAAAGATGTTAGGTAGGATTTCCTTAAATAAGATAAAGATATTACCAGCACCAAGTGTACGAGCCGCTAAGACATATTCTTCTTCCTTGACTTTAAGAACCTGGGCACGCGTAATACGTGACATTGGAATCCATTCTGTAAAGATCAAGGCAATAATGACAGTCTTTAGTGAAGGCTTCATGACTGTCAATAAGATAATCAATACTACAAGCGTAGGAATAGAGTTAATAATTTCCTGAATACGCTGCATGATGGCATCAACCATACCACCAAAATAGCCTGAGACAAGACCATAAGTCATGCCCACAACAATATCAATAATAACAGCAACAACCGCAATAATTAAGGAATAACGTGTACCCTGCCATGTACGTACCCATAAGTCACGACCAAGATAGTCCGTACCAAACCAATGTTCACCACTAGGAACACGGTTGGCAATACTTGTATTCATTTCAGCATAGTTCCATCTTGAAACCAATGGGACGATAATTGCCAATAAAGTAATAATTATAATAAGGATGACCCCAATAACAGCCCCTTTGTTTTCTTTAAAACGGCCTAGGATATCCTGCCACATTGGACGTGAAGGAAGAACTTCATCAATATTGATATTTTGTTTATCACCAACGAGTTCAAAATCATCAGGTAAGAATTTTGTATTATCCATGCATTATTCCCCCTTTCCTAAACGAATACGTGGGTCAATCAAACCATAGGACACATCAATAATGAGCATCATAGCAATATACATAAAGGCATAAAGGAATGAACAAGCCATTATGATGTTATAGTCGTTGGAATGAATAGAATCAATCAAAATCTGTCCTAATCCAGGAACATTACAGATTGATTCAACAACCATTGTCCCTGTCATCAAGTTGACAAGAATAGGACCAATAACAGTAATAACAGGAATCAAAGCATTACGTAAAGCATGTTTGAAAATCAATGTCTTCTTATCAAGACCTTTCGCTAATGCTAATGTCATGTAGTCAGAGCCTAATACTGAAATCATTTCTGTACGGGTAAAACGGGCAACATTCGCAATAACGGACATCGACAAAGCTACAACAGGAATAATCGAAGAAACAATTGGGTCATTTTCCAGATACATCGTTGGTAGCACTGGAAGTTTGACACCAAGAATAATGACAAGAAGTAAGGCAAAGACAAACGAAGGAATAGAAACACCTAGGACAGAAATAATCGTCGCAATCGTATCCCAGATGGTATTACGCTTTAATGCGGCAATAATTCCTAAAAGCATCCCTACAATGGTCCCTAAAGCCGTTGCAGCAATACCATAAATAAAGGATATTTTCGCTCTAGGCATAACAATATCAGCAACACCTTGGTCCTTATATAAAACATAAGACAGACCAAAGTCACCCTTTACCATATTCTTTAAATAGTTACCAAACTGTACGATAACAGGTTTATCAAGACCATATTTGGCTTTGATAACTTCCATCTGCTCAGGAGACATCTTTTCTGAGTTAAATGGTGTACCTGGTAATAATCTTGTCATTAAGAACAAGATTGAAAGTATAACGAATAAAGTAACGATCGAAATCAGTATTCTTTTTCCGATATACTTAAGCATGGACTTATCCATATAATCATCCTTTCTTTATATTGAATATGTGTATTCTAACATACTGTTGCAATAATACAAATTATAATATCAATATTTTTAAGAAACACAAATATTTCATATATTTATAAATAAAGAAACACATTATAGCGATGAGCTATAATGTGTTTGACTTACTACTTTAATGTGACAAATTTAAATGTGTAAGGTACACCTACAGCTTTATGTACTAAGCCAGATACGCTTGTAGCCTGAAGTGCAGAACCACCCTTTTCAAATAATGGGATATCTGCAAGATCATCCATACCAATTTTTTCAGCCTGTACCATTAAATCATAACGCTTGCTTGCGTCTGTTTCTGTCTGAATCTGTTTCATTAATGCATCATACTGCGCATTAGACCATTCACCATAGTTGTTGCTGTTGCCTGTGCTTAATAAGTTCAAGTAAGTTGTTGGGTCAGCATAGTCAGGTCCCCAACGTGTAACAGCTAACTGGAAGTTACCATTCTTCATACGGTTGTTGATACGGTCCTGTTTAGTTGTTGCAGACATTTCAACCTTAAGACCTTTTAATTTTGCTAAGTTACCCTGTACATATTCGGCAACAGAATCCATTGGAGATTCATCAGTACCATATAATAACTGAACAGTGACTTCAGATTTACCTAATTCAGCTAAACCTGCATTCAATGCTTCCTGAGCAGCTTTTTCATCATATTTCGTAAATGAACCAGCGATACTACGGAAGTCTTTTCCATCAGGAGACTGTGATAATTGTGCAGGTACGAAACCTTTTGCTTCCTTAGAACCATCTTTTAAGACATCAGAACATAACTGTTTTCTGTTGACTGCAAGTGAGATTGCCTTACGGATATTCTTGTTAGCCATAACTGGATCTTTTGTATTTGGTTCAAGATAGAATAAGTAACCTTCATTGAATGACTTATAAGTATCTTTACCTTTATATTTATCAACCAAGTCAGAACTAATTGTTGCATAGTCAACACGACCTGAGTCAAAGTTTGCTGATGCTGACTGAGGTTTCATTGCTAAATCAAAGTGTAAATTCTTTAACTTAACATCCTTTGCATCATAGTATTTATCATTCTTAACGAAATCAGCACTCTTACCTTTTGTCCATTTCTTCATTACGAATGGACCATTAGATAATAGGTATTCTGGTTTTGTAGCATAGTCTTTACCAGCTTTTTCAGCAAATTTCTGGTTAATTGGGTAATAACATGGGAATGTCATTAAGTCCAAGAAGAATGGTACTGGTGCAGCCAATGTTACAACCAATGTCTTATCATCCTGAGCCTTAACACCAAGTGTATCCAGTTCAGCCTGAGTAGCAGTTGTACCTTTCTTAATCAAAGCATCCGCATTTAAGATATTGGCACCATCTGAACCATACATATAAGCATAGTTACCAGCATTCTTAATAATTCTCTGCCATGCATAAACGAAGTCGTTAGCAGTAACATCGTCACCATTACTCCACTTTGCATCTTTTCTTAATTTGAATGTGTAAGTCTTGCGGTCATCACTTACCTTATATGACTGGGCAACGGCATTAACAGTTTTACCATTTTTGTCCAATCCTTCAAGACCTTCTGTGATTGCGTGTAATGCGTTGAATGACATACCATCATCAACAACTGAACTATCCATACCCATGATATCCAGTTCTGACGCAAATCTAAATGTAGAAGTGTCGGTTTTCTTTCCAGCCCCGCCACAGCCAGCTAACATTGTTGCTGACAGTGCGACTGCCGCAACACGTCCAAGTTTTTTCATAAACTTCCCTCCATCTTATGAAAATATTATGGCTTTTCGTTTACCATACCAACACTATACCTTCTTACATATGTCTTGTCAATCATATTTCTATCTTTATTTTGCATTTTGTATAAATTGAATATATTCATTTTAGCTATTCTACAAATTTATATCTTTTTAAAAGATGATTGTATTACTGAATGTACAATTGTAAGGGCTTGTATTGCCTTATTTTACAACATATTTGATAATCTTTTATTACTTTGTATGTGATTTCTTATTTTCCAAAATCAAAAAAAGAACAAGCTACTGCCTGTTCTTCAGTTCCTCTATTTTTTTAACTATCTCTTCACGACTTGTCAGGCCAATGAATTGATAAAGCGCATTGCCCTGATGAAAGAGAATGATAGCTGGTAAGCTCATCACCCCATAGGCCATTGCCAGTCTTCTTTCTTTGTCGACATCTATCTTGATCAGGCTAAGATCATCAAACTGTGAGATCACTTCATCAAGTACGTTATCCATCGTCTTGCATGGCCCACACCATGAAGCATAGAAATCAACAAGCACATAACCTTGATCCACTAGACTTTTCTTGAATGCTTCTTTGTTCATGAAATATCCACCTTCGTATCTTTGATATGGACATCAAGTTGTGGATAGGGAATTTCAATCCCTTTTTCATCCAAGGCTTTCTTGATTGCCTCAAGCATCGAGAATTTACACTTCTCCCAGTTTTCCGGTGTGGCCCAAGCTCTTAAGAGAAAAGTCACTGAGCTTTCCTTATATTCCTTCACCACGACCATTGGCTTAATATCCAGGGTTAATGGGTGATTCTTTGCCACCATATAAATAATACTTTTCACTTCATCAATATCACTCTCATAAGCTACATCAAAATCTAAATCAATACGACGGGCATCGGATGAAGAGTAGTTGATGATGATATTGCGGGCAACTGTTGAGTTAGGAATAATGATTTTCTCATTCTCCACTGTCAGCATGTATGTATAGAATAATGATATTTCCTGTACTTTTCCAACCGTCCCACTGACTTCAATCAGATCACCTTTACTAAAAGGTTTCGCAAATAAAATCATAATTCCATCAATCAGTTCACTTAATGTCTCTTTAACAGCTAAAGCAATAGCAGCAGCTGCAGCTGTAAACATGGCAACGAGTGATGTCATATCGACGCCAAGGGTTGATAGGGCTGTTAAGATAATAATAATTGTAAAGACAACTTTAATAATGGTATGAAAGAAATTTAAGACGATTTCATCATGATTGCTTCTTTCAATATAAGCCATGATGATTTTACGGATGGCTTTAGAGACCCAGTATCCAATTAATAATATCAAAAGGGCTGAGACTAAACGCTCTAAATTATCGCCATAACGATCCAAGAATTTTTCTAATATTTCCATAACTCCTCCTTGTGCGACATATTATATAGGAAAGATGAGGAGACTTAAAGAGTTAGTCACGTAGAAAAAAGGTTGAATTATTCGCTAATTACGATAAAATGAAATCAGCGACAAAGGAGGCAACACTATGAAAGTAGCAGTCATGACCGACAGCAATTCTGGTATTACACAAAGAGAAGCCAAGGATTTAGGTGTCTATGTCATTCCTATGCCCTTCACAATTAATGGTGAAGAATTTGAAGAAGACATAAATCTTTCTCAGGAAGATTTCTATAAAAAACTTATTCATGAACAGGCTGATATTTTTACCAGCCAGCCTGCTGTAGGCGATATTACAAAATATTGGAATCAGGCCTTAGAAGACCATGATCAAATCGTCCATATTCCTATGTCATCAGGTCTTTCAGGAAGCTGTCAGACAGCCTTGATGCTTGCCGAAGATGAGAAATATGCCGGGAAGGTCTTTGTAGTAGATTCACAACGTATCTCTGTCACTCAGAAATGGGATGTCTTTGATGCCCTCTATTTAGCTAAGGAAGGTAAGAGCGGTCAAGAGATTCGTGATTTATTACTTGAAAATAAGCTGAATGCAACAATCTATATTACTGTGCCTACCCTTGATTATTTAAAGAAAGGTGGACGTGTAACACCAGCAGCGGCAGCACTTGGTGGTTTACTCAAGATTAAGCCGATTCTTTCTATTCAAGGAGAAAAGCTTGATAAGTTTGCGACAGCTCGAACAATGAAAAAAGCCCGCAAGATGATGATTGATCAGGTGAAGGCTGATATTGTCAATCGTCATTTTGGTGATTATCGTATCGCTGGGGCATATACATATGATAAAGAAGATGCCCTTGACTTTAAAGCACAGGTTGAGGAAGCTTTCCCAGGACATAAGATGATGATGGATCCACTCTCATTATCCGTTGCCTGTCATATCGGTCCTGGTTCACTTGCCTTGGCTGCTTGTAAAAAGCTAACAGATAGTATTGGAGAAGGTGAATACTAATTCACCTTTTTATTTGTATAAAGACGTAAAATATTATAGAATGCATATAGAAAAAACATTTTCCAAAATTAAATATGAAAGGTTGTGAAATAATGGCTGAAGATAATAAGAAAGCCACAAGAAGTCACTCCCATAAGAGAAGAACTTCAAAGAAAAGACCACCTAGAAAACAAATAGATACACGTATTTTTGCCTTAGGTGGGTTAAATGAAATCGGAAAAAACATGTATGTAGTAGAACATGGTGATGAATTAATAATTATAGATGCAGGGGTAAAGTTCGCTTCAGAAGGTTTACCCGGTGTAGATTATGTCATTCCAGACTACACATATCTCAAGCAGAACAGTAAAAAAATCAAGGGTTTATTTATTACCCATGGGCATGAAGACCATATCGGGGGTATTCCCTTCTTGCTTCAATTAGTCCCTATCCCATTTATTTATGCTACGCCACTAGCCTGTGCAATGATTCGCAGAAAGCTTGAAGAGCATCGTCTTTTAAATGCGACTAAGCTTATTCAGATTGATATCACTGATCCGGGCTGGTCATTACGTACAAAATATTTTAATGTTGGTTATTTCAATACAAACCACTCTATTCCTGAATCCATTGGGATTGTCGTGAATACACCAAATGGACGTATTATTGAATCTGGTGACTTCAAATTTGATTTAACACCAGTTGGAAGAGCTGCTGATTTCCAGAAGATGAGCTTCTTAGGGGAAACAGGTGTTGATTTATTAATGGCTGATAGCACGAATGCCGAAGTACCTGCCTTCTCTATTTCTGAAAAGAAAGTATCAGCAACCATCCAACAGGAGTTCCGTAAAGCTGATGGTCGTATTATCGTTGCGACATTCGCTTCAAACGTGCATCGTGTTGCTCAGATTGTAGATGCAGCTGTACGTTTTAACAGAAAGATTCTTGTTTATGGTCGTTCAATGGAAAACAACATCATGATTTCAAGAAAGCTTGGTTATATTAAATGTCCAGACCGTTTCTTTATTTCCAATGAAGAAGCCAAGCATTTACCTGATAACGAAATCATGATTATCTGTACTGGTTCACAGGGTGAAGCTTTAGCTGCTTTAAGTAGAATTGCGAATGGCACACATCGTCAAGTGAAGATCAAACCAGGCGATACAGTCATCTTCTCATCCAATCCTATTCCAGGCAACCAGGCTTCTGTTAGCCGTGTCATCAACAAGCTTTATCGTGCCGGTGCCCGCGTGCTTGAAAATTCTGCCATCAGTGACTTGCATACATCCGGACATGCTTCACAAGAAGAAATGAAGCTGATGTTCTTACTCACAAAACCACGTTATTTCTTCCCAATTCATGGGGAATATCGTATGCTTGTGATCCATAAAAATCTTTATGAACAAGTTGGTGGGGAAAAAGATCATGCCTTCATTCTTTCTAATGGTGATAGCTTGATTTTACGTAATCATGAAGTCTTCCCAGGTCCACGTGTCCATGCCGATGATATCTATGTTGATGGCAATGACTTAACTGGTCTTTCAACAGCTGTTCTTCATGATCGTCAGATTCTTTCTGAAGATGGTATGGTAGCAGTCTTAATTGCCATGGATAGTCATGAAGGCAAACTCCTCAATCGCCCTATTATTATGAGTCGTGGCTTTGTCTATATGAAAGATTCCACAGAGATGATCCGTGAAGCAGAACGTATTGTACAAGGCAAACTCAATGCAGAGCTCAAAGGCAAGACAACCTTTGCTTCTATCAAGAATATCGTTCGTGATAGTCTTACATCCTACTTCCATCAAAAGACAAGAAGACATCCAATGATTATTCCTGTCATCATGAATAAGAAAGTCTAATGAAAACTCGTCGTCATATTGGTATTGCTCTGCTTACTTTACTTGTTCTAGCCATCACAATCACTATCGTACATACTATCGTCATCTCACCAAAAACCTATCGTATTCAAGATGTTCAAGTGACAAATAAGACTATTCCACAGCAATTCCAGAACTTCAAAATCGCCTATCTTTCCGATATGCATTTAAGAAGCAAAAAAGATATCACCCGTCTAGAAAGTATCGTCAAAGATCTTAATGAACAAAGTTATCAAATGGTGCTTTTTGGTGGAGATCTCTATGAAGGAAAAGTCTTCGAAGATAAAAAAGTGACTCAGATTCTCAACAGCATTCATTCAAGTCATGGCAAATTTGCAGTGCTTGGTGAAGAAGATAATAGTAATAGCAGTCAGGTTGTTCAGATTCTTAATGAAGCCGGCTTTGAAACGCTTAATAATGAAGCCCGCACAATTTACTATAATGAAGCAAGAATCAGGCTTATTGGCTATAACATTGAGGCAGCAGCAGCGCTTGAAAAAAGCGATCTCTATACACTCAGCTTCTCCCACTATCCTGATCAGTTTGCCTTCATCAGCGATACATCACAATATCATTTAGCTGGTCATTCAGGAGGAGGATTCATCTATCTTCCACTTCTTGGCGCAACCACAAAGCTTACCCATGCCAAGACTTATAACCACGGGCGTTATACAAAAAAGAATGCAATACTCTATGTCAGCAATGGTCTTTCGACAATGGCAGATCACCCTTATAAGTTTCTAGCAAAGAATGAAATCGTGATGCTTACCCTCACCAAATCATAGGAGCAAAATGGCTCCTATTCGCATCAACGAAAGGAGATGTTTGGTTTGAAAGGTAAAAAATCTTACATTATCGATATAGCTGTCATGTTGGTGATTGGTTATATCTCATTACGCCTATCCGTTGGTGGCGAAGTGAAAAGCGTTCTCCATACCTTAACAAGTGCAAGTCCTATCTGGCTCGTTGTATTAATAGGCATTATGGTCGGATACTATCTTGTGGATGGACTAGCATTATGGCTATTAGCTCACAACTACAAGAAAGACTTCACTTTTAAACAAGCTTTTATTAATGCCTTAACTGGTACCCTCTTTAATGGACTTACCCCAAGTTCCTCAGGAGGTCAGTTCGCCCAGGTCTTTGTCTTCAATAACCAAGGCATTCCACCGACGATTGCTTCTGGCATTCTCATGATGTGTTTTATAAGCTATCAGATAGCTCTCATGGCCATCTCAGCCATCCTCATGCTTGGCAACCTCCCCTATTATATCAGCGAAGGTGCAGCAGTAACTGGCATGGCGACAACTGGCTTTCTCATTAATGTCAGTGTAACAGCTGCCTTTATTCTCGGTGGGCTCTCAAAAAGTTTTCAGAACTTCATCATTCATACTGTTATCAACTTTCTCGCAAAAATTCATATTGTAAAGAACTATGAAGCAACAAGTGCTAAAATCGAAAACTACTTTTCAGAATTCAGACATGAAATGGTTGTATTATTAAAAAATCAAAAAGTCTTCTGGCAAGTCAATGCCTGTAACTTTTTAAAGCTCTTCTTAATCTACGCAACACCCTTCTATGCATGTCTCGCCCTGCATATTCATGTCGCACCTAGCCAGTTCTTCACCTTCCTTGGCCTTGCCTCAATTATCAATCTGATCAACACCTTCTTGCCTATCCCTGGCGCAAGTGGTGGCAGTGAAGGATGTTATATGATCTTATTTGGCTTCTTAGGCCAGGTCAATGCCTCAAGCTCCATGTTTATCTGGCGTTTCTTCTCATTCTATTTTGGCATGATTATTGGTATGGCAAACTTTATGATTGCGAAGGACACAAAACGGAAATAATCAAAAAAGCAAGACGTCGCTCTTGCTTTTTTATACACACTAGGTATGTGTTAAGTCTTATTTGACACCTTTTATTGTATAACTAATGTATGAATATTATTTGAAAATATGTAGAAGAAGAACACAAGAAAAGGGATGAATAATGGATATCTTTTTCATTAATGGAAATGAAGTATATCTTTTAAGAATATAGCTATTGCTTTATCGCGAAAAGCTTCAATTTCTTCATTCGTCTGACCAAACTCACGAGGACGATGGGCTTTCTCCAAAGAAATCCCTTCAACAAGATCTTCAAGAAGAGATGGATCAATGCCCATTGCACTCTTGAGTGAATCACCATATTTTTGCGCCATGGCACCATAACCACCTTTAGCCCCTAAATCAAGAGCGAGAAGCTGTCCAAGAATAGCTGCACGCATGCCTGGACCATATGTAAAGGCTGTGTCAATATCTTCAACCGAAGCAACACCATCTTCAACAGCCGAAAGCAAGCTTTTAAACATCGCCCAGTTAGCACGCTGAACAATATAGCCATTGACTTCTTTCTGACAGACAATGGGCTTTTTACCCATCGCTGTATAGATTGCTTTCGCTTTATCAATTGTTTCCTCACTTACAGCCTCCCCGCCTACTATTTCGATCAAAGGAATCATGTATGATGGGTGGAATGGATGACCAACTAAGATATGTTCTGGATGGGGCATATCTTTTTGTAGCTTTGAAGGAAACAAGGCTGATGTTGATGAGAAAATGAGAATATCCGGTTCTATGCTTTGGGCACGTTTGTAGAATTCTTGTTTGATATCAAGTCTTTCTGGCAAACATTCCAATACTGCCTCTTTGCCCACTAGAGCTTCTTCTAAATTATTGGTAATATGAGCTTTTTCCAATAGAACATGGCTTTCTTTCTCCTCAATTACACCTGCTACAACAAGCTTATTGAGAACATCTTTCAAGTTGTCTTTAACTTCATCAGCATCCCTTATATCATAAAGTGTGACGTCCTGATGATGACTCAGGGCATTAGCTGCTAACCCACAGCCTATAAGACCACTGCCCGCAAATAATAAATGATACATAATATACACCTCCATATCCTTATTATAGAACGAATGAATAGGTTGTTAAGGAAGATGGAAAAGAAGGAAAACTTTTAGCACTCTTATTGACATTGTGCCAAAGATAGTTATAATGATACTTGGCATTTGAAATAAGAGAGTGCTAAGAAGGAGTGAGAATATGCTTAAACCATTATCAAAAAATATAGTACTCAAGAAAGAGGAAGCTGAGCAGAAAACTGCTAGCGGTATTATTCTAACAACTGAATCAAAAGAAGTTCCAAGTCAGGCAACTGTTGTAGCCGTTGGTCCTAAATGCGAAAGCGGTCTTAAAGAAGGCGACAAAGTCGTTTATAAGAACTATTCAGGCACTAAAGTAACAATTAATGATGAAGATTTCATTGTAATTGATGAAGAAGATATTCTTGCATCAATTCAGTAGGAGGCATAATTATGGCAAAAGAAGTACGTTATGGCAATGATGCTAGAAAAGCAATGTTGAAAGGTGTAAATACATTGGCTGATGCAGTCAGTGTCACTTTAGGTCCTAAAGGACGTAATGTAGTATTGGAAAAATCATATGGTTCTCCATTGATCACTAATGATGGTGTTTCCATTGCGAAAGAAATTGAACTTGAAGATAAGTTTGAAAATATGGGTGCTAAGCTTGTTTATGAAGCAGCCAATAAAACAAATGATGTAGCTGGTGATGGTACAACAACTGCTACTATTCTTACAAGAGATATGATTAATAATGGCTTGAAGGCTGTTGATAAAGGCAGCAACCCAGTATTGCTTAGAGAAGGTATTGAAAAAGCTGGTAAAGCTGTTGCGAAAGTCTTAGTTGACAATAGTCATAAGGTTGAAACAAGTGATGATATCGCTGCTGTTGCATCTATTTCTAGTGGTGATGAACATATTGGTCAGCTTATCAGCAATGCCATGGAAAAAGTTGGCAGAGATGGTGTTATTAATGTTGATAACTCTAACTCATTTGATGATGAATTAGAAGTCAATGAAGGTATGCAGTATGACAAGGGTTATGTATCACCTTATATGGTCAGTGATACAGACAAGATGGAAGTAGAAATGGATAATCCATTAATCTTAGTCACAAACCAGAAAATCACTAACCTTCAGGAAATCCTGCCTGTATTGGAACAAGTTGTTCAGGCTAACAAACCATTATTATTGATTGCTGAAGACTATGAAAATGAAGTCATTTCAACATTAGTATTGAATAAATTAAGAGGTACTTTCAATGTTGTTGCGACTAAGGCTCCAGGATTTGGTGATAGTCAGAAGGATAATCTTGAAGATATCGCTGTCTTAACTGGTGCTAAGTTCTATAATAAGGACTTAAATATGAAATTATCTGACTTAACTCTTGAAGATCTTGGTACAATCAAGAAAGTCATTGTGAAGAAAGATAATACAACATTAGTTGGTCATTCTACAAGCGATGCTGTTAAGGCTAGAATTACTGAAATCAAGAATCAGCTTGCTTCAGCTAAGAGTGATTATGATAAGAAGAAATTATCTGAAAGAATTGGTAAGTTATCTAACGGTGTTGCTACAATTAAAGTTGGTGCAATGACTGAAAGTGAATTAAAGGAAAAGAAATTAAGAATTGAAGATGCCTTGAATGCCACAAAGGCTGCCGTAGAAGAAGGTATCGTCATTGGTGGTGGTGCTGCCTTAGTCGAAGCCTACAAGCAGTTGAAGGGTGAATTAAAGGATGAAAATGTTGATGTACAGAAAGGTATCAACATTGTCTTAGATGCATTATTTGCTCCGTTAGCACAGATTGCAGAAAATGCTGGTTACAATGAAGAAGATATCATTGATGAACAGAAGAAAGCTGATAAGAATGTTGGCTTTGATGCAAAGCATGGTACTTGGGTTAATATGTTTGAAGCAGGTATCATCGATCCAACTAAGGTTACAAGAAGTGCCTTATTGAACGCTTCATCTATCTCTGCCCTCTTCATCACAACTGAAGCTGGTGTAGCTGAACTTCCTAAGAAGGATGAACCAGTACCTGCAATGCCTGCACCAGGTGGCATGTATTAAAATAAACAAATAACCTAAAGAAAAGAGAATCGCGAATGATTCTCTTTTTTAGTTATGTACAATTTTTATGACAATTGGTTTTGAGAATTTTAAATCCATATCAATCTCGTCATCGATACACTGATTCTTATTAAGCCCTTCATGAGCTTCAAGCTGGTAAGTGTTGATGGAGATTCTATCAGCGTCTTCTAATAGATTCTTTTTAAACTCAAGTTGTCCAGTCTTGCTTTGATGAGCATCCACTCCCCGGAGTGTTAGTGATTGTGTCTTAACGATTGTCTTTCCATCATGATTCAGCATTGTTGCCGTAAGAAAAGCCTGATCAAAGTTATAAATCGTCTTATTTGTATATTTGAAGTTAAGGGTATTTTCTTCCCATTTGATATCACTTAATGCTAATGCATCTTTTGTGATATAAGCTTCACCATATGTTGTATCGGTTTTTAATAGGCGTTGTAGTTATTCTGATATTTATCTGAAACAGATAACTTAGTGCTTTTATTGAGTGCCTGTAATTGTTTGATTGCTGAAGCATTATAGTATTGATAGTTTGATTCGTCGATATAGTATGAAGGCTCTGTGATACTTGTATCAATTGTATACTGATCATCATCACCTGTATAAGTGACATCATCAGAAAGATTCTTATAGACTTCTGTTTGTTTTTGTAGAGTTGTTAGATAGTTCTTAAATTGATGGGCTACATTTTCATCTTTGAACTGCGTATTTTCATATTTTTTCAAGACATCTAGTTCTTTTTGAATAGGGACAATCTTTTCATAATTGAGTTTCTCTTTGACTGTCTCAAAAGTCTTATTTTCATCTCTCTTATCCATATATGCCCATCGTTCTTCTAGCCCTTTAACGATGATTTTTGAGACATCTGCATTGGATGTCTTTGGTGAAGCCTGACAAGCAATTAAGCTTATTGCAACAAGTAGTGCACTTCCCATTTTAATAACTGCTTTTATACATTTCTCCTTTTTATAAGACAAAAAGCAGGACCTATTACTTTAATTCTTATGGATATGTAGTCGTTCTTCTTCCTCTTGAACACGTTTTTCAATAGCTTCCTGCTGGCCTTCACGATAAGGAATGACAATTTCCTCCCCTGTTGTCAGGCAAAGACAATTGAGCTGTCCTTTATCGGCTACAGCGAGTCCTCCATCAATGCCAATCTTATTGCCATAATCCGGATCATGCCAGATATTAAAGGAACCATCCATATTGATAAAACATAATGGTGTATGACCAAAAATATAAGTATAATCAGGATTACATGGGGACATATAGAAATATTCCCTAATCCAGGCTAATAATTCTGGATCCGTATCTTTGACCAAGGGTTTGTCTGGATCGACTCCGGCATGTACAAGGACATAGTGTTTGCCCTGATAGTCCATCTCAATATAATCCGGTAAGCTATCAATAAATTCTATCAATTCTTTAATGAATTGTTTACGATGATCATAATATTCTGAATAGGTAATACAGTCTTTTTGCAGATATTCACGAATACTATCGACAGTACGATATCCCCCATTTTGTTTCCATAGACGGTAAGCATTATTACGCTCATCATCTAAGTCATTATATTTAAGTGACTGCATAAGGGATGTACGCATCATGATTTCATGATTTCCCTTAATCATATGTATATTATCCATACTCTTAATAAAATAATAAATATCGATACTATTAGGACCACGATCCATGATATCCCCTAATACATATAATTCATCACTATCATCAAAATTTATTTTTTCTAAAAGAAGCTGCAGCAACACAAACTGACCATGTAAATCTGAAATGACATATTTCTTGTTCATGCCTACTTCGCCTCCATTCCTTTTCATTCTAACATATTCCCTCTCTCTATCGAAAATGAAATAACACTTTTCCTAAAATTCGTTTGACGCCTATACAATGTAAGCTCTTTCGCAAAATAACTAAATTATGTTACAATGAATATAAGGCGGGTGAGGTTATGGATGAATTTTATCGAAATCTTTATCTTGATTTTATCTTTATCTATCTGCAATCGCAGTTTAGTCATGAACAAGTCAAGATCTCTACGTCTTGTAAGACATATTGTCGAAGAGTCATTTATGAAATTGATGATTTAAAAGGATGTATTACATTATGGCATAATCATATTATTGAAGAACAGATTACAAGAAATGACAAGACACTCTTCTACCTTCATTACCGTTTTAATAACCTCGCTCAGTTTACATCACTCTTTCGTGACTTTCGTTATGCCTTCATGAATATGTTCACTTCACAGAATATTCATATTGGCATAGTCTCTCAAGATGGTCTTTCTGCCGCACCTTTTGTCCAGATCTTGCAAGAAGTCTTAAAATATGAAGAGAGTCCCATTGTCATCGAAGCTCTCGATCTTGAACAGGCACGTCAAAATACCAAGCGCTATACAGCTCTCTATCTCGCTCCTCAGCTCAAAGAGGACTATCCAGCCTTCCTGAATACTTCAACACCTACTTATATGATATCACCACTCATTTATGCCACCCATGATTCTCTTTCCATGTTGACACAAATCAAAGAAAAAATAAGACACCAGAGCTAATTTTCTGGCATCTTAATATACTTGGCATATTTATTCTTATAATAGCTTGTCACTTCAACAATCAAGTGAATACCATCTTCAGGAAAGCTTTCTTCAATAATATGAACACGTTGTTTAAGGGTGTTGTAGACTTCTCCTTCATTATAAGGAATGACCATGGCGACACGTTCTTCATCCTGGGCAAGTAAGCGTAAGATTTCTTCTTCCATCTCTTCAATATGCGTTTCATTTTTTACAGAAATAAAGACATGGGGATCACGTGTTACCAGCAAATCATCATGGGGTAAATCCTCTTTATTATAGACATAGAGAATAGGTGTATGATCGACACCAAGCTGTTGTAATGTATCAAGAGTAACATCAATTTGTTTTTGGACATATTTTGCACTACAGTCAATAACCATCAAGATAAGATCCGCTTCTTTCACTTCTTCAAGCGTAGAAAGAAAGGCTTCAATTAGGTGATGAGGCAAATGAGAAATAAAGCCAACTGTATCCGACAAGAGAATATATTTCTTATCAGCTAAACGTATTCTTCTTGTCGAAGTTTCAAGAGTCGCAAAAAGCATATCCTGAGCACTGACTTTCTTTTGCGTATAGAGATTCATCAAAGATGATTTCCCAGAGTTTGTATAACCAACAAGACATACAACCTCTTCCTGATTACGCATACGTCTTTGTCTTTGAATTTGTCTTTCTTTCTTGAGCCGAGCAAGTTCCTTTTTTGCAGTGGCAATCTGGTGATGAATATGGCGGCGGTCAATTTCGAGCTGTGTTTCCCCTGCTCCTCTAAAGCCACTACCACCCTGCTGGCTATAAATGCCTTCATGCATGCCTGCTAGGCGAGGAAGCTCATAATTCAAACGCGCAATCTCGACCTGTAATTTGGCTTCTTTTGTCTTCGCTCTTGAAGCGAAGATACGAAGAATAAGATCAGTTCGATCTGTCACTTCAAGACCGAATTCTTCAGTAAGATTACGTACTTGTAGCGGGGTCAGTTCTTCGCCGACAATAACCATTTCTTCGTCATCAATCATGCGCTTCACTTCATTGACTTTCCCCTTTCCCATATAATAGGGCTTAGTCGGTGTAATGCTTTGGACAATGACTTTCGTATATTCAATATCACAAGCTTTACATAAGCCTTTCAGTTCACTAAGGCTCATTGCAAAGTCATCTTCATCTTTATAATCTAAGGCAACCAATATCGCTTTTTTCATAAAATCCTCATTTCTCTTTCACTCCTATTATTTTACTTGATTTTGAAGAAGATGAAAAGATTATGATATTTATTAGGAATAATTCTCAATAGTATTGACTTTTCAGGAAATAAGAGCTATACTTTATTCGTAATCATTACTAATAAGGAGAAAGAACATGAGCTTAGTAAGAAGACGTATGACGAAACAGCGTACTGTCATCTATGACATACTGTGTGCTGATCATACACATCCAACTGCTGAAGTGATTTATGGCAAAACCCAAGAAGTTTTACCTAATATTTCACTAGGAACTGTTTATCGTAACTTAAATCTTCTTGCGGAAGATGGCATGATCAAGAAGCTTGATTTAGGTGACGATAAAGTTCATTTTGATGGTGATATCACCCCTCATTCGCACTTTATCTGTGAAAGCTGTGGCAAGATTATTGATATCAACGTAGATACAAATGACCTTAAACAACTCGAAAATGATCTTGCGACAAAAAACAAGCTTATTGTCCATTCTGCAGAGCTTGTCTTTCGAGGTATTTGTGATGAGTGTGTGTGTAAATCATAAGAGGAGGAAAACATTATGGATTTAAAAGGAACAAAAACAGCTGGTAATTTAATGCATGCATTTGCAGGTGAATCTCAGGCAAGAATGAGATATACTTACTTTGCATCTCAGGCTAAGAAGGATGGTTTCGTAGAAGTACAGAAAATCTTCGAAGAAACTGCTAACCAAGAAAAAGAACATGCTAAAAGATTAATGAAGTTATTAGTTGCTGGTGGATTCAAAGGCGAAACAATCGCTGTTGAAGGAAGCTTCCCTGTTATGCTTGGTACGACAACTGAAAACTTAAAATCTGCTGCAGCTGGTGAAAATGAAGAATGGTCTGATATGTATCCTAGCTATGCTAAGATTGCTGAAGAAGAAGGATTCCCTGAAATAGCTGCAATCTTACGTGCAATCGCTCGTGCTGAAAAGATGCATGAAGATCGTTATTTAAAGTTATTAGCTAGAATTGAAGATGGTACTGTATTCAAGAAAGATCATAAAGTATTATGGAAATGTAATAACTGCGGTTATGTTGTTGAAGCTGAAGAAGCTCCAAAGGCATGTCCTGCATGTGCACATCCACAGGCTTACTTCGAAGAATACAAGTTCTTTGACTAATCCAACAGACGGGAATTTCCCGTCTTTTTTATTGCAATTTTTGAACACATGCATTATTATCTAGAAAAGACAAATGCAGAGTAGACAAAGAGGCGTTAAGTGCTCGATGAACGGGGAGTTGTCATCGGGACGAAAAGTTGTTCTTGCGGTTTCTTTGTCGCATCCCGCTGCTACACACGTGAGATGACCTCCGATGTAGTAAAAAGGAAGATACTGCAAAGGAGGTATATTTATGTCTAAATTAAAGAACACTAGAATTTTAGCCATAACAGCAATGTTGGCAGCCGTATCCATTATTCTATCTTATTTTAAGATTCCACTCTCTCCACTTATTGAAATCAGATTTACAACATTGCCATTAGCCATTGCTGGTTATCTTTTTGGTCCTGCTATCGGTGGGATGGTTGGCTTGTTGGCTGATGTAGGTGGTTATATCATTGCTCCAACAGGACCTTTCTTCCCAGGCTTTACGATTTCAGCTATTATTAGCGGTGTGATTTATGGCTTGATCTTACATCATCATGAATTCAGCATTAAACGTGTCTTTATTGCACAGTTGATTATTGTGCTTGTTGTCAACTTGTTATTGAACTCATTATGGTTATCAATGCTTTATGGCAAAGCCTTCATGGTTGCTGTGAGCGCAAGACTTTTCAAAGAAATCATCATGTTACCAATCAATACCGCCTTAGTGAGCTTAGTTCTTAAAGCAATTGGTGAACGTTCACTGATCAAGAAAGTCAGAGCCTAAAATGTATTTTGTATTCGATATTGGCAATGTTCTCTTTTCCTGGAATCCCGATATCTTTTTAGCTCAATATTTTCCTGACGATGTCATGAGATTGAAGCAGATGATTTTCTTGGGTGAAGAATGGAAGCGTCTAGATTTAGGGGAATTAAGTTTACAAGAAGTGGAAATATTACTGAGTGAACGATATGTTCAAGATCAAGAAGCTATCCACTTTATCTTTGATCATTTTCAAGAAGAAATGATGCAACCCATCGATGATTCCATCAAAACTGTCAAAACTCTAAAAAAGAAAGGCTATAAGCTCTATCTTCTTTCCAATCTCAATCAAGAGCGCTATCACAAAAGATATCAACAACATCCAGACATCTTTTCCCTCTTTGATGGTGCAACACTATCAGGAGGAACACATGAACTTAAGCCAGATCAATCAATCTATTTGAAGTTCTTTCATCAGTTTCACTTAGAACCATCAAACGGTCTTCTTATTGATGATAACTTAGCCAATATCCAAACTGCACAAAGACTTGGTATGCAGACTTTACTGAGTCTTCCCCAACAAAATTTAACACAAAGATTACAGGCTATAGGCATTGACCTATAGCCTTTTGTGTTATACTTATAAAAAGGAGTTTAGACTATGAAAGAAATCATATTTGATATTGGTGGTGTCCTCTTAAATTGGAATCCAGATGTCTTTTTAAAGAAATATTTTGCAGGAAATGAAGAGAGATTAAAGAAGATTGTCTTTTTAAGCGATGAATGGAAAATGTTGGATTTGGGAAATGCAAATGTCAATGAAGTACAAGCTCTCATACTTAAGCATCACCCCAATGACATCAAAGCCATTAATTTCATCTTTGATCACTTTGAAGAAGAAATGCTTCAACCTATAGATGATACGATTGCAGCTGTCAAAGCCCTAAAAAAAGCAGGCTATAAACTTTATATTCTTTCCAATATTCACCAGGACCTCTTCCACAAAAGAGCACATGATCATCAGGAGATCTTCTCTCTTTTTGAAGGTGCTGTTCTTTCGGGTGAAGAACATTGTTTAAAACCTAATCCAAAAATTTATCACATACTTTTCAAACGCTTTAACCTCACCCCTTCCAATTGTCTCTTTATCGATGACAGTCCTGCTAATATTGAAACTGCAAGAAAACTTGGGATGGAAGGTATTGTAAGAAAAGAGCAGCAAAACTTAATTGCCGTACTTAAGACTATGGGTATTTTCCTATAGTCTTTTTATTGACAAATATCATTTGCATATTGACAAAGATAGTTGTCAATGATATGATCATTTTGACAAAGATAGTTGTCAAAATGCAATAGAAAGTTGTCAGGAGGTGGAATAGTGGTACTCAGGAATCGTCTCAAAGAATATCGTGCCATCCTTTCCTGTAATCAGCAGGAAATGGGAAAAAAGTGCGGTGTATCAAGACAAACAATCAGTCTTATTGAACGTGGGGATTATTCTCCATCCGTAACTCTTGCCCTTACAATTGCCAAAATTTGTGACGCTAAGGTCGAGGATATCTTTTATTTGGAGGAAGAAGGAAATGAAAAGAAGTGAAAACAGAAAAGCTTTACCAAAATTCTTATTAACATTACTTATTGCTGGTGTCATTGGTGGTTTTATTGGTGCCCTAATTGGGCAGCTTGATAGACAAATATTTATGAAAGCATCGGCAAATGCAGCTTATGTATTTGGTTATTATATTGTTCCTTGGTTAATGATCATTGATGCTATTGTCATTCTTGTTTTTTGTCTTACATTATATAAACAAGCGAAAGCCCTTTATGATTCCTGGGATCAAGAAGATGATGAAATCATAAATCGTGCTGAAGCAAAAATAAACAGTATTCTCTTATGCACACAAATCGGTATCATCCTCAGCGTTGTATTTCTCGCATGTCTTTATGCATATCATTTTCAACTAGATCGCATTCTTACTATTGTGGCAGAAGTATTCTTCTTTTTCATCTTATTTGAAACAATTCTTTTTCAACAAAAAGCTATTGATCTTTCAAAGATTGGCGCAAGCGAGAAAACAGTATCTGTCTTTGATTTAAACTTCCAGAAGAAATGGCTAGAAGAAAGTGATGAGGCGGAGAAGATTCTTATAGGCAAATGTGCCTACAAAGCTTATATTTCTACTAACTTCGCATGTGTTATTCTCTTAATTGCTTCTACTCTGCTTTGTCTTCTCACATCAGCAGGTTTATTGCCTACTCTCTTTATTGCCATAATCATCCTTGTAAACATGAGTACCTACGCTCTTGAAGGAAGAAAGTATAATCAGACAGGGAGAAAACTAGATTAAACTTATCCCATCAAAACAAAAAGGAATGTCCTCAGACATTCCCTTTTTTATCCTAGTTTCCACTTGATTTATCCGGTAAAAATGGGCTTAAAGCTTCCGCAAGGCTATGAAGATTACGTGTTTGAATCAATACCTTACCATCACCATGGAATGTGTTCACCAAGCCTTCTCCCGTTGTAAAGCCAAAAGTACCAGACGCAATTTCAATATTGTAATCTAGATTTGCATCCCAGGCAACAACATGTTCATTATCAACAGTAAGCGGTGTATCAGGCGTCACTGCGAGTTCAACCAAAGCACCAAAGGCATTGACTAAGATATCGCCATGTCCTTCTGTTTCCATGACATAAAGACCACCGGTTCCACCAAAGAAAGCCTTGCCCAAATTCTGGCTCTTCATGACATAATTCACACTGTCATCGGATGCTAGAAAGGCACCGGTATTCAAGCGATACTGCTTTGTTCCAACTTCCAGCTTACAGATGGCACCTGGTATTGCTGGAGCAATACCAATACTGCTGCCATCAGTTAAGCCCTGTGCCTGAGTGATAAACATACTTTCGCCACTTGTCAGGCTGCGACCAATGGCACTGAGAACGCCACCAAGACCTTTTCTGTTCGCATTCATTTTCCCAACGATTTCGACATTGGACATATAGGCCATTGCCCCACGTTCGATTTTTATCTTTTCCCCTTTTGCGAGTGTCACTTCTGCCAAGGGGCAATCTGAATCGCCATTTATTCTATATTTCATATCTGCCTCCTATAAGCCAATGGCTTTACGTGCAACTTCAATAGGCATTTCTTTGCCTGTCCAGAGCTTAAAGCTTTCTGCTCCCTGATAAAGAAGCATATAGACACCACTAACTGGAATAGCACCTACCTTCTTAGCACGTTGTAATAATAATGTATCTTTAGGATTATAGACACAATCAAAGACATAAAGTCCTTCATGTAAGTCTGATTCTTCAACAAGACAGCTATCTTGATGTGGAACCATGCCCACACTTGTTGCATTCGCAAGAACATCAGCACCATCAATTTCTTGTTTTAATAATGCTTTGTCATCAATATCATAGAGATGCATTTCTACACCCGTCTTTTCTTCGATCAGTTTTAAGCGTTCCTGTGCTTTCGCATAGAAACTGTCTTTCTTGTTGAAAACGACAATTTCCTTTGCCCCATCAATAGCACACTGAGCCATGATGGCAGCAGCAGCACCCCCTGCTCCTAACAAGACAAGCTTCTTACCTTTGATATCTAAGCCGTTTTCGCTTAATGCACGTACGAATCCTGTGCCATCGGTTGATGTTCCTGTAAGCACACCATTATCATTGACAACCGTATTAATAGCTCCACATAGCTCTGAAACAAGGGAGACATGATCTAAGTACTGACCAATATCACCTTTATTAGGCATGGAAACATTCCAGCCTCTTACTTTCATAGCTCTTAAGCCAGCTACAGTATCTTTCAATTCTTCTTTGCCGACTTCAAATACCAAATAAACATAATCCAATCCCAATGCATCAAAAGCTGCATTATGCATTTGTGGTGACATGGAATGTCGAATTGGTGTAGCCACTAACCCAATAAGTTCAGTATGCCCCGTAATTGCTAGTTCTCTACCCATAGTTTTTCTCCTTTTTATTCAGTATAGCTTATTTTTCTTTTTCAAGATAATATTTCTTCAAATATTTATCCAACACGATCATCAAAACAATCATTAATGCAATCAACCCTAATAGAATAATACCAAGTTCTAAAAAGAATGTTTCAGGAAATATAGAAATAATAGGATCAATACGTGGATCAATTAGCCAGTAGTTATTACGAAATATCAGCTGATGCATAAGTGTAAATGCCCCATCAAAGTTAATCGCCATAAAACTTCCCACAATACCAATAATCACAATCAAGACAATCGGTGTTGTTTTTAGAAACATATGCCTTTTCTCTTTAAGAGTTGTATGAATAAGAGGAATTAATAGAAGTGTGGAGAGAAGAAAATAGATCTGAATGACTCCTAGAACTTTCTTTACATCCGCAAAATGAATACGCGTTGCCTCGCTTGTAATGAGTTTGCTGGAAACTTGCATTGATGTATGGGTCAATAGTGATAAATAGTGAATGATATTGGTATAATTCTCTTTAATCTGTGTTGATGACATATTGACAAGCTCTGGTAAATGAAAGGAATTGACTTGTTGGTTATAGAGGATGGGGGATAGGAAGGTGGTAAGAATAATCGCTAAGGCAATTATCCAGAATACTAAGAGAAGGGTGATGAGTTTTTCTTTTTTGGTACTAAGTTGAAAAAACATATGAGTCTCCTAAAAAAGCATGGAAAATCCATGCTTAATAACGCTTTGTATCACTTTCTTCAGTTAAGAAATGTTCACCCTTCTGGACTTCATGACGGACTAAGTCAGGGAAATCCTGCTGTCTTAAACATTCATAGATACCAATAGCGACGGTATTTGAGAGATTGAGTGAACGGCTATCTGCATACATTGGAATACGTACACATTCCTCTAAGTGCGCACGAAGAATATCATGAGGAATGCCATCATGTTCATGACCAAACAAGAGATAATGATCTCCTTCTTCTGTATAGTTAGCTTCTGAATAGGTTTGATTGGAATAGCGTGTATAGAAATGATAATGCCCTGGATTCTTAGATTCAAAGTCTTCCCAATCTTCATAAATTGTAAGTTTTAAGTCCTTGATATAATCTAGGCCAGCTCTTTTCATATGTTTATCATCCAATGAGAATCCCATTGGCTTAATAATATGTAGATGTGTGTTGGTTGCCACACAAGTACGCATGATATTACCAGTATTCTGAGGAATAGCTGGATGGATTAATACGATATGATTCATTACTTATTCTCCTCCAAATAACGATAAAGATCTCTTAGTGCTTTGGCACGATGAGAATACTGATTCTTCTCTTCCATTGTCATTTCAGCACTTGTTTTCTTTAATGGTGGGAAATAGAAGATAGGATCATAGCCAAAACCATTCTCTCCGGCAATATGATCATTGACAAGACCTTCAAATGTTTCTTTAAAGACTTTTGTCTCTTGATCTGGCATAGCGAGTGCCATGGCACAAACGAAACGACAGCTACGTTTTTCCCCTTCAACTCCCGCTAGTTTATCAATAATTGCCTGATTCTTTATATCATAGCTTGTATCATGCCCCATCCATCTTGCACTATAGATGCCAGGTTCTTTATTTAAATAATCAACTTCTAAACCTGAGTCATCGGCTAAAACAGGACGTTGCACTTGTTTCATAATGCTTTCAGCTTTAATAATGGCATTCTCTTCAAATGTTGTACCATTTTCTTCAATATCTACATCATCTCCTAAGACATCCTTCATGCTTAAGACATGGATATCTAAAGGTTCAAGCATGGCTTTAATTTCTTTGATTTTTCCTTGATTACCACTTGCGACAATAATCTCTTTCATATCTTTTTTCCTCAACTTTGCATCTATTATACAATAATATTCACGAAAAGAAAGAATCTTTAGTATAATGGTGGTGGTGATAAAATGAAAAAGTTAATTATTAATGCGGATGATTTTGGTTTAACACATGGATGTAATCAAGGCATCCTGGAAGGCCATAAAGAAGGCCTTATTTCTTCAACAACAGTCATGATGACATGTCCTGATATCGAGAAAAGCTTAGCTCTACTTGAAGGCGTAGATGATTTAGGGATTGGTGTTCATCTTTGTATCACATCCGGTCATCCATTAACTGCTGGACAAAGCTTTAGAGACAGGGATGGGAGTTTTAGAAAACGTAACACCTATCTTCATGGCATTGATTGTGATATTGACGAAGTCTATCAGGAATGGAAAGCACAGATTGATACTTTTATCAAACTCACAGGTCGCAAGCCCGATCATTTCGATAGCCACCATCATATTCATCTCATGCCACGCTTTCAAAGTGTCACAAGAAAGCTTTCTCAAGAATACAGCTTACCTTTCAGACAAGATAAACGCATCATAAATGATCAGCCATTTGTGCAATGTTTTACTGACTTCCATGCTTCCAATGCCAACATCGAGACATTAAAAAAGATTATCGCTATGCCTGAAGAAAACATTGAAATCATGACCCATCCTGCTTTTGTAGATGAAGAACTTTGTAGGATTTCTTCTTATAGTGTGGAAAGAAAAGTGGAATTTGATTTCTGGATGGATTCAGAAACAAAAGCCTTTCTCAATGAACATCATATAGCCATTACAAACTATACAAAAATAGCGAAGCACTAAGCTTCGCATTTTTATTCAAATAAACCAGAATAATAAACCTTTTGACACCAGCGATGATCCAAATGACTCATCACATAATGCTTGAGTAAGATTGTGAGTGAATAACCAACTATTGCTGAGAAAAAGCCAACAAGCATACCACCAATAACATCACTAGGATAATGAACCATAAGATAATTACGAGACATACCCATAACAATGACAAAGATAAATCCTAGCCAGCTATATTTTTTATTACAAGTCAAAAAGATAGCTGTCATTGCAGCCATGGTAGCTGTTGCATGTCCACTAGGGAAAGAATACTCGCCAACATGTACACTTCCAACATACTTCCACCAGCTTATATATTCAGGATGACCTGATTGAAATGGTCTATATCTCCCAATATAGTTCTTTAAAAATACATTTCCAACAATAAAACCAATAGCCATCGAAACAACCATCACAAGACCCACTTTTCTTGTCTTCTTAAAGAATAATAATATGATTGCGATAGCGAGAAGTGGCAAGCCTTTCTCAACATCAAAGAAATAACTCACTAATCTAAAGAATGGTGTTACGGCATTATTTGTAGAAACAGCTAAGTTGTGATAAAACTGCAACAAAGAATAATCAAATGCATGTATAAAATTCATCATTTTTCATTTCTCCTGACATCTTTTGCTTCAATAGCCCTGATGATCTTACAAGGATTTCCTCCGGCAATAACATAGGGAGGAATATCATTAGTGACAACTGATCCTGGAATAATGTAAGCACCTTGATTGATTCTGACATTAGGACAGATGACACTTCCACCACCAATATACACATGATCATGAATAAAGACTGGCATGCTTCTTTCATAACCAAGACTACGATCTTGTTCATTATAAGGGGTTATACTTGTGAGAATCGTGACATTGGCACCAATAGTCACCTGATTACCAATAATAACTTTATTGGTATCTTCAATAGAAAGATTCTTTTTCGCATAGAAGTTATAACCCACTTCAATATTATAGCCATAAACACATTGAAAAGGCTGCTCGATCATCAACTCCCCTGAGGCATGAATAAGACTCTTGATTTTTTCATCAAGATAAGCACGATCACGGGGACTTGTACTATTATACGCAATAAGTGCTGTTGTGCAATCATCTCTTTCATCTATGAGTTCTTCATTCCAGGGTTGATAGACTTCCCCCTTCAACATTTTTTCTTTTTCCGTCATATTATTTGTCCTTATTATAGAGATCTTGAATACGATTATAGAGCTTAGCACAGTCATATGTCGCAAAGATGTCCGTTGGAATGGTATCAATAGGTACATCCTTTATTGTTTCTCTAAGCTTGTCTGTGGCATAGCGTATTTGTGGGGCAACAAGAATAAGATCATAATTATGGGCAATGGCCGGTACATCACATAGTGCTGCAGCATCAATGGAATAAGGTGCATGGGATAAAGCCAGATAGTTATTCATCTTCATCTTGAAATAACTCGTTGTCATGCCGCCACTGCAACAAAGCAAAACTCTCTCTTTATGTACAGTCCCCTTTCTTGTCAATTCCTTCATCATGGCACGATAAAAGGAGACGGCAAGAGGATAGTGCTTAAATTCATAATGAAGATAGAAATGCATATCCCCATAACGATCATTCACCCATTCTTCATGCATGCCATTTTCCCGCATAATAAGTGTCGCTGACTTATCTTCATACATGAAGATCAATGTTTCATGATCCTTTTGTTTTACTGTTACACCTTCATAATCACTTGCATGCATACTCGCCCACAAGTGAAACACCGCCCTATTTTCCTTAAATAAATCCATATTCTTACCCTCTTATCTCTATCTTAAGATGATTTTAACATTTTTTCAACACACAGATCATAAGAGGAAATTGCTTTAAAGCCTTAATCCTTTTATATCCTTAATGCGTGTTAGAATGACATTTGTCGTCATATGTTTAATGCCAGGAAGTTGATCCATCACATCATGTAAGAAGCTATCCATTTCATCCTGACTGCTTAATAAGGCATGAACATGAAGATGATAGTCTCCCGTTGTACGATAAAGCTGTGTGATATGATCCTGACTATTCAATATCTCAACAACCTCCCTAAAAGACTCGGGTCTTGTCTCAATATCAAAATAAAGCGAAATCGCATCACTCATCTTTTGAGGATTAAGTATAGTTGTATAACCTTCAATAACTCCTTTTTTCTCTAATTCATCAATATGATTCTTAATTGCGACTCTTGAAAGACCTAGCTTTTCTGCAATTTGTGAATAAGTATAGCGCGCATTCTCAATTAATAATGCGATAATCTTTTGATCAATGTCATTTAAGCCTTCTAAAAACATCATTTCATCACCCCATATAATGTATCATCACTCACTTGACATGACAATATGAAACTACTAGATTATAAATTGTAACATTATTAAGTTATATATTTCATATATTAATCATGATATAACAAGGTGAAAGATTATGTATTATAAACTGACTGAAGGATCCATCCCAAAGAATCTCATTTTATTTGCCCTGCCAATGATTGCCGGCAACCTCCTCCAACAAATCTATAACATCACCGATACACTTATTGTTGGACAGTTTATTGGTGTTCATGCCCTTGGTGCAGTGGGTTCAGCTTATGCCCTGATGGTCTTCTTGACTTCTATTTTTATTGGTTTATCAATGGGCATTGGATCATTGTTTTCCATCTATTATGGAGCCAAAAATGATCATGCTCTTAAAACAGCAATTGTGCATGCCTTCTTCTTAGTGATTGGTGTGGCTTTGACTTTGACAGTCCTCTCATATCTATTGATCCATCCCATTCTCACTTTCCTCAATGTCCCTACAGTCATCGTGCCGGATTTGAAAACATACTTAATGTGGATTTTAAGTGGAATGGTTGCTGTGGCCTTTTATAATTTCTTTGCCTCTCTTTTACGTGCTGTTGGCAATTCAACCATTCCGCTCTACTTCTTAGCTTTTTCTGCCATCACCAACATCCTTCTTGATAGCCTATTTGTGATTGTCTTTCAAATGGGTATTGCAGGAGCAGCGATTGCGACAGTCATTGCCCAATATCTCAGTGCGATAGGCATTACATTTTATGTCCTGACAAAATGCAAGTCACTCTTGCCGACAAGAGAACATTTTTATTATGACAAGGCCATCCTTAAAAGCATCACCAAATTCTCTCTTCTCACCTGCCTCCAACAATCTTGTATGAATTTTGGCATTCTTCTCATTCAACGTCTTGTCAATAGCTTTGGGGCTGTGACAATGGCTGGATTTGGGGCCGGTGTTAAGATTGATACTTTTGCCTATTTACCCGTCCAGGATTTTGGCAACGCCTTTTCAACCTTCGTTGCCCAAAACTATGGAGCGGGAAAGAAAGAGCGCTTAAGAGACGGCATAAAAATAGCTTGTCTTTTAAGTACCGCCTTTTCTCTTGTGGCTTCTCTTTTTGTTTGCCTTTTTGCGAAGCATCTGATGATGGTATTTGTCAAGAGTGAGGAGATAGAAGTCATCCTCTCAGGCGTCCATTATTTACGTATTGAAGGTGCTTTTTATGTTGGCATTGGGATTCTCTTCTTGCTTTATGGGCTATATCGTTCCATGAATCAGCCCCTCATGTCCCTAGTTTTAACTATTATTTCCCTAGGCTTACGTGTTGTCCTTGCTTACAGCCTTGCACCTTTCTTTCATGAAACAGGTATTTGGATCTCTATTCCAATTGGCTGGTTTATCGCTGATGCATTTGGATTCTACTATTACTTTAAGCATCGCTCAGTTCTCATGAAAGAATAGCCTGCTTTTTTAGCGTTTTTAAAGATACCTTATGTCATTTGTGCTATACTTAGCGCTAGGTGATGAATATGAAAGAATTACAGAAATTATTAAAAGAAAACAACATTGATTATTACATTGTTCCTACTGATGATGATCATCAGTCAGAATATGTAGGAAATTACTATCGTGTAAGAGAATTTCTCTCTGGTTTTACTGGTTCTGCTGGTACTTTGGTTGTCGGACAGGATGATGCCTATTTATGGACTGATGGCCGTTATTTCATTCAGGCCGCTAAACAGCTTAAAGACGGTATTCAGCTTATGAAAATGGCTGAACCTGGCGTTCCTACGATTGAAGAGTTCCTTGTTGAACACTTAGATGAAAATAGTGTTCTTGCCTTTGATCCAAAGGTCATGACAGCCCGTTTTGTGATTGATCTAGAAAATGCCATGGATGATAGCTTAGAACTTGACCCTATTGATTTTACTGATCAAGTATGGCATGATCGCCCAGAAAAATCTCATGAAAAAGCTTTTATCTATGATACAAAGTATCATGGTGTGGATGCATCTATTAAGCTTGAAGATATTCGTTCCTATATGGATATGAATGGCTGTGATGCCCATCTTGTCTCTTCCTTAGATGACATTGCTTGGATCTTTAATATTCGTGGTAATGATATTGAATATTCTCCAACAGTATTAGCTTTTGCCCTTATTGAAAAAGACAAAGCTGCTCTCTATCTACAAAATGGTGTCTATGATGATGAAATGAAGGATTATTATGCTTCTATTGGTGTGACGATTAAGGACTATGATGCCATTTATGAAGATGTAAGCAAGCTTGAAGGCACATTGCTTGTAGACTTAAATGCGATTAACTATGCACTTTATGAATCCATCAATTGTGAGATTGCCGATGGCATCAATCCATCACAATACTTCAAGAGCACAAAGAACGAAGTGGAAATTGCCAATACAAAGAATGCCCATCTCAAAGATGGTGTGGCCGTAACACGTTTTATGTACTGGCTCAAGCACAATGTTGGTCATGTACCAATGAGTGAAATAAGCGTTGCTGATAAGCTTGAAGATTATCGTCGTGAACAGGACCTCTTCTTAGAACCTTCATTTGCGACAATCTGTGCCTATGGTTCCAATGGTGCCATCATTCACTACCAGGCTACAAAAGAAAGCAATGCCACAATCAGCAATAAGGGCATGTTGATGATTGATAGTGGCGGACAGTACTTAGATGGTACAACAGATATTACACGTACATTTGTCCTAGGTGATCTTTCAAACGAAGAACGTCATGACTTTACACTTGTCGCAAAGAGCTGGCTCCATCTCATGTATGCACGTTTCCCTCATGGCATGACAGGTATTAACCTAGATACCTATGCTCGTGCACCAATGTGGGCAGAAGGCAAGGATTTCAAACATGGCACTGGTCATGGTGTTGGTCATTTACTCAATGTCCATGAAGGTCCACAAGGCATTCGTCCAAAACAGCGTACTGGCGAAAATGCTGTCTTTGAAGCTGGCATGATTACAAGTGATGAACCAGGTTACTATCGTGAAGGCCATTATGGTATTCGCCACGAAAACGAACTTCTCTGTGTTGAAGATGGTGAAACAGAATATGGCACATTCTTAAGATTTGAACCACTTACATATGTCCCATTAGACTTAGATGGTATTGATACAAACATGTTGACGGATGAAGAAAAAGCTATGTTGAATGATTACCATCAATTCGTTTACGAAAAGATTGCCCCATTACTCAACGATGAAGAAAGAGAATGGTTAAGCATTTATACAAGAGAGATTTAAAATGAATACACTTTATGACCGTTATCCCAATCTCGAACAACATCCAACCGCAGGATTAATCGTTTTGATTCTGACAGTTATTGCCATGTGGAAGATTTTCAACAAAGCTGGTCGTTCTGGCATTCTGTCACTCATTCCTGTTGTCAATACATGGGTACTCTTTGAAATTGCTGGTTTTCCTGGTATCGTTTCCTTATTTGGCTGGATTGGCTTGTTGTGCTTAGGCTTAGTAGCTATTCCTGCTCTTGGGGCTTTATTGATGTTTGTAGGACTAGCACTTATCCTGATTTTCTTAGTAGCTTGCCTGATCTTCAATTTCCGTCTTTCAAGTGCCTTTGGTCATGGTTTTCTCTTTGGCCTAGGCTTATGCTTCTTTAATACGATTTTCTTGTTGATTCTTGGATTTGGTTCTTCAGAATATCAAGGTTAATCCTAGAACTTGAGGTCTCTTAGCAGACCTCTTTTTTCTTCAATGACATATTATGTTTTACAATATTTTTTATTACAGTTTCATAAATAAAAAAAGCGGCATCAAGTGTCGCTTTTGGTTTATGCTTCTAATAAGTTTTCTACTTGTTTATTCTTCTCTAATATCCCAAATACAAATGCACCAATAACTAAAATGACAAGTTCACCAATAAAGACATAACCTGCATTTAAGCCATAGTTCACAAACATGTTTTTCCCTAATGGGAAGTTAATCGCAAGTTCCAATCCAACAATTAAGCCATTCGCAATAGCACCAGCCAATGCACCTAAATAGCGGTTTGGTAACTTATTAATTGCAATGACGGCAACGAGTGTCGCAAAAGTTCCAAAACAAATATCCCATAAACCTAATGGACTAGGAATATTCGCAATCAAACAACCTAAGACAAGACCAGGAATATATTTCTTATTGTAGAATGCGAGAAATACCATAATTTCTGAAATTCTCATCTGAATGCTTCCATAAGAAATAGGTGCAAGCAAGATTGTGAGTGCGGCATAGACTGCGGCAATGATTGCATTGAATGCAATCGTCTTTGTGTCAATTTTCATAAAACATCTCCTTCTTCTAAATAACAGTTAGAAGCCAAACAATGAAAAAAACGACAAAGCATGAGCCTTGTCGCGTAAAAAACTTTTCATGTTCTTAGTTTTTTATACTGGGTTTGGCTCTCGAACCAGTGCTTGTACACTATACCATAGTGACGCAAACTATGCAATATATTCACTTAAGAATTCTGGTAAGACTTTCGCATAAGGATCATCAAGATTCATATCATAGAAATGATCTTCTCTGACGACAAAGAGTTCTTTTGGTGAAGTATTATTGTTGTAAAGGGCATAGACATTTTTGACATCTACATCCTGATTATGACGTGAATGAATGAAAATTGTTGGAATAGTATTCTTTGCGACATACTTGATTGTATCCATGTCCTTAAGATCACGTCCTGTTTCATTCATGACAATTGTACGCATGATTGGTTTTGTAATAAATGAAGGTAATTTGATAGCTTTTTGGGCTTTGGCTGCAAGATAGCTTAAGACATCACTATAAGCACCATCACTGATTATGCAATCCACATTCTTCAGCTTACCTAGGCCTGCTGTATTTAAAATTGTATTGGCACCCATGCCCTTACCATACATGATAATATGATGCTTTTCTCCATATCTCTTCAATAAATACTTATTCCAAAGCATTAAATCAAAGACATCATCATAACCAAACTGACGAATATAGCCATCACTCATCCCATGTGCACTTACATCAAGCAACAACATATTACAATTCAACATGCTCTCAAAATAATGCATTGCTTCAATAAGATCACTCGCATCTTCCTCTAAGCCATGTAACATCACTAAGGTTGCTTTGGTATTTTCCTTTTCAAAGAAATGCCCACATAATTCTAAGCCCTTATGATTCTTTAAACGAATCGTCTTGGCGCCCACATCACTTAAGTCATCTCTCACGACAACATTACGATAAAGCATTTTGTGCGTAAAGTCAGCTGTCAATTTATAAGCTGATGCTGTTGATAAAAGACTAATTGAAGTTGCTGTTAATAGTTTTTTCATTCGTACCACTCCCTAAAATTATCTAATAATAATCGATTAATATTTAATACCTGCTCTAATGATGACATACGATATTGATCATTGTCCATTCTACCTGCAAAGAAACGTATTGCCCTCGCTAATTCATCACAGATGGTATTCTTGAGTTCATCAGGAAAGCTTTCAATTGGGAAGACTGTGAAGATCATTGTATTGTAGTCTGTATGGAAGATTTCTACGATTGTCTCATAGCCCTCACTCTTAATAAAGGCATTACCTAGAGCTAAATCTAAATCATGATTGACATATGTCAAATAATAATTAACGACAATACGAATAACATCTTCGACAATCTTATGATAATTCTCATGATCATCATGATAGAGATAATAGAGATAGGAATAAACAATATTATAATCTTTAAAATGCTTTGTTTCTTCATTAAAGAGAATATAATCCTGATCTAAACGTTCAAAAAGCTTATCCTGTGCACTTGATGGTGCAATAATACGCTTCATATAATCAACCATGATCATCATCGCAAATCGATAATGATCACATAACAATTTAATAATACGATAGGTTTTATCTGGTTGCATGTTATAGAATTCATCAAAATTCTCATAAAGTGATTTGAGTATTTCTCTTAAATAGAAGAGGTGGTATTGGTATTCTGTATCAAGATAGATGGAATTCCCACTTCCCCATTCATATTGATAATCTACATTCTCAAAAAAGGCATAGATGGCATCAAGATATTCTTCATAATGCTTACTTTCTCTTAGATTAGCCATTGCTGGTCTAAAGAGACGATTGAAACGATCACTTGTTTCCTGGTTGACGCCATAGTGATATTTCATGAAGTTTAGGACATCAATCCAGTCTCTTGGTGATATTGTTGTAATTTCTGTTGGCTGTTTCTCATCGATAAAGCGTTCATAAAGACTATAGTGAAGATAGTTTTTGTCTTGTAGGCGATTAATGATTTTTTCGATCAGGTCATTGGTAATGTATTGTTTTTCTTGTTCATTGAGCTTCTCGGAAAATGTCACATTAACTTCTTCATCAATAACTGTCAGTTCGACAAAGATCTCAATCGTACGAAAAGAGTTATCCATGATATAGTAAATGCCTTTAACGACAAAATCACCACTACGGTAGGCTGCACGGAAACGATATTTGCCAATATGCTTACTCTCATGGGCTTTGAGGTATTCTTTGAGTACTTCTGTTACGCTCTTTGCCATAATGACCTCCTGCTAGTAATTTGTATCATGCATGCGTTTAAAACGTGATAAGAAATTATGTTTTTTATATTCATCACAATAGAAACGGATATTGCCTTCAGAGAAGTCTCCCCCAGCACTTTGTGCTGTCAGCATGATTTCTCTTGTCAGAATAGGATATTCATCTTCATCAAGATAATAATCCTGCATTTCTTCTTTCACAATTTCCATACATTCTTCTAAATGTTCTTCAATTAAAGCATTTGTTAAAAAATCCATAGTCATAACCTCACGTTTTCATTATACCATGTTTAAAGAAAAATCCCTAACGTAAGAAAGATATTTCATCCGTTAGTATGAACCCTTCTTTCTTTAAACGTCCAATCACAGTCCTCATCTTATTGGCATCAATCGCACTTGCCTCATGAGCATCACAGCCGACAATCATTTTATTGCCAATATCCCTAACCATTTTAAGATAAGGTGCACTTGGATAATGACGATTATGCAAGTATCCAAGCATATTGAATTCAAGAGGAATGTCAAGCTCTTTGGCTTTAAGGCATAGTCTTTCTAGTTCGTTAAGATGTCTTTGATCATGCTGATCATAATAGATGACATCAGGATGAGCAACATAGCTAAAAAGTCCTGTTTCCATGCCCTTAATCACCTGATCACAATAGCGTGTGACAGACTCGAGAGTTTGTGGTGGCATGCCATAATAGCTCCCATCTTCATCACTGCCATCATAATGATTACCTAGAATCAGATAATCAATATCATAGCGTTTAATCATTTCTTTCATCCAAGCCATCTTATCTTCAAAGTACTCAGCTTCAAACCCAATCTTAATATCTATACGATTCTGATATTCTTCACGCAGTTTTCTAAGGGTTAAAACATAATCTTCAATTTCGGACTCTTGCATGCGCATAAAAGGCTTAAAGGATGAATCATAATGCCATGGGGCATGATCAGAAAATCCAAGTGTTGTAAAGCCTTGATCAATAGCTTGTTCAATATAGTCTCTTTCAAAGCCGATGGCATGATGGCATCGGTATGTATGTGTATGATAATTCTTCATATTAATATAATGGCAATCCTCCTGTTAATTCATCAGCAACTTCTTTTTCAAGGGGTTCAAAGGCAAGACATGTATAGGTGGGCTGGTTGTGGAATTCCGTATGACCAGCATCTTGAATCAGGCAGGAAATGATGCCCTTTTCTTTTGCCTTTTTGTCGAGAGCTAAAAGTTCCTCTTCACTATCGACATAGACACATATCTTCGCTACTCCATTATTGAACCAGTCTGTTAAAGGGGTATGAACATTGGTATCTAAATAGACATAATTGTTGTGTTCTTTTATTTCATTAAAGCGCTGTTCTTTCTTTAATGCCAACAAAACAGCCTCAACACAGGCATGTCCAGCCTGGGCAGCTATTTTACCTTTTCGCATTTTCAAGTCGCGGCGCATGACAATCATTTGTTTTGATGTATACATAAAGCCTCCCAATAAGAAAAAAGTAGAACTTCTTCAGTCCTACTTATTATACGTTGATTAGAGGAAATCGCAAACATAACCACGGGTATCTAATTCAAGTTTTTCAACTTTCCATCCCTCAATCAGTTCACCAAGTTCTTCCTTTATTCTTACAACACCCTTATCATCTTCAGCTTTAATCATAGCCATAATAGTTGGTCCAGCACCTGATAAATAAGCGCCAAGAATCTTATCATCTTTTTCTAATATATCCATAATTGGGAAATAATTCTTAATCAGTTTCCCACGATAGGGCTGATGTAAACGGTCTTTAAAGCCAAGCTTTAAGCCCTGATCATAACCATTGATCAGTGATGCAACCATCAAGGCAAGATGTGAGACATTCTTGATGGCATCAGCACGTTCTAATGTATTTGGTAATACGGCACGTGCTTTAGCTGTTGAAAGTGTAAAAGGTGGAATAAGAGCGACAAAGCGATAATCATTCTTTATTGGTAAAGAGAGTGTTGTGACTTTGTGATCTTCCATAACTGAGACCGTCATGCCACCAAAGATAGCTGGGGCAACATTGTCAGGGTGTCCTTCAATCTTTGTCGCAAGTTCCAAGATATCCTGACGGTCTTCATAGCGATCTTTAAAGGCATAGGCTGCAACAATTCCAGCAACAATACATGTTGAAGAAGAGCCAAGTCCTCTTGTATAAGGCACATCCCCACTTGTGACAATCCGCACACCTTTATAGTCAAGTCCAACTTCCTTAGCTGCTTCATCAAAGGCCTGATAAGTCATGTTGTCTTTATTCGCAAACTGCTCAGGACAGCCAAGAATCTCCAATCCTTGCTCCAATAATTCAAAAGTGAAAGTATTATAGAGAGTAACGGCTAAACCAGCAACGTCAAAGCCCGGTCCCAGGTTGGCACTTGTCGCAGGCACTCTTACACGTACATACATCTTAGAGTTCCTCGATTCTCTTAGCGACAAAATCTAAGATTTCTTCTTTATCAATAACCCCTTTATGAAGCACCTTGCGATCCTTAATACCCTTTAATGGATATGGGATTTCAACGGCTGTTAACTTATGTAAGTCAGCAATAGCCTGATAAACATCTTCCTTTTTACCAGTTAATGCTTCATAAACAGATTCTGGGAATTTATATGGTGAAGCTGTGGAGAGAAGAACTGTAGGTGTTGTATCCCCTGTATTTCTAAAGTATTCTTCATAGACACCATATCCTACTGCTGTATGTGTATCGAGAAGATAGCCATGATCGACATAGACTGTCTTGATTGTTTCAAGAACTTCTTCTTCAGATAAGAAACCAGCACTAAACTGATCCTGAATCGTCTTGAGTGTTTCTTCATCAATACGGTAAATACCATCTTTATTGAGCTCATCCATAAAGCTCTTCACCTTAGCTGTATCACCATTGACCATGAAATATACAAGTCTTTCCAGGTTGCTTGAGACAAGGATATCCATGGCTGGCGCATTTGTCTTATAGAACTCTCTGCGGGCATCATATTCCCCTGTCTTAAAGAAGTCAGTTAAGATATTATTTTTATTAGAAGCAACAATGAAACGATGAACTGGTAAACCCATCTGCTTCGCAATCCAGCCTGCTAGACAGTTTCCGAAGTTACCTGAAGGCACGGTGAAATTCACTTGATGACCTAATTCAATTGTTCCATCTCTTACTAATGTCAGATAGCTATGGAAATAATAAACAATCTGTGGAATAAGACGGCCAATATTAATAGAATTGGCTGAAGAAAGGAAGACATTATGTTCTTCACATAAAGCCTTAAGCTTGGCGGACGCAAAAGCTTCCTTGACAGCTCTTTGGGCATCATCAAAATTACCATGAATACCAACAACTTCTACATTGTTGCCTGTTGTAGTTACCATTTGCTGTTTCTGGATATTCGAAACACCATCAATTGGATAGAAGACTTTAATTGTTGTACCAGGAACATCCTTGAAGCCTTCAAGAGCTGCTTTACCTGTATCTCCTGAAGTTGCTGCTAAAATCATGACTTCACGGTTTTCACCCTTTTTCTTTAATGAATATGTCATGAAATGTGGTAAGAGTGATAAAGCCATATCTTTAAAGGCTGCTGTCTGACCATGGAATAGCTCTGCCACATAGAGACCGCCGGCCTTCTTGAGAGGCACAACACCTTCATCAAACAAGCCACTCGCATAAGCCTCTTTTGCTAAAGCACGAATTTCTTCCTTTGTCCCATCCGGTGTAAATGCAGAAATCACTTCTGTCGCTAAATCAACATAATCAAGCTTTAATAATGCATGTAGATCTTTCTTTTCAAAGGCAAAATCAGGCACTAATAGGCCTCCATCACTAGCAATTCCCTGCAAGATTGCATTATAGAAATCTATTGGTGTCTGCCCACCACGTGTGCTTTTGTAGAGTTTATCCATAACCATCCTCCTGTAACGTTTAAAACATTGTATATAATTGTCTATCTCAAGTCAATTCTAACTCTAATATTTCTATTTTTTATAAATTCATACATTCAAATTTTGATTCTCAATACATACCTCATTATTTTATTGCATATTCCTTTTAATCATTATATTATGGAGGCATTAAAAGACAGGAGATTATTTATGAGTAAGATTAGAATTCCTGAGGATTATAAGCCTCAGTTAAACCTCATCGAAACAGAAGTTGCTGTTAAGATGATCAAAGATACTTTTGAAAGAAGACTTGCTGAACAGTTAAGATTAACACGTGTATCAGCCCCATTATTCCTTTTAAAGAATACTGGTCTCAACGATAACTTAAATGGTGTAGAACAGCCAGTACACTTCCAAAGCATTGAACTTCATGATGAAGATATTGAAATCATTCATTCCCTTGCGAAATGGAAAAGAGATGCTTTACATCGTTATGGCTTTAAGCCTCATACAGGTTTATATACAGATATGAATGCGATTAGAAAAGACGAGGAATTGGATAATCTGCATTCTATGTATGTTGACCAGTGGGACTGGGAAGCTGTTATTAACCCTGAAGATCGCACAAGAAAATTCTTTGAACGTACAGTCAAACGTATTTATTATGCTTTGCTTGATGTTGAATTCACTATGGTCCAGCATTATCCACAGTTAGGAGAACCTCTTCTTCCTGAAGAAATCACTTTTATCACAACCCAGGAACTTGAAGACCTCTATCCAGATTTAACACCAAAGGAAAGAGAAAATGCGATTGTCAAAGAAAAGAAAGCAGTTTGTCTTGAACAGATTGGTGATGTCCTGAAATCTGGCAAGAAGCATGATGGTCGTGCACCTGACTATGATGACTGGAAACTCAATGGTGACATTCTTGTCTACAACCCTGTTCTTGATGAAGCCTTAGAATTATCATCAATGGGTATTCGTGTAGACGAAAAAGCACTTCGTGAACAGCTTGCCAAGACACATGAAGAAGCAAGACTCTCATTACCTTATCATCAGAATATTGTTAACCATGTTCTCCCACTTTCCATTGGTGGTGGTATTGGCCAAAGCCGCATCTGTATGTACTTCTTGAGAAAATGCCATATTGGTGAAGTTCAGGCTTCATTATGGGATGATGATACATACAAGACATGCAGCGAACACAACATTCCACTTCTATAATCTACGAAAAGACCCAATAGAACATTTTATTGGGTTTTTTTGTTCATATTGATAGGTTCTTCAACACACGCATGTTTATAGATACGCTGAAGCTTAGCTTGGCTATTACCAGCCAAAGATCCACCACTTGTATAGAAGGGAATAATTGTTCCCGTATAAAGATCACTAAGCTTCGCAAAGCTAATAATAATTTGAGGACAACGCCCACACCAGATAGGAAAGCCAAGATAGACTTTGTCATAATCCTTAATATGCGGTATTTCACTTAAGGCTGGCAAGCTACCTGAAAGACGATCCAGAATAGCTCTTATAACCATCATTCTCTGACTTGATCGATAAGGTCGACGTTTTCTTATTTCTATCAAGTCTCCGCCTACTTCTCTTTGTAATTTCTTAGCAGCCTGCTTTGTATTTCCAGTATGGGAAAAATACGCAATCGCAATCTTCTCATTCATCTTCTTCACCTTCTTTCATAGTTTTATGGATTTCTAATCACATTCTACCAATATCTGATAGTGAGTTCTACCCCGTCAACGACTCAGTTCATTGTGAATTGAATATGCGTCTCATAAAGATTTTTGAACTTTTTAAATATAATCCCTATATTGGGATTATATCGACCCTTTTTTATGCGAATACTTTTAAAAACTGCTAGAATAGAGGTTAGGAGGAATAGCTATGCAGATTATTGAAGGCTTTGATCTCTATCACAAGCTTGACACACTTGCTAAAGAGATTGCCAATACATCAACACCTACAGTTATCATCACAGAACATCCTGAATATGTCGAAGACATATTCTTACATCATACTGATGTTCTTTTCAATATTGAAATCAAGTCACTCATTAATTATGAAAGAGACTTACTCGTCAGAAAACATATCTTTAATACAAAGATATACAATACCCCAACACTTGTCTACAACATCAGACACATCTTACTCACAAATACATTTCAGTTTTTCAAGCTCTCAACCAATCCATATAATTTAATTGATGAAATTATTAAGGCTTTAAAACTCTTACACGAAAACAAAATACCATATGAAGATGTTGATAACGATCTTACTGCTGAAAAGCTCGCTGAGCTAAAATCTATTGATCGTTTACTTGATCTTGATGATACGTATTATTCTTTAGATGAGATTGCTCTTGATCTTATTGATGAAAGTATCAGCGAAGATATCTATGTCATTGGGGATGACTATGTTAGCTTAAGTCAACGTGCTCTCTTTACAAAGCTTGATCAATATACAAATGTCACAATGCTTTTAAGCTGTGATAAAGAAGAGCGTCTAGAGTGTGTTCTTCATCACTTCTATGAAGGGACTTACATCAACTATCATACCGATCAAGATATCATTGCCAAGCATCTCTTTGATATTGTCCCTGTTAATAAGATTGGTGAAGCTCATGTGATTAGAGGTGGGAATTATCGCCAGGAAGTATTAAAAGTTACAGCTGATATTAAAGAAAAGATTGTGAAAGAGAAAGCCCATTTCTCTGATTTCATGGTTATTACCAAGGATGATTTGTATCAGGATTATTTAAAGACGATCTTTGATCAATGGCATTATAGCCATACGATTGAAGATACCACACTCTTCTATTATGATCCTTCATTCATCAAAATCAAAAACGCCCTCCCTACTATGCAAGCACAGACATTCCATGATATCAGTCATGAACTCCTTCAGCTTGATCTCAATAATGACTATAAAGATTTACTTATGCAATTTGATAGTGATGATCCTATTACCCCCTATGAATTCTTCTACTTCCTTGTACATATCTTAAGCAGTCATCAAGCGAGTGAGCCTATTCATGATGCCATTATCGTAACTGACTTCAAACACGCCTTAAGTGCATCACCTAAGCATCTCTATATTCTTGGCTTAAATGAAGGCAGTGTTCCTGAAATCATTAGTGATGAAGGTATTCTTCTTGAAGAAGATTTCAATCATATGACAGTTCGCCCTCTTTCTTTAATTGAACGTCAGGGGCTGATCTATATGCAGATTATTCGTACACTTCACAATCCTTTACGCTCTCTTACCCTTTCTTACAGCAATGCTGATATGGATGGCAAGGAGGTTATGAAGTCTACTCTCATGACTCGTTTTGAAGATCTTTATGAACTCATTGAACCTTCTATTAATATGATGATTCATCATGAACAGCTCTATTTAAGGGGTTCAAGACTGCCTGATCATCCTATTAATGAAGCTATTGATGACTATATTGCTTCTAAGAATAACGCTAAAATCATTGATGAAGTTTATCGTGATCGTCTTGGTAAGGGTATGAGTGTAAGTCGCATGGAAACTTACAACAAGTGCCCATTCCAGTATTATCTTAAATATGGCTTACGTATTTATCCTCGTATTGATGATAGTCTTAAGCCTACTGAATTAGGTTCACTTGCCCATTATATTATGGAAAAATGTCTGGATGATCCTGAACATGTTCACGAACATGCCTTTGATTATATTCATGATCATCTTGAAAAGAAATATCAAGCGAATATGATCAATAAATTCTTTATTGATCACTTAGTTGAAGATATGAAGGTGAATGTTAGGGTTGTAAGAAATCAGTTGGATCATGATGCCTTTACTGTGACAGGATACGAACAGCCTATTCAGGGATTGTTTGGCGATATTCCTGTTGGTGGGATTATTGATCGTGTTGATTGTTTTGAGCACTATATGCGTATTATTGATTATAAGAGTGGAGATAAGGATCTTAATCTTGACTTTGCCGCTCAGGGCTTCAATATCCAGATGCTTGTCTATCTCGACTTGTTGAAGAAAGAGACAAAACTAGATCCTGGAGCTATTCTTTATTATTCAATGAAACGCCGTATTCTAACGCATGCGATTGATAAGAAATATACCCTTCACTCGGCCTTTGACCTGAATAAATATCATGCCCAGTTTACAATGAAAGGCTATGTCATTGATGATGAGAAGTATACAGTCACAAATGCTTGTGATATAGCTTCCATTCCTGTTAATTTAAAAAAAGATGGTACACCTGATAAACACAGTCATATTATTTCCCAGGAGAAATTGGATTTTATCATGAAACTCATTACAAACTATATTACTGAACTCTATGAAAAACTAAGAGCGGGCAATATTCCTATTCTTCCAACTAAGTCTGACAACAATAATCCATCCATCTATCCATGTACATTCTGTGATTATAAGAGCGTTTGTCTTTTTGATGTCTTCTACAATGAAAACAGGCTCATCAAAAGCAAATATCTCAGCACTTTAAAGGAGGAGGAAGCAAATGAGCAGCTTTAATAAAGAACAAGAACAAGCGATTATGACAAGGGGCAAGACGATTCTTGTCAGTGCGCCAGCTGGTTCAGGTAAGACAAGAATTCTTGTTGAAAGAATGCGTCGTTTAATTGAAGAAGACCGTTATGAAATAGATAACTTTCTTGTCTTAACTTTCACTGATGCCGCTGGTAAGGAAATGAAGCAACGCTTAAGCTTGCAGCTTCATGAAGACTTAGCTGATTTCTCTATTGATCAAGAGACAAAAGCACATATTGAGCGCCAGCTTCTTAAGCTCCCCCAGTCCTATATGACAACCTTCGACTCTTTCTGTAAGGCATTACTTGAGAAATATGGCTATCTTGTAGGTGTTATGCCAGGATTTGAAGTCAATGCTTCACCTGAGCTTATTCAAAGCACTGTTCTTGATCAGTGCTTTCATAAATGGATAGTCAATCCCAAGTTCCAGGATTATATCCGCCGTCATAACTTAAAAAATAACTTTGATGACTTAAAAAAAACGCTCATTAACTACAATGCTTCCACAGGTTCCTATGTCAACTTTCAGGAAACTTTACAAGAATTCTATAATACTTACTATCATATCGATGATTTCTCATCTTCACCCATCTTTGACTTACTTGTAAGAAGCTATAAGGATGCTTTTGAAGATGCCCTTTCTAACTACAATACGCTAGAGAACTATTGTTCTAAAGAGAATTTTGAATGCTTCTTTACTGGCAATGAAAAGAAAGTATCGATTGCCGAATCGCTTAGTACATATCTTATGAGTCATGTTGATGCCTTTAAGCACAGATTAACTTATGATACGTTCTTATCCTTACTCAAAGACAAGCCTGCACCTTCTGCCAATATGGCCTGGAAGGATATGGGTCTAGAAAGTGGTGATGAAAAACGTAAACGTTATGATGATTTGAAGAAGAGAGTTATGGCTCCCATCAATGACCTAAAGGATATCATCTGGATTAAGGATCTTAATGAATTTGAAGAGCTTTTAAACTTAAGCTTTCAAGATATTCAGTTCTTGCTTGGAGAAGGTGGCTTGCTGGAATCCTTCCAATCTGCCTATCTTGAGGAAAAGAAGCGCCTCAATCAGCTTGACTTCCATGACCTAGAAGAATATGCTACAAAACTGCTTTCAGATGATCTTCCTGTACTTAAAACAATCAATGCCTCACTTAAGGAAATCATGCTTGATGAATATCAGGATACAAACCAGATACAGGAAAACCTTGTCTTGAAGCTGGCTGGACAAGCTCATGATTGTCAAGGTTTACAGGTTGTACCAATGTTTATGGTTGGTGATATGAAACAATCCATCTATCGTTTCCGTCAGGCAGATCCAAGAATCTTTAAAGAAAAGTTTGATACCTATGTGCCTTATGAAAATGCAACTGAGCAAGATAAGTTTATTCGTATTGATTTAAAACATAACTATCGTAGTGAGAAGGCTGTTCTTGATAGTATTAATTATATTTTTGATTGTATTATGGATAATGAAATTGGTGGACTTGAATATTTCAATGATCCTAATGCCCTTTTAAGATATGATTATGTCGTTAAAAAGAAGAGCTTAGAAGAATTAAGCCAGATTCATGACTATGATAGCGAAGTGATGATTGGCTTTAGCGAGAAAACAAAGGAGTATACAAAATCTGAACTTGAAGCCCACATGATTGCTTCTAAGATCATCAAGATGCACGAAGAAGAAGGCTATGAATTCAAAGACTTTGCCATCTTAATGCGTAATACAACAGATTTTATTACCTACAAGAAAATCTTTGAAAACTATGGCATTCCTGCCAACATTACGCTTTCCAAAGGTCTCTTTGATTCCAATGAAGCCATTTCTCTAATCGCCTTAATGAAGGCACTTATTAATCCCAATGATGATATTGCCATGGCTAGTGTACTGCACAATAACTTTGTCTTTTCACACTTTGATGAAAATGAACTTCTTGCCATGCGTGATCAAAGCGAACAGCCAGAAAGCCTCTATGAAGATGTGAAGAAGGCAGGTACATACAAAAGTGAATGCTTTATCGATACCTTTGAAAACTTACGTAAAATAGCCTTAACATCATCGCCATATGAAACCCTCATTGCGATTCTAGAAGCAAGTCGCTATCAGGACTTTGTTGCTTCACTCATCAATGGTGAACAGCGTTCTAGTAATATCGATACTTTGGTTGAGCTTGCCCGATCAAGTGATGAATATCGTTATCTTGAAGATTTTGTGGACTTTGTAGACTCAGGTGTTCAGAAGTCACCAGGTAAGATTGCCAGTGATGAAAGTAATGCTGTTGAATTTATGACGATACATAAATCAAAAGGTCTACAGTTTAAGGTTGTCTTCCTCTCAAATATGCAACATAAATTTAATACAGCTGATGAAACTTCCTATATCTTAATGGATCAGGCTAATGGTATTGCTTCCAAGTATCGTCAATTCAGAGAGACGGATGAGTTTGGAAATGTTCTTGTTGAATATGAAAACCCTTATCGTAATCTCATTGGCATGGCAATTCATAAAGAAGCTATTGATGAAGAAATGCGTATTCTCTATGTTGCTTTAACCCGTGCTGAAAAGAAACTAGTAATGACTGCTGTGATCGATGATGAAACACGTCTTATCGATCTTGCAGCTAAAGTACAAGCTAACGAGAGTGATCCTAACCGTGCTTCCAACAATACCGTCATTTTCAACAATCATTTAAGAAAAGTAAATTGTTTCTTTGACTGGATCATGATGGCTTTAATGCGTCATCCTGATATAGAAAATGACCTAAAGTCCTACATTCCTGCAATTACTCCAAATCTTGATTTAAGACGTACTGGCTTTAAAAAGCTCAATAATGAAGAAACAGCCTTGGCACGTTTCCATCTTGAGATTAAAAGCTTAACTGAGATTACAAGCACAATATCGCAAAAACAAACACTTGATGCCATTGACCAATACCACCAGGTTCAAGATTATTACAACTATGTCTACCCCTATCAAGACAAAGAACGCTCTATCGCCGTTACAAAACTACAGGCGCTAGCTGATGAAGCAGGCTTTGAACATCTCGAGAGTCAGTCATCAAGACGCGAAGATGCTTTAAGTCTTGGTACACTTGTTCATAATGTCCTTTATTATTGTCCATTTGATGAAACAGACTTTACAACACTTATTGCACGTCTCAAAGATGAAGGGATGTTTACTGATGATGAATATCAGCTTATTCATCAATACCAGCATCATCTTGATGACTTTAGAGAAAGCGATGTCTATAAGATTATTGCGAAGAGTACATTCTATAAGGAAAAGCCGTTTCGATATTTTAATGGAGAACAAGTCATCAATGGTATCTTTGATATTGTCTTTATTCATGAAGGTGATGTCTATGTCCTAGACTACAAGACTGACCACATCACATCTTCAAATTCCTATAAGACACTACAAGATAAGCATCGCATTCAGCTAGAAACATATAAAGAAATACTGACTAAGCAATTTCATAAACCTGTAAAAGGTTATGTATACTATTTAGAAACAAATCAAATGATTGAAGTATAGGGGAAATTATTGCTTATTTCCCTTACTTTTTGTAGAATTAAAGAGACAGGATAGTTAGGAAAAGGAAGAGGTTAGAATATGAGATTTGTAGAATATGGCAATCCAAAATTACCAACGATTATGTTGGTGCATGATATTGGATTATCTTATTGGGCTTATGCGGATATCAAGGAAGAGCTTGCGAAAGAATACCATGTTGTCTTACCGATACTTGATGGCATTGATGAAGAGTTTCAGTCAATTGAAGATGAAGCAAATAAGATCATGATGTTTATTCATAATAAATGTGATGGTCATGTCTATGCATTAGGTGGTTTGGCTTTTGGCGCCAAGATTGTCCTTGAAGTCCTCAGCAAGAATTCTAATATCGCAAGTTATGCGATTATTGAGAGTGTTGACCTCTATCCTACAAAAGGCCTTTCTTCCCTTGCCCCTAAGGTAGCTTTATCGATTTCCAATCTCACAAAATATCGCTGGTTTACATCTCGTCAGGCTGCTGCTACTGGTCTTCCAAAGGAACTTAATACACGTTATCATGAAACGCTTAAGAGTATTTCAAGTGTTTCTTTTGAACACTATATTGAAGAAGAGTATAAATTTACTTTACCTCCTACATTAAAGAATACTTCGGCAAGAACATTGATTATCTTTGGTGAAAAGGAGCCACATAATACACGTCTATCAGCACGTCTGATTAATGAGACGATTCCATATAGTCAAATGTATCAGATTCTTGGTATGACACATGGGCAGTTCTCTTTGCAGCATCCTCATCACTATGTCCGTTTATTAAAACGTTTATTTAGAAACTAAGGCTGGTTATCCAGTCTTTTCTTTTCGCAAAAAAACAGCTAGCATGACGCTAACTGTTTGTAGAAGTATCGAATTGTGAATAATAAAGCTTATGATAGAAGCCATGCTGGGCAAGCAATTCCTGATGTGTGCCCTGTTCAAGAATATGGCCATCATTCATGACAATAATCTTATCTGCCTTTTCAATTGTCGAAAGACGATGGGCAACAATGAAAGTTGTTCTGCCCTTCATCATTTCATCAAAGGCTGACTGAATCTGACGTTCTGTTCTTGTATCAATCGATGATGTTGCTTCATCCAATATCAACATTGGTGGATCAGCCAACATGATACGGGCAATACATAATAACTGACGCTGGCCCTGGGAGAGGTTGCTGCCTTCTTCTTGAAGCAAAGCATCGTAACCATCTTTAAGCTGCATAATGAATTTATGGGCATGGGCATTCTTGGCTGCCTGAATGATTTGTTCATCCGTTGGATTTGTAGAACCATAGGCAATATTGTCCTTAATTGAGCCCTTGAAAAGCCATGTATCCTGTAAAACCATGCCATAGAGGGAACGCATATAATGGCGGTCCATATCTTGGATATTGATGCCATCAATAGTAATGGTTCCCTTTAATGGCTCATAGAAACGCATCAACAAGTTAATCAATGTTGTTTTACCACATCCTGTTGGACCAACAATTGCGATTGTCTGACCTGCCTTAACATCAAGATGAAAGTCTTCAATGAGTGGTTTTTCAGGTACATAGGAGAATTGAAGTGAATCAATCTTAATATCACCTTGTGGATGTTCTATTGTACTAGCATTTATTGGTTCAACAATTTCACCCTCATCAATAATCTTAAAGACACGATCAGCACAGGCTAAGGCTGTCTCTAGTTCAGTAAAGACATTGGAGATATCATTGAATGGCTTTGTATACTGGTTGGCATAAGTTAAGAATGAAGAAAGTGCACCAACTGTAATACCACCATTTAGTACTGTGAAAGCACCAAAGATTGTCACAGCTGCATAGACAATGGCATTCACGAAACGTGTTGAAGGGTTGACAAGTGCACCTAAGAACTGACTCTTTACACCACTGACAAATAGACGCTGATTGATTTCATCAAAAGCTGCTTTATTGACTTCCTCATGTGAGAAAGCCTTAACAACCTTCTGGTTACCAATCATCTCTTCTACATAACCAGAAAGCTCACCACGTATAGCTAACTGTTCCTGGAAATATTTATAGACTCTTGTGGCTATCTGGCTTGAGACGATTAAGGAAATAGGTGTTAATATGATTACAATTAATGCAATCTTGATATTAATGGCCAGCATGAAGCCTATTGTCCCAATGATGGTTGCTACTCCGGCAAAGAGATTTGTAAAGCCTTGCAGCAAGCCATCAGAAATTAAATCAATATCTGCAATCATACGGCTCATAAGATCACCATGAGAATGAGAATCGATATATTTAAGGGGTAAAGCATGATATTTCGCAAATAACTGATCACGTAAATCTTTCGTAATTTCGAATGTCATCTTTGAAGAAAAACGACCAACAAGATAATTAGTGATAGCAGCTAGAATAACAGTAATAATAATCTGTACAATACGAATAGAAAGATAAGAGAAATTGACTTTTCCTTTACCAATCATTGTATCAATAGCACGACCAATGAGCACTGGTGTCATCAAAGTAAAAACGATATTGATAGCAGAGAAGATTAAGGCAAAGATAAGATAGGATTTATAAGGAGAGATAAAACGCATTAGGCGTATGAGTGTATTTTTATTTTTCATTGTTCTCTCCTTCCATCTGTGATTTCACAATTTCTTGATAGAGCGTACATGTCTGTAAGAGTTCATCATGTGTACCCATTGCCGCAAGCTTACCATGATCTAGGACAAGAATCTTATCTGAATTCATAATAGCTGAGACACGCTGGGAAACGATGATGGATGTTGCATGCATTTTCTTGATATCTCGACGAAGCTTGGCATCGGTCGCAAAATCAAGCGCACTTGCTGAATCATCAAGAATAAGAATTTCTGGCTTTCTGACAAGAGCTCTCGCAATTGTCAGGCGCTGACGCTGTCCACCAGAGACATTCTTTCCGCCTGCTTCTATCTTTGTTTTTAAGCCATCAGGTAACTTGTCGATAAATTCCTTTGCCTGGGATATCTTGATGGCATTATTGAGATCTTCATCACTTGCACTGCTATTGCCCCAAAGCAAGTTCTCTTTAATTGTGCCACTAAAGAGTGTTGCTGACTGGGGAACAATACCAATCATATGTCGCAATGTATCGTAATGGTAATCTTCGATAGGTTGATCCTTAATGAGAATACGACCTTCTGTGGCATCATAGAAACGAGGAATCAAATTAACGAGCGTACTCTTGCCTGAACCAGTACCGCCAATAATACCCACTGTTTCTCCTTCATTAATAGTAAATGAAAGATGCTCAAGAGCCTGACCTTCTTTATAGCTGAAGCTTACATCGTCAAATGTAATGAGGTGGTTGTAGCTATCAGGCATATCTTGACTTCCTTCAATCATATTTGGCTTAAGACTTAAAACTTCCTGAACACGCTGTGAAGCTGCTGTCGCCTTGACATAAATAAGAATAACATTCGCAAAGGCATACATAGAAAGCATAATTGCGTTCATATAGTTAATTAAGGCAATAACTTCCCCCTGTGTTAATGTCCCTAAGTTGATTTTAATTGCACTGACATAAAGAATCAAAATAATACCTGTATTGACAATAACAGTTGTAGCAGGATTCATCAGTGATGATAAATAGCCAGCATGAACTTGTTCATCTTTTTGTGTCTTTGTCGTTTCGATAAAACGCTTCTTTTCATTTTCTTGCTTATTGAATGCACGGATAACACGTACACCGGATAAGTTTTCTCGCGTAATCAAGCTAATCTTATCCATTAACTTATTAATACGATGATAAATAGGCTGTGTGCGGCTCATGACAAAGTATATAGCGAGGGCAATCAGTGGTGAGATGACTAAGAAAACTAAGCCAACCTGCCAGTTAAGAATAAAGGCCATTACAAGTGAACCTATAATGATAAATGGTGAACGTGACAGTAAGCGAATTGTCATGGCAATCGCTAATTGAAGCTGATTGACATCATTAGTGATTCTTGTAATAAGTGTAGGTGTACCTAAAGTATCCAAATCTTCATAATCATAGTTATTGATGGCTTCAAACATATCTCTACGCATCAACGTTCCCATTCCCTGGGATGTCAAAGAGGCAAAGTATTGACAGATGATGGCTGACCCATAGCCAGCTAAAGCTAAAACAAACATCACAATGCCCATATGAATAATATATGTCGTATTGCCTTTCGCAATACCTTGATCAATAATCTTGGCAACTACAACGGGCACCATCAATTCAAAAAAAGCTTCAACAAGCTTAAAGAAAAAACCGAGAATGCCTTGCCATTTATAAGGCTTAAAATATTTTTTCCAGAACATTTTCCTTCTCCTTCTTGTCAAATTATAAGTTTTTTAGTATTATATTACAAATATATGTTAGATATTAATATTATACGTAGGAGATATGCTTATGGATATTAAACAGATGCTCTATTTTAAGACTATTGTCGATGAAGGAACGATCTCTAAAGCTGCTATTAAATTACACATGGCCCAGCCACCTCTATCAATGCAACTTAAGAGCCTGGAAGAAGAGCTAGGCACTGGTTTGTTGATTCGTGGACGCCGTCATGTCACACTCACAAGTGCTGGTCGTTTATTCTATCGCCGTGCTTGTCAGATGCTTGCGCTTGAAGAACTTACTTTGCATGAGATGAAGAATGTGTCGAAGGAGACATTACGTATAGGTGTCACTTCTTCCAATAGTCCTTTGCTTCATGAAAATGCTGTCATTAATTATATTAAAGATAATCCAACCCTTCATCTTCGTATTAAAGAAGGTACAACAAGAGAAATTATTGATAATCTTCTTGCCCACGATATTGATATCGGTTTTATTAGAACACCCTTTGATGGATTAAACATTAAAGCATACTTCTTTGAAAAAGAACCAATGGTAGCCATTGGTCCTCAGGAAATTATTGATGAAAAGAAGAATCATCTTATTGACTATAAAGATTATCCTTTAATCGTACATCGCAGATATCATTCCGTAATAACAGAATATGCCATCAATACGCTTTCTTTCAACCCCAACATTCATATTCAGGCTGATGATTGTCGTACATCCATCTTCTGGAGTCATGTCCTTTCTCAGATTGCCATTATTCCTAAGACAGCATTACCCCTCATTGAAAATATGAATTTAAAAGCTGTTGAGCTTGAAGATGAAGCCCTTTATACAGCGGTATCCATTGCCATGCGTAAAGATGATGAAATATCTCAACGAGCGAAAGAATTTATAAGACTCTTTGGCACACAAGGCTTAAAGAGCCCGCATTAATTTCAAAATGGTAATGGTGACTCAATATCTCTTCACCATCAAAATTACCTGAACAATGACAATAGACATCACAGGCCTGCACCTTAAAGGTGTGGGTCTTTTTGATATTGGAAAGCGTTCTTGTAAGAATATGCCGAATGTAATAAGGAGCGTTGAACTTATGGATTTTCTCTAAAATTACAAGATCAAGATAACCATCAGTTAATGACGCTTGTGGGGTGATTTCAAAACCGCCACCATAATAATGTCCATTGTTGATGGCACATAATGTCACCTGTCCTTCATATAAAACCTGTTGGTCACTTTTAATCATGACATAGTTAAAATCGTAGCTCTTGATATTTCTTAGAATAGAAAAAATATAACTCTTTGACTCTGGAATAAAGGGTACATTGACAACATCATGAACATGATTGGCAATGGCAGCATCAATTCCAAAACAGCCAGAATTGATATAATAGAGGTCATTCATTTTCACAGTATCAATTCTTTGTGCATGCCATTGCAAGGATTCTCTAAGGACGTCTTCGGCTTTCTTCACGCCATTATTGACATAGCGAGAAAAGTCATTGCCTGTACCATAAGGAATGACAACCATTTCATGCTTCGTATGAACAAGTGCCTGAACAACCTGATTCATAAAGCCATCTCCACCAACTGCATATACGCGTACCGGTGTTCTATATTCCTTCATGATACTTATGACATGGTTTGGATACTGTGAGATATGAATATCATAGTCATATCCTTTCATGATTTTATGAATCGTTGGCAAGAAGGAATGTGTTGTTCCTTCAGATTTTAATAAGAATACATGTTTCATACATTCTTCCTTTCGAGTACATAGAAATAGCGATAGAAGTTCCCTTTTCTTAAATAGCACTTATGATGATAATTTAACTGCATGGCTTTAAACTCCTCATCATACTCAACATGTGTAATGGCCACACACTTAGACGCAATATGACATGCTTCATTGATCAAATCAAGCTGTTGTTCTTTTGAAATATGGGAATATACACCATAGGGTACATCAATAATGGATAGATCATAATGTTCAGTTATATCATGAATATCACGTTTTGTAATAAGCAATGGATCATAGCCAAAGTATTCAACATTTAAACGCCCCTTATAGCTTACATCGCGATTGATATCACTGCCCCTGATATCCAATCCCATAGCTAAACCTTCTAATACAACCGTCCCAACCCCACAGCATGGATCAATGATTTTTAAATCATTATGTATTCCATTTCCAAGATTAATGGCACAGCGTGCTGCCTTAATAGATAAGGAATGGGAATAGGAATATGGCTTATGTTCATACAAATGCCATCCCCTATTCCTTTCAAGCCTGCCAAAATAATAAACACCTTCAATATAAGTCAAGGCAAAGATATCTTTAGGATGAACAAGATCAGTATCACCACCAATAACCTCAGATAGCTTAGAACAATAGCTTAAAGAAGTACGATAGTCTAAATGTGTTAAAGCATTCTTATAATAGATAACCTTAAAACAATCAGAATACAGTTGTAATTTCTCCACTTCTTTTAAAAGTAGCGATATTGAAGTAGAAGAAGCAAGAATAGTGAGTCGATCTTTAATAAAGACTGAACGGGTAAAAGGAATATCCAATTGTGAGAAGTGATAACGAGATGTAAAAGGTTGTTGAAAAAAGACTTGAAATTCTTCCTGACAAATATTCTCTTCATCAGGTTCAAAGTAATTTAATATATATAAATAGTTCATGTACTCAGTATATCTTTTTTAGAAGTCATTGTCATGAATATTGATAAATAGTAAAATATTCTCGAAATCTAGGGGGTGTTATTATTAACCAGTATATAAGTAGGCTCAAAGAGAAATTAGATACACCACAACTTTTCCTCTTTATTGCCTTTGTCGCTTTGTTTTTACCTTTTTATATAACGCTTATTATACACGCTATTGAACTGATTATTTTATTAAAGAGAGGAGAGCTTGTTGAAGCATATAAGAATACGAAAGCTAGTTATTTCATATTGTTTTTCTGTGCTTTACTAGCAATTGTCTCGCTCTTTTATCAGAACTATCTTGGTATCTTAGTAACAGTAGGAATCTTGATGCTTGGCAGTTTTGCCGTATACTACCGCCAGCATATCAGTGCTGAGAGCTTTGAATTCTTTATGGATACAACGCTCATTCTTTCGCTTGTAGCCGCACTTGTTGCCATCATTCAGTACTTTATTATTCTTCATCGATTTAATATTGATGGCTTTGAACTTATTATTTTCAATACTCCAAAGAATAGAGTGGATTCATTCTATTTTAATGCGAATTATTATGCCATGATGATTGAATTCTGGGTAGGTATTGCCTTCTATAAGATATTGCGATTAACTCAAGAAGAACATGTAAACTTTAAGAAGATTGGTGGTTATTGCATTATTATTCTCATCAACCTCTTCACATTAGTCCTTTCAGGCTGTCGTACAGCTTGGCCAGCCATGCTTGCCGGACTTGCCATCATGTTGTTGTTTGCGCATTTCTATAAGCTTTTTGGCCTTATTGCGGCAGGTGGGATGGCCTCAGCAGGCTTCCTCTTCACCCATAAGAGCTATATTCCACGTGCAAGCAATATTACGAAATATCTTGGAGTAAGACAAAAAATATGGCGTGCTGCCCTAGCATCCATCAAAGATCATCCGCTCTTTGGTGAAGGTCCATTAACTTATATGCATATCTGGAAGCAATACAACGGTCATAATACTCAGCATGCCCATAACATCTTCCTCGATCCCCCTCTCTCATTTGGGATTGTCGGTATTCTTATGATATTACCTTATTATATCAGCTGTATCAAAAGAACATATATCACTTATAAGCTTCATAAAAACGATACCCTTGTAGCATTAATCATTGGATTGATTGTCATGACATATATTCATGGCTTACTTGATTATACAATCTTTTTCATTCAGACAAGCTTTACGCTCTTTATGGTCATCAGTAGTTTTGATATTTATCGTGAAGAGATTGATATGTATAAAAAATAGCTTTAATAGCTATTTTTTATTATTACAATACATACTATAGTTTGTCTTTTTATACAAACTATAGTGAATTGAAGAAAGGATTGATGTGAAGTAAACTATAGTTATGTCTAAAAATGTAAACTATAATTTGGGTGGTCGTGTTAAGACACTACGTGAAAACAGAGGCTGGAGTCAAGAGAAATTAGCGACAAAGGTGGGTGTTACGACGGCTTATTTAGGAGATATAGAACGCAATACAAAGAATCCAACATTTCATGTCATTACACACATTGCCCAAGCCTTTTGTATGTCATTAACAGAGTTCTTTGATGAACAAATTCTTCCATCATCAGATGATTTAGAATTCATAGATAGAGAAATCATACAAGAGCTTTCAACCTTTACTGATCCAATGGATAAAAAATCTATTCTTAAAATAATTCTTCTCATTAAAAGTCTACAATCAACTCCTGATAAAAAAGAGCTTGAATAATTCAAGCTCTTTTTATCACAGTTCTAAATATATAAACAGTTTCAGTACAAAATAAAAAAATGCGAACCCATCCTCATAGGTCCAGATGTAGGTGATGTCGGTGCACCACACGGCATCTAGACCTACAATCCAGAAACAGGAACTTTTAGTGAGAATTTTTAAAAAACCCTCTGAAAGCAGAGCTTTTGCATACTCTCCTATCTGTCAATCACACCCACAGAATACCACAAAACCGGGCCCACGGACATAGGCCCGATTAAATTCATTCCGAATTCATTCGATGATTACGCGACTAAACAGGAACTTTCAGTGAAAAGGAACTTTCAATGAGAATTGAGCGATGATAAATATCTCTTTTCACATACCAGCTATAGTCTAATATAAAGACACCTATTCTGAAGTAAATCCCAAAAGTTGTACAAATTGAAAATTCACAAGTGTTTTTTCAGTTAATTCACTATAGAAAATGCTTTCAGTGTTAGGAATACAGTTGTAAAAAATTATAATCATCACTTAGATGTGAATAGTCTTAAAAATATCTACATAAAAGTAAACCAATACATAGCATGAGAATGTTAACCCATTCTGTCCTATATTTGATCAAGGAAATTTAATCCACTCCATCGAGCAAAGAAGCCTACATTTTAGTAGTCCATTATAATCTCAACATTCTTAAGTTTCTGTTCATCTATATTGTCTTTCTTTTTAAGGCAATCCGCTATATAGCCAATCGACTCACTTTCTTTCACAAATCCCATCAGCTTTGTAGATATGCATCCTTTGCCCTCATTAACCACAAAACTATGTGTAGCTCTTAGATAGCCATAGGGCGCAGAGAGTTCCAATTCATCATTGATGATCAGGCCCCCACCTTCAAAAGCTTGCCGAAACATTTCCTCATAGCTATCGCAGATAACATCTTCATAGTGACGTGTATAGCGTTTGAAGCTATCGATGGAAACTGAACGTAGATGGATAAGCCTATTAGGGATTGTCTGCATACCTATATAGTCATAGATAGAGCAGACAGCCGAATCCTTCTTTACAAGTTCATTAGATAGGAATACCTCAGTATAGCGATTGATGAATTCAATACATTCTGCAAAGTAGTACTTGAAACCTGCAGTCTTCATGTTACGCAGCAGCCGCTTCGCTACATTATAGACAATGAAGTCCTTATACTCTGTTTGCGCTTGCATGAGTTTCTCATAGGCTATAAAGATATCAAAGAGCCGCGGGTTCTTATAACTAGATGTTGTCGTATGACTATGCTTGAAATAATTGTAGAGACTTTCCTGCACATAGGAAATCTTCTGACAGTGACATATGATGATAGGAATTAAGGCAAGATCTTCATAGACCATCTTCTCATAATGATATTCTTGCCATAATTCACGTCTATAGATCTTATTCCAGGAATAGGCATTATTCTCCCCATAAGCAAGATATGTGCCAATGTCTATGCTAGATGCTGGCTCAGGTAGACTGATGACATCTTCTTCACGCTGCTCATCATCAAAGATCTTATGCACATCACAAACCACCATATCGCTATCATGAATGACAGCTTCTTCATAGAGGTGCTCGAACATATCTATTTCAACCCAGTCATCAGCATCCACAAAGCCAATATAGTCACCCGTAGCTTCTTCAATCCCACGATTTCTGGCCATGCCTTGCCCATTATTGGTTGTATGTAGAACTTTCAGGAAGTCATATTCCTCAGCATACTTGTCACATATCTCAGCTGTTTTATCAATACTGCCATCATTCACAACAATGATTTCTAAACCATCTCTCATTGTCTGATGGACAAGAGAATCGAGACATCGATGAATATTTTTCTCTTCATTATAGGCAGCCACAATTACAGATAGTTTCATAAGGCGCTCTCCTCTTCCAAACGAATTATATTAAAAATATTATTCTTCATGTCAACATCCATTATAAAAGGCCCTTCATTCTCTTCAAAGGTTAGGTATTTGATCACCTCTAAACATTGCAGGCAACTTATCAATCCTACTCCAGCACCAAATGATGCTTTTTGTCTACAATCCGGATGGTTTACAGGCTTAAAAATATCTGAATAAGGTGGATAGTTACTTTTCTTTCTACTATAGATAAATCCTTTAAATCCTTCTACAGCACTAAAAAACACCGGTGTACTTCTTTTGGAACATAAGTCATCTAGTAAATATCTTGTTGCAAGGTTATCAACACAATCGAGAATAATATCAGCATCTTGCAAAAGAACATCAGCATTAACTTTTATCTAAATACTTTTTATACTTTTTCACTTTAGCATATTGATTAATTTCCTTCACTTTTTCTTCAGCAGAATCCACTTTATATCTTCCTATATCTTTCTCTAAATATATTATTTGCCTATTTAAATTAGCAGTATCAACCTTATCACCATCTATCAAAATCAGCTTTTTAACTCCTAAGGCAACTAAATAACGAATATTAAGAGATCCTAATCCACCACACCCCACAATTGCCACTGTGACATTTTGTACATTGCTCATGCCATTTCGAATTTCTGGCATCAATAGTTGTCTTGAATATCTATTATCTTCCATATTATCCACCAGCTAATTGCAAAAGTACATATACTTTCTTTGTCATAGGTTCTAAAGCATCAAACACTTCTATAGCATTATAGAATTGATTATTAATCATAAACGAGCAATTCCATTTTATTTCATCATTTTCAAACAGTTCAGGAAGAATTTGCTTTAGTTCTTTAATAAACTGCTCTTTCGTTGTGAATTTCGAAATCAAATAGTTCTTACCAGCAAAACATATATCCATTTAATTCTTCTCCCTTTCGTTAAAAATAGCTAAATAGTTACAATATCAATATCATCTCTATGATTATATTATAGCAATGCATCAGGTTGTAACAGATGTTTAACCTGTTCAATTTTTATACTATCATCAAACGCATACAACGTGAAGACAATGACCAGCTCTCCTGTCCTAACTGCCGAGGGCGGCTCACAATGAGACGAATTGTCTGAAAAACACGCATCCTTTGTTGATGAAAGAGTGGGCTGCTAATGAGAATGCTCTTATTGAGGTATCGGCCACTGAAATAAGCGACAAGTATAATGGAAAGACCTGGTGGATATGTCCTGTGTGCGACTACAAATACACAATGTCTGTGCAGGCTAGATACCTGAAAGAAAAACGTCACCAGAACGCATGTCCAAGATGCAATGGTAGACTACAGAAAAGACTTCATTTCCTCTGATTGTCATGAAACGCCCATAATAGATGTTGTAGGGCGTTTTAAATTTCAATAAACCAGGTGAACAAAAAATAAAGTTCATTTTTATAAATTCAAGGAAAATACATTTTTTAAGATAATATATGTATTGAATATCAAATCGTTCATTTTCTTGCTCATTTATAAAATATATTTTTTAAGATAATATCGTGAATTAATATGCCTTAACTATAAAATCAATGGCACAGCGTAAATAAAAAAGCGAGTTGTTCGGATAACCCGGACTTCTCGCTCTCACAATCAACATTATAGCAATATGCTTTTTGTATCATATAAATTGACACTATCAATATGTAATATAATGAATCAATCGAAATTCTTATAGAAATGTTCTGGCTTCTATCATGTCAATAAATCATTCTCAAAAGTTCATTTTTCTGAAAATATCTCCAAAAAATTTTTTTCAGAAAAAAATAAAACTTTTTAAAGGAATGGTGCCGGAGATGGGATTCGAACCCACGACCTACTGGTTACGAGTCAGTTGCTCTACCAATTGGAGCTACTCCGGCAAGTACTTAGTTATTATATCATGAAATGTGTGAAAGTATAGTGAAAATTGACAAGTCATAAGATTGATTATTATAATGGAAATACAAGGAGTGGATATTATGGCGATTAAATACAAGGCAAAAGATACTGATGATTTAGAGAAAGAATTAGAAGAATGGTCAATGAATATGAATCTTTTCCAGACTGTGGCAACAAGTGATGAAAAAGAGAAAGTTGTAAAAGTAGAGTCTGATGAACTAGCTGATGACCACAGTAAACGTTCTACCTATGAGAATGAAGAACTCGGGAGTTTGACAGTTGTCTCCAATTTTTCACTAACCAAATCGCTCAAAACGTTGATTATATCAATGCTTTTGAGTTTTTTTATTGTCAAATTCGTGAAAATATTTGTACTAATATGGGCTAATATGTGCTATAATAGGCACAGGAGATGATGCTCATGAATCTGA
>Ga0256404_1000878_pt1 | contig 76838 bp, 58 predicted proteins | sample RumenRJG_01DNA_FD_185990 | JGI IMG/M metagenome (GOLD analysis project Ga0256404, IMG submission 185990) | Bovine rumen microbial communities from Lethbridge, Alberta, Canada - RJG_01 | ecosystem: Host-associated > Mammals > Digestive system > Stomach > Rumen | place: Canada: Alberta | collected...
ATGGACTGTGGCGGTGAGATTGATGAGCGGTTCTTCCTGAAAGACTGATACAATGGGGTCGCCCCGGGGCGACAGAGGTCTCTACTCGGCACCCCGCCGGGGCGGCTGTCCTCGCTACGCTTCGGAAATCCGCCCCAGCGGGGTTACTCATAGGGCCACCCGCTGGGTGGTATCTCTGATTGCTGAACACACAGTTTTGCAGATGTCCCAAAAAACCTCTGATTTCACCCTACTGAAATCAATTAGGGGTGGCTTTAACAATTTTTCAATACATTTTTAGAAATATTATTGTAAAATATTTGTCCAGTATGGTCAAAACCAGTAATTTTGCATCAGTTTTTTCATAGGATTAGATTTTTAAGGTTTAAAGTGTATGGTTGTTGGGAAACAATCATACATTTTATTTCTATCGTATTCTATTCCCGCTGCCGCCAAGCGCCCCCCCGGCACAGTTAAGCCTTCGATTCGTTAAGAGCGTTAGTTAAGCGCAGATCAACGTTTTTTTAGTACCTTTGCAGTCGTAAATCATGACACGTCTGGAATTAAACATATTGGGATGCGGCAGCGCGACGATGACACCGCGCCATCAGCCCTCGTGCCAGGTGCTGAACGTTCGCGACAACCTGATGATGATCGACTGCGGCGAGGGAGCACAATTGGCCGTGCGGCGCAGCCGGCTCAAACTCATGCGCCTCAACCACATTTTCATCAGTCACCTGCACGGAGACCACTGCTTCGGGCTACCCGGCCTGGTATCGACTATGGCCCTGCTCAACCGCTCTGGCTCGCTAACCATCCACACCTTCAAAGACGGCGCCGAGTTATTTGGTCAGATGCTGGACTACTTCTGCCGCGAGCGCCCCTTTGAGGTTCACTTCAACATCATCGACACCCACAAGCGCCTCATCTATGAGGATGATGCCATAACCGTCACGACGTTTCCGCTGGTTCACCGCGTTCCAGCCGTGGGCTTTCTGTTCCAGGAGAAGCCCAAGTTGCGCCACATCGTCGGCGAGGAGGTCGCACGTCTGGGTGTGCCACACTATGCGATCAACAGCCTGCGGCAGGGTCAGGACTGGATCACCCCCGAGGGCATCATCATTCCCAACGGTCAACTGACGACGGCAGCCGATCCGGCCATCAGTTATGCCTACTGCAGCGACACCAAATTCTCGCGCCGCGTCATCAAGAGCGTCGAGGGAGTGGATTGGTTGTACCACGAAGCCACCTACGACCACAGCCTGCACGTCAAGGCCCACAAGCGCTATCACAGCACGGCACTGGAAGCGGCAACGGTCGCACGTGAGGCAGGAGTCAAACGGCTCATTCTGGGACACTTTTCCAAGCGTTACACCGACGAGACGCCACTGCTCGACGAAGCCCGCAGCGTGTTCCCCCAAACCCTATTGGCCAACGAGGGCTTGACGATTGACTTAAATCTCAGAGACTAAGCGAGGAAAAATACAATTTATTACGTTTTTTAACAGACGATTGAAGTAAAAACTTTGAAAATTTGTGTAAAAATATTGAGAAACATTTCACAAAAGCCTAAAAAACAACAAAGAGGCTCAAATTAAGTAAATTTTTCTTTATTATTTGAATAATTTGTATTTCCTTTGCAGTCTCAAAATTGTGAACATACATTTTTAACAATAACAATTTAAATTTTACTACTATGTCAGAAATTGAAGAAAGAGTAAAACAAATCATCGTTGACAAGTTAGGTGTTAGCGAGTCTGAGGTAACTCCCGAGGCTACTTTTAGCCAGGATCTCGGTGCAGATAGTCTTGATACCGTCGAACTGATCATGGAATTTGAGAAGCAGTTCGACATCAAGATCCCCGATGACAAGTCTGAGACCATCCAAAACGTAGGCGACGCCATTAAGTTTATCGAAGAGGCTAAGGCTGCCGAATAAATTCTTTTAATTTCCAATTCACCACATGGAATTAAAGAGAGTAGTGGTAACAGGTCTTGGTGCCATCACTCCCTTAGGCATGGACGTTGAGACCACCTGGAACAACGCCCTTAAAGGAGTGAGCGGCGCAGGGCCTATTACTCATTTTGACACAACACTGTTCAAGACCAAGTTTGCTTGTGAAGTCAAGGGTTTTAACCCCCTCGACTATTTGACCGACCCCAACGATCGCCGCGAACTCAAGGACTTCAAGCGCAACGACCTGTATACACAGTATGCTCTGGCCTGCGCCAAGCAAGCCGTTGAGGACGCCAACTTGCTTGCCGACGGCATCGACCGTGACGAGGTGGGTGTGATTTTCGCATCCGGCATCGGTGGTCTGCACACATTCGAGGAACAGGCAGGCGATTATGCCCGTCATGAGGATCGTGGCCCGATGTACAGCCCGTTCTTCATCCCGACGATGATTGCTGATATCGCGGCTGGTCAGATCTCAATCAAGTATGGTTTCCGCGGCCCCAACTTTGGTGTCGTATCGGCATGCGCAACATCGACCAACGCACTGATCGACGCTTTCAACTACGTGCGTCTGGGCAAGGCCAAGGCTATCGTTACCGGTGGTAGCGAAGCGCCCTTGTTCCCCGCAGGTGTTGGCGGCTTCAACGCCATGAAGGCCATCTCGCTTCGCAACGACGATCCCGAGGGAGCCTCTCGTCCATTCAGCGCATCACGTGACGGTTTCGTCATGGGCGAAGGCGGTGTTTGCCTCGTGTTTGAAGAACTCGAGCATGCACTGGCACGCGGAGCCAAGATTTATGGCGAAGTTATCGGTGGCGGCATGAGCGCCGACGCTTATCACATCACCGCCAGCCATCCCGAAGGACTCGGAGCCAAGTTGGTGATGCAGCGCGCCATTGAGGACGCCGGCATCAAGGCCGAGGATGTTGACTATGTCAACGCACACGGCACCTCTACCCCCGTTGGCGACCTGAGTGAGGCACAGGCTGTAAAAGATGTGTTTGGCGAGCATGCTTATCGCCTGAACGTAAGCAGCACCAAGTCGATGACCGGCCATATGCTCGGCGCTACCGGCGCCATGGAGGCTGTCTTCTGCCTGCTGGCTTGCCGCGACGATATCGTTCCTCCCACCATCAACCATGCCGATGGTGACGAGGATGAGCACATCGATTATAAGATGAACTTCACCTTTAACAAGGCTCAGAAGCGAACAGTAAACATTGCACTTTCCAACACGTTTGGTTTCGGCGGACACAATGCGAGCATCATCGTCAAGAAATACCAGAAATAAACCCTTGGTATTATACCGTTAACGATGCTGTTGAGCAACGCCATATCACTCATAAGGCTCCTTTTCATCAAGGATAAGGAGCTTTATGTTTTTATTCACCGCATCACTGGCTACTACCCTAAGGATATCAACCTCTACAAACTCGCCATGGTGCACCGCTCCAAGCCCGTCAAGACAGAAGATGGCCACTGGGCCAACAACGAACGCTTGGAGTTCCTCGGCGACGCTGTGATCGACACCGTTGTCGCCGACTTTCTCTACGAGACGTTTCCAGGCCACCACGAGGGATTCTTGACCTCGACACGCTCCAAGATTGTGCAACGCGAGAGCCTGAACCGAATCGGCAACACGCTGCACCTCGACAGCCATGTCCACGCTACCACCCACTCTTCGTCTCACAACAGTTACATTTGCGGCAATGCGCTCGAAGCGCTAGTCGGCGCCATCTATCTGGATCAGGGCTACAAACATTGCCGCAAGTTTATCATCAACCGCTTGGTCAAGCAGCACTTCGACCTCAACGATCTGGTCAAAACAGAGCAGAACTTCAAGTCTAGGCTCATCGAGTGGACACAGAAGTATCGCGTAACGATTGAGTTTGAACTCATCGACTCCTATACCGATGCCGACAAGAATCCTGTATTCCGCACTGCCGTCATTCTGGGCGGAATCTATGCCAGCGATGCCGTTGGCTACAGCAAGAAGGAATCTCATCAGGGCGCATCCAAGAAGGCCCTGGAGCGTCTGCAGCAGGATATTGAGTTTTGTGAAAAAGTGCTCTCGACTGCAACGATTTAGATCCTTCCAGCAGACTCTGCCCGCTCCTCTGTCAGGTCGCTAACAAACGTGAAAAAGTGAAAAAATTGGTTTCATTTTGCGGACGAATGCCCGAGAATGACTATATTCGCATGCTATTGCGGCTTGAACAGCCTCGCTTAACTACTGAATTTCATGAGACCGATAACCAACATATTACTCGTTTTGGCACTGATATGTTATGTATTTCTGCCATTCTACGATATCTCATTGCTAGGCACGGTCACCGGGCTGGGTTTTACGGCTGGGACGATATCGCAGTCTCTGTCGCTGGGCAACGTGTTGCTGGCTTTATTGCCATTCATCACCTGCTTTGGCGCAATCGCCTTGAACTGTCTGAAGAAGCGCTGGTGGGTGCTTGGTACAATCGCTCTGATTATGCTGGGCCTGTGGTTCTTTATTCACACCAACAGCCTGCACGATATCGTGCTCCAGCATGCGCCTGAAATCACACCTGACCACGACCTGGGCGAGGGCTTTTCCGTCACCAATCTGGGCATTGGTTACAAATTATCCTATGTCCTTACAGCCTTGTCACTGATTTCGGCTATCGTCTCGCTCTTACCGTTTAAGTTCAACGAGACCATCGAGCGTGCCGTTGACGACAAGTTTGAAGACGGCAGGCGCCATGTTCGCCAGGAGTTTAACCGCTTGGAGAGCAACCTGCATAAGCCCCTCCGCTCCAAGCCATCAGCCACGAACCAAGTTCCACCCTCTGCCGACGACCAGCCCAAAGAGCCCATCGAGGACAAGGAAGACCCGTCGCGCTTCATGCCCAAGTGATGCTTGGCCAGAGTCACGGCCTCCCCAGGCAGCCTTATACCAAAAGAGAATGTAATGATTGATGATGTGCCACGCGGCCAAACCGGCAAGGTTATGGCTCAGGATGGTGCATCTCGATGAGTTTGAACGTGAGTGGAGTGGTCACATGCAAGGAGTTCTTGCTAGCGCCATAGAACAAGACTCGACCTGAGAGGACCTCATATTGCGAGAGTATGCCATGTACGCCCGTGAGCACCATATCACTCATGTAGATGTAGTCATGATCCAGATCAACACTGTGCAGCAGCACCCAGCGGCCAGAAAATGAACCCTGCCACAGCAAGTGCCATTGAGGCTCTTCATCATTGCCGGCAGTAGTATATATCAACTCATTGTAGTAACCCGAGAATGTGCTATCCTTGGTATTGAACGAGTATTTCATTTCGATGTAATTGTTGTCATCATCATACTGGTACTCCCAGTCGCCATCCATATACTTATTGTAGTGCTTCTGCAACTCAACCGTCTCGAGCGTGGTCCAATCGGTCTCAACCACCTTATGGTCTCCCTCACACGAGGATACAGCAACAGCGATGCCCAGTGCAATCGCAATCATCAATAGTAATTTCTTTCCCATCATTGATAACTTAATCGGTGACTACCTTGTATATTACAAAAACGCAGGCGCTGCAAATATATTGCCAATGCCTGCGTTTTTTTTATTCTGAAAACGTCTCCATAACAATGCCTTAATTACCCATGCCTCCGGCGCCTACAGCACCATTGCCGGTGCCAGTGTTGCCCGATTGCCTTCCGCCACCGATCAGGTCATCGTTCTCGATGGTCTTGTCGGCCTTCTTGACCGAGGTCCTGAGCGAACCGAAGCGGTAACTGATCGAGACGCCGAACTGGCGTTGGCGCTGCTCGCCCCTGGACCAGCCGGTCACATCGCCCTGGTCGGTGTATTGGGTAAATGATATGTACTTGCCACCGAAGGGGTTCACCGCCATCAACTGCACCGTCAGGCGATCCTCTTTCAAGAAGGAGCGCTGTATGCTCAAGCCATGGAAGGTCATCGTGCCCATGTGGCCATACAGGTCGTTCACGCCGCCGCCCCACATGCCAGCAAAGGCCGACAGTTGCAGTTTCCAGGGCAGATACTGCGTCAGGTTGGCAAAGAAGTTGCCGCCTATGCGGTCATTCTTCAGTCCGAGTTCCTTGCTCTTGTAATAATTGTAACTGATCGAGCCGTTAAGCATCAGGCTGGTCTTCTGCAACACCATCCACTGCAGGAAGGCCGACAGAGAGGTCGTCTGGCGCTTGAGGGTATTAGCATAGGTCGACACCTGCACCAGCCCATCGGCCCACTTCACGGCACTGATGCCATTATTGCTGAACTGGAACTGCGGTGTGATGTTAAAGGTCAACTTGGGACCTACTCGCATATAGGTCAGGCTCAACGAGTGGGTGTGTGCGCTGCCCAGATCCACGTTACCGAAAGAGACACTGGTAGGCGACTCGATGCGAGTCGGATTCAGGTAGTTGATGCCTGGGCGGTTGATGCTAGCCGCATAGGACAGTTTCAGGCTATTGGCAAAATTGAATTTGTAATGAATGCTCGCGCTAGGCACCAGGTCGTTGAGATGCGCGTCAAACGCGTCTTGGTCTCCGCCAGGATAACTGGCTCGCAAGTAACTATACTCATAACGCAAGCCTGCACGGGCGCTCCACGGGCCACTGGTGAAGGTGTAACTCAAGTAGGCGGCACCCACCTGGGTCACATGCTTAAAGCGCAAGTCGGTATCGCTATCGATGCCCATATAGTTGATGATGTTGTGGCTGCGGTTCAGGCGGTAGATATACTTGGCACCGGTCTCGATGGTGTGCTTGGTAGCGAAAGGACGCGTCCAGTCGAGTTGGAATGTGTGCTCATTGAAATTTTCTGTCCCGTTCTGGTCGATACCATTATAGGGCACCGGCATATCAACGACATTGTTATACGTCGACTTGTCCTTATTCTTGTTGCGGAAAGCCGAGAGCATGTAACTCAGTGTGATGGTTTCGCCCTTGCGCGCTGTGCGACGCTGGTAGTCGAGCCGTCCGTCGAGGTTGTAACTGTTGGCGGACGTATGGCCATCGGTCCCGTAACCATAGAGCATCTGTGCGGCCGCGTCGCGCATGGTCGTGGTACTGGTCTGGTCGCCTCCATAGTCATAAGCCATGCCGCCCACCGAGAGAGACACAAGATTTAACGTATCTGGCTCCCAACTGGCACTAAGATCGCCGTAGTGGAACGTCATTTTATCCAGATCAAAGTCTCCTGTGCTGATCATCTCAGCGCCGCTCTCCCCGTAGCGCGAGAGCGACCTGCTGCGACTGTTCTGGCTCTTGCCGCGGTCATGATACACGCCATAGTCGAGCGAGGTCACCACCTTATCGAGTTGGGTGGTCAGATTCAGCGATCCGCCAAAGGCTCCCATCTGGTTAGCCCTTGCCGTGGCCATACCCGATACGCCCTTGATGCTTGAATTATCCATCATCACGATGTTCAGTATCACGGTCGTGCCCTCGGCGTCATACTTGGCGCCTGGCTCAGTAATCACCTCGATGCGCTTAACGCTACTGGCAGGCATGGCCTTGAGCAGGTCCTTGGCGTTGCGTGAGAGCGACGGGTCGGGATGGCCGTTGCGGAAGATCTTGAAGTTGGTCTGTCCATTGACGCGGATTTCGTCGCTGGCATCCACACTCACCATGGGCACCTTACGCAACATGGTCAGCACATTGTTGGTCTTACTGTCGGCATCAGCCTCGATGTTGTAACCCACTCGGTCCACCTCTTGCTTGATGAGTTGGCGCTGTGCTGTAACGGTAACCTCCCCTAACTGCACGTTGTCAAACACGCTCAGCAGGGAGTCGTTGACCCAATCATCATCGGTGGCAGACGCCACAGCAACCTCCCGCGTCAACTTCAGCCCGGTCGAGAAGCCCATCTGTGAATAGGTACCATCCAGGGTGTTGCCATCAAGTGTCGCCTTGTAGTTAGCGCCAATCTCAGGCACATCAATGTTGATCTTATTGCCGTCGGCCTTGCCTTTGGCCTTGATGCCAAAGGCTTTCTGCTCTGGCGAGTCGAGTGTGACGGTCAAGCCTTGCTCATCCTGTTGGATATTCAGCACAATGGGGATAGAGTAAGGGCCTGCTGTGATATTGCCTTTCCAAGCACCGCTGAAGTCTTGCGCCATGGCGGTGATCGCACACGCCATGGCCGCGATAACACATAATAGTCTAGATACTATAGAACACTTCATAATCTATTGTTGGATTTATTCTGTTGCTATATATATGAATAGACGCACATGCCTATCAAAAAGTTGCAAAAGTAATTGTTTTTTTCCCATTAGACGCATCTGATCGCTCAAAACTACAGTCGATTGAATATTTTTTTTGAATGATTTTGAAAATTGGCATCATTTTTGCATGATTCACATCACATTAAACCATTTAATAGAGTAACATTATGATCATGACAACAACCCCTCAAGTCGAGGGCTATCAAATCCGTGAGTACAAGGGCGTAGTTACCGGTGAGACCATCATCGGTGCCAACTTCATGAAGGATATCTTTGCCGGCATCCGCGACATCGTGGGCGGCCGCTCGGCCAGTTACGAGAAAGTACTGCGCCGAGCCAAGGACACCTCCATGCAGGAAATGATGCAACGCGCCCAAGAGATGGGGGCTAACGCCATTGTCGGCATCGATATCGACTACGAGACAATCGGTGAGAGCAACTCCATGCTCATGGTTGCCACCAGTGGCACCGCCGTTGTCATCTGACACGCCATCGGCTCAGTCGACAAGAGCAGCGGATACAAATACTCTGCATTCGAGGTTTGTATCCGTTGCTCTTGTTGTCGTTTTGTGACAGATTCAGTCGAGTTCGATGATGGTGGCCTGTGTGATGTCGGCGATGCTGACGGGGATCGTCAGCGTGCGGCTTCGCCTGTCATAGGTCACGCCTCGTGCCTTGCTGCCATTGATGCGCACTTTGCTTGGTTGATTTATCGCCGGAATGATCAGACGGTACTCCTTGCACGGAGCATCGCCCTCAATGTTGCCGCGCCCTTGGATGGTGATGCAATTGCGCCTGCCTTGAGGGGTGGCAGTGAACTGAATCACGCGGTGCTTGTCGCGCGACAGCGTGCCGGTCGAGTGCAAGTCGTCGTCAAACAGTGTGAATGACGAGGGATGGTCACACGCATAATAGATGATATCCAGCCTATCGGGATTATAGTCGCCCACATTCTGCATCTCGTAGTTGGCCTGCGGGATAAAAGCACCAGCACGGGCAAACAGCGGCAGCACATTGATAGGCGCGCTGTAGTTGACCTTCGTGTGGCCCTGATAGCGATTCTCGGGATGGTTGATGTCGACCCACGTACCCTCGGGGAAGGCGATTTCGCGGCTCACGGCACCCTGCTGCAATACGGGCGCCACCATCACGTCACGTCCCCACAGGTACTGGTCGGTGACATAGTCATAACGACTGATGTTGTTGTCGTCCTCATACAAGCCCAACGGACGCACCAGGGGTAACCCATTCCAGGCGTTGTCATAGGCCAGTGTGTAGTTATAGGGCAGCCAGGCATAGCGCGATTTGACCAGGCGCAAAGCCAAGTCGCCAAACTCCTTATAGTTATAAGGTTCAGCCTGATAAGTCGAGTGAGTGCGCAGCACGGGCGAGAACAAGCCCAATTGGAGCCAACGGATGTAGAGTTCGCCGTCGCGCTTGTTGTTGGGATCAACGGCAAAACCGCCCACATCGTGCGACATATAGCCCAGCCCGCTCAGTCCCGAGTTCAGCATGATGGTTACCTGCGGCTGCAAGCCGCCCCAAGAGCGGGAGACGTCGGTCGACCAAGGGAACACCGAGTAGCGCTGCAGGCCTGCCGTGCCGGCACGCATCATCACCATCGGGCGCCGATCGGGATAATCCTGCTTGAACATCTCATAGATGATGCGACTCCACTCATTCCCATAATAGTTGTGATATTGCTCGGCGGTCAAGCCGTTCCAGTGGCGTATTTCCAGCGGATGCTTCTCGGGCTCGCCCAGGTCGCCCCACCAGCCTGTCACGCCCTCGTCGGTGAGCGACTTGTATCGGTTCCTCAACCACTGGCGCGTATCAGGATTGGAGACGTCAAACATGCCACCCTGACCCACCCAGATCGTCACTGTGTGGGTCGTGTCGGTGCCATCGGTCTTGCAGAAGATGCCCTGCGGGTCTAGCAGACGGTAATTGTCGATGGCACGGCCGTTGGTGAGCACATAAGGTTGCGAGATGGTCACCACATTCACGCCCTGCTGCTTGAAGCGTTGCAGCATCGCGCGGTGGTCGGGCCACTGCACTTTGTCCCATTCCAAACGTCCCATATCCTCCTCCTTGCCATACCAGTACAGGTCAAACACGATGCCGTCCAGCGGATAGCCCTCGCGCTTGAGCGTATCCACCACGCCCTCGCTCTCGCGCTGATCGTGGTAGCCATATTTCGAGGTGATGTAGCCCAGGGTCCATAGCGGCGGCAGTTCCTGACGGCCCACAAGCCACGTGAAGTTTTTGACCACGTTCTCGACCCTGCCTCCGCCATTGATCACATAGTAGGATAGCGGTTGCGGCGACGTGGAGGTATATTGAATCTGATCGCCCAGATAGAGCGAAGACTTGCAGAAGTCGTCAAACAAGAGGCCATAGCCCTTGGACGAAATCACCATCGGCATGGTGATACCCATCTGCCGGGTGCGCTTCTCTCCCATCTGGTAGCCATAGTTCTGGGCATTATAGTTGATGAGTGTGTCGCCAGCCAAGTTAAATGAGTAGCCGCGCTCACCGGCCCCATAGAACGATTCCTGGCCTTGATGCAGCAGTCGCAAGGTGTTGCCGCTGCGGTCGCACAAGTCGGTAATGTAGAAATTTTTTCTACAACCCACACTCAGGCTACCGTTCACATACCATGCGCTCATACCACTGCCAGTGCGCAACACGCTGATGCCATCACCCCACTCTTCCACCTTAGCCTCGGGACGTGCCGAGGGCACCGGCTTGTCAATCGCGAGCGAGGCTAGCCTGCTGCCGTTCCACTCGTTGGGCACCACATCTACCCGCAAGATGTCGTCACTCACGGCTGTCACCGTGATGGTCTGATGGCGCGTTTCATCGTTGATCGTCATGCTGGTCTGCTGAGCCTGTTGCGCGGCGCCTGTCAACGCCAGCATCACCACAGCAAACAACGTCATATACCTGTACAGTCTCATCATTCTTTCTGATTAAGGTGTTAAACTTTGACCACAAATATACTACAAAATTTGTGCAAGCCGAGTACAATGCTAAATTTATTTGAACATTGTCGAGGCGCAGCCAAATTTATCCAAAATTTGTGCAAGCCGAGTACAATGACAAATTTTGTGCAAGCCGAGTGCCATGTAAACTGTTTACAATGGCTGAGGCGCGGCCAAAATTATCAAAATTTATTTGAACATTGTCGAGGCGCAGCCAAAATTATATCATTCTCCGACATCAAGCCCAGACCCGGCCAAAATACTTTCTACTGGCTCATTCAGGAGGAAACGCCCTGTTAACATCCTGTAGATAGAATGTGGATAATCCCTGTCGTCTATTCCAACGTTTTTCACTACCTTTGCCCTCCCAATCAACCTGCAACTAAGACAAAGATACATAACGACAATGGAAGAATTTGAAACCGGCAAGCAGGCGCGCCGTCGCACGCGCCCCAATCATGAGCCCGAAATCATCGGAGAGTTTGGCAAACTGCCGCCTCAGGACACCGCCCTTGAGGATGCCGTCCTGGGCGCTCTCATGCTGGAAAAAGACGCCTACAACAACGTGTGCGAGATTCTCAAGCCCGAGGCGTTCTATAACCCTGCCAATCAGAAGATCTACGAGGCTATCCAGTCGCTCGCAGCGGCAGGTAAGCCCATCGACATGCTCACCGTCACCGATCAGTTGCGCAGCAACAAGGTGCTTGACGAGGTAGGCGGAGCACTGCGCATCACCGAACTCACGGGCCTTGTTTCCAGCGCAGCCAATGCCGAATTCCATGCCCGCATCGTCGCTCAGAAGTATCTGGCGCGCGAACTCATCAGTTACAGCAGCCAAGTGCAGTCGCTTGCCTTCGACGAGTCGGTCGACGTCTATGACCTCATGCAGGAAGCCGAGGGCAAACTCTTTGAAATCTCCAAGAACACCCTCAAGCGCGACGTCATCCCCATCGAGAACGCCGTGCAGGATGCCATCAAGAAGATCGAGGAGGCCGCCAACCGCGAGAACGGACTCAGCGGTCTGGAGTCGGGCTATCACCAGTTGGACCGACTGACCAGCGGATGGCAGAACAGCGACCTCATCATCATCGCTGCCCGTCCCGCCATGGGTAAGACCGCCTTCGTCCTCTCCATGGCCAAAAACATGGCCGTCGACTACAACTATCCCGTCGCCGTATTCTCGCTCGAGATGTCTAGCCTGCAACTGGTCAACCGTCTCATCAGCAACGTCTGCTCGCTCGAGGGCGAAAAGATCAAGAGCGGCCAGTTGACACAGCCCGAGTGGGAAAACCTCATGACCCGTACGCGCGCCTTGAGCACCGCGCCACTCTATATCGACGACACCCCGTCGCTATCCATCTTTGAACTCAGGACCAAGGCCCGCCGACTCGTGCGCGAGAAGAAGGTCAAAATCATCATCATCGACTACCTGCAACTGATGAACGCCACCGGCATGAAGTTCGGCAGCCGTGAGCAGGAGGTCAGCACCATCTCGCGCTCGCTCAAGCAATTGGCCAAGGAGTTGGACATCCCCATCATCGCCCTGTCGCAGTTAAACCGTAGCGTCGAGACTCGCGCGGCCGACGACAAACTGGGCAAACGGCCCCAGTTGAGCGACCTGCGTGAGTCGGGCGCCATCGAGCAGGACGCAGACATCGTCTGCTTCATCCACCGTCCCGAGTACTACACACGCTCTAGCGAAGACGCCGCCGGCAACGACATCCGCGGTCTGGCCGAATTTATCGTGGCCAAGCACCGTAGCGGTGCCACCGATACCATCAACCTGCACTTCGTGAGCAAGTATGCCCGCTTCGAGAACCGTGGTGAAAGTGACCTCTTGAACAACGAAACCACCTACGAGTCCAAGATGAATGCACCCGACACATCCGGGCTCTCTACAGGCACATCCGGTTTCCCGCCCTCACAGGCCAACGACGGTTTCACTCCACCCCCACCCAACGTCGACTTCCTCCGCGACCCTAACGAAACCCCCACCCCCTTCTAGAACCATCATAGATAATAACTGATAATCCCGATTGAAAATGCGAAAAAACGCACAATTCAGTCGGGATTTCAATTATTTTCAGTAACTTTGTAATCTCAATGGTAAAGACATGAAGAAAGAAGAAATACTTGCACTATTCCAGAGTTACGAAGACGCTGTTTGCATGATTGATACCACAGAATGCTGGAGCGCAAGAGAATTGTGCACTCTGTTAGGATACCAACAGTGGCGAAACTTTATTAATGTGATTGATAAGGCAAAGGAAGCATGCAAGAACGCAGGGCACTCCGTAACCGATCATTTTGCTGACGTCAGCAAAATGATCGCCCTTGCAAAAGGTGCTCAGCGCCAAATAGATGACATTCTGCTGACGCGCTATGCATGCTATCTTGTGGCACAAAATGGAGACCCTCGTAAGCCGCAAATCGCATTCGCACAGACCTATTTTGCAGTGCAAACCCGTCGGGCAGAACTGATTGAGCAACGATTGCTGGAAGTTGAACGAGTCAAAGCCCGAGCTAAACTGCAAGAAACTGAACGTAAATTATCCGGAATCTTGTATGAGCGTGGAGTAAATGACAAAACATTTGCAATAATCCGCTCCAAAGGCGATCAAGCGCTTTTCAAGTTAAGCACCAATATGATGAAACGCCGCATGGGCACTCCGCAAAGTCGTCCTCTTGCCGATTTTCTGCCAACCATCAGCATCAAGGCCAAAGACTTTGCTGCTGAGATGACCAGTGTCAACGTCCAAACTAAAGATCTCAAAGGTGAAGCATCCATCACCCGTGAGCACGTGGATAACAATGCTGCCGTACGCAAGATGCTCACAGAGCGCGGCATCGTCCCCGAAAAACTTCCCCCGGCCGAAGACGTCAAAAAAGTAGAACGCCGTCTCGCTAGCGAGCAAAAGAAGCTTTTACAGAATAAAAAGAAAAAATAGGCACCTATGGCAATACCTAAATTTGAAGATTTCCTCTATCCTTTCTTATTCCAATTAAAGGATAAAGACGTCAGCACAAAAGAAATGAAAAATGCTCTTGTAAAGCATTTCAATCTTACTGAAGAAGATTGCTCATTAAAAACTAAAGGCGGTTCTACTTTCCAATTGAATGACCGTATTGGTTGGTGCCGCCAATGGTTGCGCCGTGCACTATTTATTGAGATTCCTCAAAGAGGGATCTATCGCATAACTCCTAGGGGCAAAGATTATCTGACATCACATTCGGACTTAAGGCAAGAAGATTTACTCAAATATCCAGAATATGCCGAATATGCCAACTCTTCGGCCTCGGCGAAAGAAGGGAAAAGCAAAGAAGGTCAAAAAAACATTGAAGATCTAGATGATATGACACCAACGGAACAAATGGATGTTGCATTTAAAAAAATCAATGATGACCTTGCGGTAGATTTACTTCAAAAAGTACTGGATATGAGCCCTGTTTTTTTCGAAAAACTAGTTCTTGATTTACTTCTAAACATGGGGTATGGAGGAATGAATAAAGAGATGGCCAAGGTTACACCAACAAGCCATGATAATGGTATTGATGGCATTATTCCTGAAGACGCCCTTGGCCTTGATAAAATCTATATTCAAGCCAAACGATACAAAGACGCTACGGTCGGCAAGCCTGAAATCCAACAGTTTATAGGAGCGCTCGAAGAACAAAAGGCGACAAAAGGCGTGTTTATCACAACAAATAAATTCACTAGTGGAGCTATTGAGACAGCTAACAAATCCAGCAAAAAAATTGTCCTCATTGATGGGCGAAACCTTGCTGATTTCATGATTGAGTATAATGTAGGTGTTAGTGAGAAAAAGACCTATGAAGTGAAAAAACTGGATTCAGACTATTTTGAGGAGTAAGACTCATCTAGTTGAGTTTCTCAGTTTTTGGATGCATTTTTAAATGCGTTCTATTCTTCAAAAAATTATGTTCATGAAAAGAACTGAATAATTCTATCAGTTTTTTTTTCTAATTTTGCAACAACTAAACCATATAACTTAAACTATAGTTTATTAATAATGAAGAAAATGTTATTAGCAATGGCCATAATGATGGCTGCAGTGCCTGGCGTACAGGCACAAGTGACGCATGGCGTGAACCGTGCTGACATGGACCTGAGCGTAAAGCCAGGTGACGATTTCTATGAGTATGCAGGTGGTGGCTGGATGAAGGCCAATCCGCTGACCAAGCACCCTGAGTATTCCAGTTACGGCGTGTTCAATGTGCTCATCGAGCAGAACGAGAACCGCCTGCGCGACATGTTCCTCGAACTCGGCAAGACCGAGCACAAGATGGGCACCGTCGACCAGAAGGTGGCCGACCTCTACAAGATGGCAATGGACAGCGACCGCCTGAACCGTGAGGGCGCACAGCCGCTGATGGCCGACCTGGCCAAGATCAAAGCGTTCAAGAAGAAGGACCTGACCCGCTTCCTGGCCGACCAGCACCTGAAGATCGGTAATCCGTTCTTTGGCATCGCCGTGGAGACCGACCTTAAGAACAGTGACCTGAACGCGATGTGGCTCGAAGCCGGTACCAGCGGCCTGCCTGACAGGGACTACTACCTGAACACTGACGCCGACAGCAAGAAGATCCAGCAGGCCTACAAGAACTTCCTGACAAAGATGTTTGTGCTCGCCGGCTACAGCAAGAAGGACGCCGGTCGCGCCAGCAAGACCATCTATGACATCGAGTACAAGTTTGCCCAGGCCAAGATGGACCGCGCCGAGGCCCGCGACTACAACAAACTCTATAACATCCGCACACTCGACCAGTTGCAGAAGGACTATCCCGCCATCAACTGGAAGGAATACTTCAACCTGATGGGCACTCCCACCGTGGAATCGGTTATCCTGACCGAGCCAAAGGTGATGGCCGTGGCCAACGACCTGATGACCAAACTCAGCGAGCAGCAGATGCGCGACTACATGGCCGGCATCCTGATTCGAGGTGCCAGCAACTACCTGAGCGATGATTTTGGCGAGACCTCGTTCGACTTCTACGGCCGCATGCTGAGCGGACAAAAGGAGCGCAAGCCCCGCTGGAAACGCGCCCTTGGTTTCCCCAACAGCCTGCTGGGCGAGGCCGTCGGCGAGATCTACGTGAGCAAATACTTTGCTCATGGCAGCAAGGAGAAGATGCTCAAACTCATCGGCGAACTGCGCAAATCGCTGGCCGCCCACATCGCCAGCCTGACCTGGATGAGCGAGCAGACCAAGATCAACGCCCTTGTCAAGTTGAACGCATTTACCGTCAAGATCGGTTATCCCGACAAGTGGCGCGACTACAGCGGCCTGCAGGTTGATCCCAGCAAGAGCCTGTATGACAACATCAAGGCTGCCAGCCTGTATGAGACCCGCCGCAACCTCGACAAGATGGGCAAGCCCGTTGACCGCGATGAGTGGGGCATGACTCCGCAGACCGTTAACGCCTACTACAACCCGACCACCAACGAGATCTGCTTCCCCGCAGCCATCCTGCAACCGCCCTTCTTTGACGTGGAGGCCGACGATGCCACCAACTTCGGTGCCATTGGCGTGGTGATTGGCCATGAGATGACCCACGGCTTTGACGACCAGGGCCGCATGTTTGACCAGTACGGCAACATGACCGACTGGTGGACCGAGGAGGACAGCAAGCAGTTCCAAGAGGCAGCCGAGAAACTCGCAGCCCAGTTCGACCAGATCGTGGTTGTTAAGGATCAGCATGCCAACGGTCACCTGACCCTGGGCGAGAACATCGCCGACCAGGGCGGCCTGCGCATCGCCTATGACGCCTTCCGCACCACACAGCAGTACCGCGACGGCAAGCAGATCGACGGCTTCACCCCCACGCAGCGCTTCTACCTGAGTTATGGCCGCATCTGGGCCGATAACATGACCGAAGAGGCCATCTTCCAGCAGACCAAGAGTGACCCCCACTCCATCGGCCGCTATCGCGTGAACGCCACGCTGAGAAACATCGACACCTTCTTTGACGCATTCGGCATCAAGGCTGGTGACAAGATGTGGCTCGATCCCGCCGACCGTGCCATCATCTGGTAATCCCTACAGTGTAAATACACCGATAAACAAAAAAGGACCTGCGACTCTATCAGCCGCGGGTCCTTTTTGTTTATCCCGAACAGAGAGTATCGGGCTATTCGGTGATAGAGAGGCCGAACAGTGTGGTTGCATTGCGGTCGGTGGTGCGGCTCACTTCCTCAGGCGTTACGCCTAGCGCTTGGGCTACAAAGGAGCAGATGTAGGGGATGTTGGCGCTCTCGTTGCGCTTGCCTCGGTTGGGCACAGGCGCCAAATAAGGCGAATCGGTCTCCAGCAACAGCCTCTCCAGACCGATAACGGGCAACAACTGGGGCACAGCACTCTTCTTGAAGGTGACGATGCCGTTGACACCGAAGTAGAAATCGCCTCGCTCACGGATGCGCTCTACCTCGTCGGGGGTGCCGGTAAAACTGTGAAACACACCGCGCGGCACAGGGCAATCGAGATGATCCATAACATCTAGAATATCGTCCAAGCCATCCCGGCAATGGATGATAAACGGCAGGTCTCGCTCGTGGCACCAGTGCAGTTGGATGTCGAGTGCTGCCCGTTGCTGCTCTCGCCAGGTCTTGTCCCAATACAGATCGATGCCGATCTCGCCTATCGCCACAACGGGATACAGGTCGAGCATGGGGCGCATTTGTTCCAGCACCGCCATATAGTCGTCGTGCACATCCTCGGGATGCAGGCCAACGGTCATCGACACATAATCCGGGTAAGATTCCCGCATGGCAGCCAGGCGAGTCACACTCTCGAGATTCTCGTTAGGCAAAACGATGTGCCGCACGCCTGCCCCGCGGGCACGCATAATCACGGCCTGACGGTCCTCGTCGAACGCATCACAATAGATGTGAGAATGACTGTCAATCATAATGTATCAGAAGTGGCGTCCTGCCAGTCTGTTGGCCAGGGCAATAAGCGCTTGCTTATCGTCGACTGATATTTTTACCTGTTCAAAGGCAGCAATCGCCAAGTCATTGTAGCGGGCAATGGCATCTTCGGCGAGTTGACGCACGCTCAAGCGTTCATACAACGCCGTCACGCCAGGCACCTTATTGTCGCGGGTAGCGTAGGGGTCATTAAGCCAATGGCGCAGTTCGTCATCATCATCCCCTTGAGCCAGTTGCATAGCGTTGATCAGCAAGTAGGTCTTCTTGTTGTTCATGATGTCACCGCCGATCTCTTTGCCAAAGGTCGCGGGGTCGCCCCACACGTCGAGCACATCGTCGCGCAGTTGGAACGCCAGACCCATGTTCACTCCTGCCTCGTACAGCAGATCGGCCTGCTTGCCCTCGGCACCAGCGATGAGGGCGCCCGTCTTGAGCGCACAGCCCAGCAGCACCGACGTCTTGAGGCGAATCATGTTGATGTACTCATCGACCGAGACATCGTTGCGGTACTCATAGTCCATGTCCAACTGCTGCCCCTCATAGATTTCGATGGCCGTGTGGTTAAACAGTTCCATCACTTGCCAGTTGGCCACTCGGGCTATATACTGCGTGGCAAGGGTCAACATCGTGTCACCGCTCAGGATGGCAGTGTTGTCGTTCCAGCGGCGGTGAACGGTTGTTCTGCCTCGGCGCACGTCGGCATTGTCCATCACGTCGTCGTGCAGCAAGGTGAAGTTGTGAAACATCTCCAGACCCAGAGCGGCATCGAGCGCGCTCGCCGAGTCGCCGCCCATGGCATCACAAGCCATCAGCGCCAACACGGGGCGGACACGCTTTCCGCCCAGAGCCATGTGATAGGCAATCGGCTCATATAACTGTCTAGGGGACTTGGGATAAGGAATGGCGGCTATGGCCTCGTTGATGATGTTGAGATAATCTTGAAAGGATTTCATATTGTTGTGTTGATTTGCTTTTGTTAGTCGAAATTTATTGACGAGGTGCCAATGCAGCCTGATAGGCTGTTTCAAAGGCTTGGAACTCCTCGGGAGTGTAAATATTGTTACGCAACTCATTGATGCGCGCATTGATGTCATTCATGTCTGCCCCAGGCTGCTTGGCATCGGAGGCCATCGCCCTGCCTAGCGCCGCCGGTCGTGACGCTTGCGCATAGACACACATCTGCTCATAGATCGAGAATCCGGCTACCGTGGCCTCGATCGTACTGTCGAAGACCTCGACATGCCTGTCATAGCCTACTGTGTAGCACAGCCAATGGATGAGCGACAGATAGTCGGCCGCCGAATCGGTATCAAATTCCCTGAGCCGAAGCAGTTCCACCATTGGAGGCACCTTGAGTTGCGCCAGTTCTCGTGGTGACAAGACGATGACATGAGCCGCTTGCAACAGAGAATCGCGGCCATCAGCCAGCAAAGTCGCCGCAAAGGCCCGATTGGCCTCCTTGACATCCCAAGGCCAACGCAGGCTATCGGTGCGCAGCGCATTGAATCGCTGCACCACCTGCCTCATTGCCGCCGTGTCGCCCCACGCCGCCAGAAACTCTTGCCCGGCAGCCTCTCCGCGCTTGCCAGCACTATTGCAGGCCACAAGCAGCAGCATCAACGCTATTAGCAGTAACGGTAATCGTCTCATCGCTTCTCGTCGTGTTCGGGAAATATCGATTGATAGAGGGGTTTGTCCTTCTCCTTGAGATAAGAACGGAAAGCCTCGTCAAAGGCGCGTACAGCAGCCGAGTCCCGCTTCAGTGCATACACACTTTGCTTGGCCTTGGCATCCATCACAGCCCGTTCCATCGACATGGTGTCGGTGTGGTCGACGGCAACCAGCGCAGCAGCAGCCCTCATGCCGCTATCCCGAGCCTCGGCATCCAGTGGCGACTTCTGCTCGGCGCAGCCAGCCATCACCACGACGATCACCGCCAGTATATGTAACAAATACTTCATGCGCAAAAGGATGTTTTTTGGCAAAATTACAAATAATTGGCGCAAAACCTAGGATATAGCCCGAGTTTTTATGTTTTTTTTCAGTCACAGAGCACGGAAATGCGATATCGGCAACGGGGTTTGTATTGACGAGTGGATTATTTTGTTTAACTTTGCCGATTGAATCATAATCAACACGTAGAGGAGACAATGACACCCAAGAGAATCACTATTGCCATCGACGGTCATTCATCGACAGGCAAGAGCACAATGGCCAAGATGCTGGCCAAGCGCATCGGTTATGCCTATGTGGACACCGGAGCGATGTATCGCGCCGTGACCCTGTTTGCACTACGCAACGGACTGATCAAGCGCGGCAAGGTCGACGAGGCTGCGCTCAAAGAGCACTTGAAGCGCGGCGACATCGCCATCACCTTCCGCCCCACCAAGGACGGCAAGAGTGTGACCGTGCTTAACGGTAAGAACGTGGAGCGCTACATCCGCTCGATGCGCGTGAGCAATGTGGTAAGCATCATTGCCGCCATCGGCTTTGTGCGCAAAGCGATGGTCAAGCAACAGCAAGCCATGGGCAAGGACAAAGGCGTGGTTATGGACGGCCGCGATATCGGCACAGTGGTATTTCCCGACGCCGAGATGAAGGTGTTTGCCACAGCAAGCGCCCAGGTACGAGCCCAGCGCCGCTTCGACGAATTGCGCGCCAAGGGCGATACGACCACCACGCTTGAGGAAGTGCTTGCCAACGTCACCGAGCGAGACCGCATCGACAGCACGCGTAAGGAGAGCCCCCTGCGCCAAGCCGACGACGCCGTCGTGCTCGACAACTCACACATGAGTTTTGAGCAACAGGACGAATGGCTCTACAACCTGTACCTGTCGCGCAGCGGGCAATAGAGATTATTGAAGACCGACGACAGTGGCTATCATCGAGATTGACAAGGGATCAGGATTCTGCTTTGGGGTGACGACTGCCATCAGCAAGGCCGAGGAAGAACTCAACAAGACAGGACACTTGTACTGTCTGGGCGACATCGTGCACAACACTGCCGAGGTCGATCGTCTGGCCAGCCAAGGTCTACAGACCATCACCCATGACCAACTCGAGCAATTGCATGACGTCAAAGTGCTGCTCAGGGCACATGGCGAACCGCCCCAAACCTACGAGACGGCACGGCGCAACCGCATCGAAATCATCGATGCCACCTGCCCCGTAGTGCTGAAGTTACAGCAGCGCATCCATGCCACCTACAATGCCAGCGACGAGGCCCAACCGCCCCAGATCGTCATCTATGGCAAGCGGGGACACGCCGAGGTGCTCGGCTTGGTGGGGCAAACCCAAGGGCAAGCCACCGTCATCGAGAACATCGACGAGATCGACAAGATCGACTACTCTCGCGACATCTATCTCTACTCACAGACCACCAAGAGCGTACAAGAGTTCCAGCACATTGTCGAGGAGATCAAGCGCCGCGTAGGCGACGGAGTCACCTTCAAGAGTTTTGACACCATCTGCCGATCGGTGGCCAACCGCATTCCGCAGATACGAGAATTTGCCTCCAAGCATCAACTCATCCTGTTTGTGAGCGGCGCAAAAAGCAGCAACGGCCGCATCCTGTTTGCCGAGTGCCAAGCGGCCAATGCCGATTCCCACCTGATCAGCAGCGAGCAGGACATCGATCCCGCGTGGCTGCAAGGCAAGGAGCGCATCGGCATCTGCGGAGCGACATCGACTCCGCGCTGGCTGATGCAACGCGTGAGCGATGCCGTGCAACGCATCACCGACATCACAACCACCAATAGTGAGAATAACAACATATGACCAAAAGAAACCTCATCATAGTCATTATCCTGCTCTCGGTCATCGACCTGGTAGCGGCGGGCTGGTATGTCTCACGCCTGATTGAAAGCAGCGGCAAGAGCCATAGCCTGTTTGGCCAGCACGACTCGGATGCCTCTATTGCCGAAGCCGATACACTCGTTTCGGCCTCTCAAGCCGATGTGTTTGCCAAGACTCGGCTCGACTCCCGCTTCTACGTGTCCAGCACCCCGTCGATCACCGGAGACGAGACATCCTACTTCACCAGCATCAAGCACGTGAAGGTGCGCTGGCCCAAAAAGGTAAATGGCAACGAAGACCTGGCCGACTTGAACAAGGAGTTGATCAAACGAGCCTTTGGCAGCAGCCAGAGCGATATCAAGCAGGCACGTGACATCTACCTGAACGCGCCGTCTTTTAACAAGCCCATCGGCGATGAATTCCGCCGCTTGGACAAATCGCCAAGGCTGTTTCCCGTGTATGGCAACGTGCAGCAGATACTCATCTACCCCTACATGACCTCTCAACGGCTGCTGGTGATGGAGATTGACAAAGTGGAATATAACGGGAACCTCGTCATCGAGGATAACTACTATGTGCACTACGACCGCCAGCGCCAGCACCTGATCTCAAATCTGGACATCCTGGTTGCCGACGCCAACAAAGAGAACCAACTGCTTAAACTCATCAACCAGAAAATCGATGCCCTGAACAAGGGACGCGCCGAGGACAAGCAACTGCAACATGCCTTGAACGTGTCACCCGAGGTGCGCTGCGGCCGCAAAGGCATCGTGTTCCAGTACAAGCAGGGTGCCTTATCCAACAGTCCTATCGAGATATTGATCAATTACGACAAACTAGGCCCCTACATGACCGACGAGTTCAAGCAACTGCAAGAAGACAATGAGGGATTCTGGATCTATAAGGAAGAAATCAAGCCAGAGCCCATGCGCCCGTCACAGGCCTATAGCGCAACACCCCTATCCTCGTCGGCCAAAACGGTCAAGCAAGCACAAACCAGTCAGAGGAAGTATAACGCGGCAAAGCGTAAATCTGGACGTCGCGCTCGCGCTGTGAAGCGGCATTCGAGCCGTCGCCGACGCTGAGACCTCTCGCCTCGAGAGCGCCACGCATCGCACTCAAGGCAATGGCCTCGGTGTTGTTGTCCTGGCTTAGATGGCACATAAACACATAGTGCAGATCATCGTGGTAATGGTCTGCGACAAACTGTGACGCGACCACATTGTCGAGATGCCCCTTCTCCCCTATCACGCGATCCTTGAGCATTTGGGGGTAATGACCATTGACCAGCATCTGATGGTCATAGTTGCACTCAATCATCAGGTAATTGGCACGGCTCATGTAATGGGCGGCACGCTCTGTGATAATGCCCATATCGGTCGCTACGACAAACCGCTCGCCCTCATACTCAATACTGAAGCCCACGCTCTTCACATCATGCATCGTCTCAAAGGCGGTAATCTCCATGTCCATGATGCGGAACGGGATTTCCTTGAATATGGGCACATGGTGGTCGGTAATGCGGCTCGGGATTCGGCAGCGCTGCAGCATCTGACTCATCACGCCCATGGTGCAGAACACGCTGCAATGGCAACGGCTCACAGCCTGATACAGACACCGCATGTGGTCCTGATGGGCATGTGTGAGCAACACCCCCTTGATCATATCGCGGCTCACGCCATTGTGCTCCAGCGCGTCAAAGGCCTGGTCTAGAGTCAGCACATCCTGCCGCTCAGGGTTCTTTTTCTTGCGGTGGTACTTGACGGGCTCACGTATGCCGGCATCAATCAGGATCCCTCCCCGCGGAGTGCCCAAATAGGCGCAATTACCGCTACTGCCACTGCCGAAACTCATGAAGCAAAAGCCCTTGCCAAGTCCAGTGTAACGGGTCTCCACCGAGGGGGCCTCTTCGGCCAGCACCGTGGATTGGGGTGTGTCATCACCATCCACATCAAATGAAATTTTCAGTGGGCGGCCGACGTTGGTATATCCTTTATATTTATGTCCAGGCATGATGTGTTGGGATGGTTATTGATACAACAGGAAAATGGTGGGAATCTTGTGATAGTCGTAGCGCGACTGCCTCCATTCACCTATCGTGCGTGTGATGATACTCTGATTCTCCCCAGTGATGTCACTGGCCACGCACAAGCGCAGCCGGGGCGGCAGATGCTGGACCAGATCAGCGATTAAATGATTATTGCGGTAAGGGGCCTCGATAAAGATCTGGGTCTGGTGTTCACGCTCGATGCGGCGCAACATCTCCTTGAGACGGGATTGACGGGCTTGACTGTCGACAGGCAAGTAGCCCTCAAAGGCGAAACTCTGCCCGTTAAAGCCCGATGCCATCAGGCTCATCAATATGCTAGAAGGGCCCACGAGCGGAAAGACCTTATAGCCCCTGCGCTGGGCGATAGCCACCAGATCGGCCCCCGGGTCGGCAACCGCCGGGCAGCCAGCATCGCTGATCACGCCCACCGGCTCACCTCGCCCTATCGGCTCCAGCAATGCTTCGATGCTGGCGATATCCTTCAAGTCGGTATGCTCGTTGAGTTCGTTCATGGTAAGGCTATCAATATCGATGGCGCGGTTGCACTTCTTGAGGAATCGGCGTGCCGAGCGCAGGCTCTCCACCACAAAAAAGCGGATTCCGCTCACAATCTCTATATTGTGAGCGGGAAGGATCCTATCCAGAGCGCCATCACTCAACGGACAAGGAATCAGATATAATCCTGCCTCCAGCATGTCCCTATAACAATAATGCTACTTTTATTAAATGCAAAATTAAACTTTTTTTTTGACCCGCGAATCATTTAGGCGGCAACAATCAACAAAAAAAAATGGCAACATGATGCGACGGATTGAATATATTATGTAATTTTGTGGGTAGAATATTTTATAGACACTGAATGATCGAACGACACATTATCATCGACAACGTGGATCCCGTGACCTTCTACGGGGTGAATAACAGTAATATACAACTCATCCGCAACTTGTTCCCAAAATTGCGTATGGCAGCGCGAGGCAGCGTCATCACCGCCATCGGGGATGAAAACGAAACGGCCGATTTTGAACAGAAGGTTCATGCCCTGGCCGACTATTGCGCTACCTATAACACCCTGCCCGAGGATGTCATCATCGACACCATCAAGGGCACCCCGCCCAAGCAGTTAAAGATGGATGACGTCATCGTCTATGGAGTGAACGGCAAGCCCATCAGCGGTCGCACGCCCAACCAGCAACTTCTCGTCAAGACATTCATGCACAACGACTTGACATTTGCATTAGGCCCGGCCGGAACAGGCAAGACCTATCTGGCGGTCGCACTCGCCGTCAGGGCTTTGAAAAACCGCGAAATCCGCAAAATCATCCTCTCTCGCCCCGCCGTCGAGGCAGGCGAGAAACTCGGTTTCTTGCCCGGCGACATGAAGGATAAGATTGACCCCTACCTGCAACCGCTCTATGACGCACTCGAAGACATGATTCCGCAAGCCAAACTCAAGGAGTATATGGAGAACAACGTCATCCAGATCGCTCCGCTAGCGTTTATGCGCGGACGCACTCTGAACGATGCCATCATTGTGCTTGACGAGGCTCAGAACACCACGACCCACCAGATTAAGATGTTCCTTACCCGTCTGGGAATGGGGTCAAAGATGATTGTCACCGGAGACACCACACAGATCGACCTGCCCCGCAGCGTCACCAGTGGCCTGATACATGCCCTGCGTGTACTCGACGGAGTGAAGGGCATTGGCAAAGTGGAATTTGAGAAAAAGGATATCGTGCGCCATCAACTGGTGCAACGCATCGTTGAGGCCTACGAGCGATTCCAAGAGGAGAACAAACTGTTTGACCCCAATCGGCGCGAGGGCCGCGACGACCACAAGCGCATAGACGAGCAGGAATGAGCACCGAGCAGCAAGCGGACAACGGCACCCGTGTCGAACAAGTGACCCCATACGCCGACGACACATCGGCCAAGACCGAGCAGGTGCGACAGATGTTTGACAGCATCGCGCCCGCCTACGACTTCATGAACCGGGCCATGACCATGGGCATCGACATCTGGTGGAGGCGATTGGCTGTCAAGCGATTGAAGCCCCTAAAGCCTCGGCGCATCCTCGATGTGGCGACCGGCACAGGCGATTTTGCCATCCAGTTGAGCGACACCTTGCGCCCTCAACACATCACCGGCATCGATTTGTCTCAGGGCATGCTGGATGAGGCATCACGCAAAGTCAAATCCAGAGGTTTAGAGGACGCCATATCCTTTGAGCAAGGCGACTGCATGGCATTGCCCATGCACGACGAGACATTTGATGCCGTGACAGTGGCCTTCGGAGTGCGCAATTTCGAGCATCTGCAGCAGGGCTATCGGGAGATGGCACGTGTGCTCAAGCCCGGCGGCATGTTGTGTGTGCTGGAACTCTCCACCCCCACCAACCGGCTGATCCGCTGGTTCTATGACTTGTACACGCTGCACATCATTCCAGCCATCGGGTCGGTCAAGAGCGGCGACAAGAGCGCTTATCGCTACTTGCCACAGAGCATCGCCGCAGTGCCGCAGGGTGACGACATGCTGCAACTGATGCGCAATGCGGGCTTGAGCGAGGCCAAGTGCCGCCGACTCACCTTCGGCACCTGCAGCATCTACACCGCCATCAAGTGATTCTGACAATACTGACCATAACATAATATGCCGGGCGCCCAGCGACTGCAGGGTAACCGGCATATTATTGATTGTGCGACACCTACTGTTTCAAGGCACGTACTGATAACCCAGATCCTCGATACAATCGATGATTAACTGATCAGGAACATTGCCTTCGACCAGGGCGGTGCCCTTGGCCAAGTCCACGGTTACATGATCCACTCCCGGAAGAGCGGCAAGGCCTTTCTCGACATTGGCTTTGCAGTGGGCACACATCATGCCCTTGACTTTGAATTCTTTCATTGCGGTAGTTTTATTATGTTTGATTTGATAGGAGTTCCTGTATTTCGCGCCCAATGCTATAACAATCATGCTAAGCAGGAGAATGCTGCACACCGTGTTGAACCAGGACACGGACATGTGGTGTTGCATCACATGACAGGGCAATGCATTGACAAACACCTCGCGCAGGCCCGGCCAATAGTCCACCAGAGCGCCAAAACCCATCGCGCCACCGATAATCGATAACAGATAGACGATCGTCGCCTTGCGGCCAAAAGCGTTATTCACGACAAACATCGAGGCCAGATTAGCAGCAGGTCCAGCCATAAGCAGCACCAGGGCACAACCCGGCGTCATTCCCTTAAGCATCAGTGCCGCGGCGATAGGAATCGAACCCGTTGCACACACATACATCGGCACGGCAACCAGCACGATGATAAACATGTTGAGCAGCGGCCAGCGGGCATAGGTCGAGAAGAAATCATCAGGCAGCAACACGGTAATCAAGGTAGCCACAACCAGGCCAATGAGCAACCAACGACCGATGCTCTGCATCATGTCAAAGAAGCCATACTTCAAGGTCTCCACAATCTTGTTCCACAAGCCGCGGGGCAATTCGCTGAACTCGTAATCAGCATCATCACGCACATCATCGAGCGCCCCCTTGCGCTCCCAGTGACCGACAGCCATGCCGCCCACCAGCGATGTCACCAGCGCAGCCACCGGACGCAATATCGCAAATGGCAAACCCATCATCGAATAGGTGGCCGCAATGCTATCCACACCAGTCTGAGGCGTGGCTATCAGAAACGATGTGGAAGCGGCACGTGATGCCCCGCTGCGACGCAGCGCGACCGCCGTGGGCAGCACTCCACACGAGCACAACGGCAGCGGCACCCCAAACAATGCGGCTGTCAGCACCGGGCGGAAACCGGTTCCCGCCAGATAACGGCTATAAATCGTCGACGGCACAAACGCATGCAGCAATCCCGCTATCAGGAAACCCAGCAGCAGATAAGGTGACATGCCATTGAGCATCGAAACAAATGCATTGATATAGTCCATCATAACAAGTGGCAAAATTAGCAATAAAACGTAAAACCGCAGGGTGAAAATCAAAAAAAACGGCGATTTCTGCACTTTGGATTGCAATTTTTTGCTTCTATCAAAATAATACTCTAATTTTACCCTCTAGAAAACAAAAACACCTGTTTAGATATGGACATCAGATTACCTAAGAGGATGGACGGCTTGCAGCCCGAAGTGCTGCTCGAGTCCAAGCAGATTACCATCATCGGCGCCAATGGATCAGGCAAAAGCCGCTTCTGTTCAGCCCTCGTCAACGAACTGGGCGACAAGGCTTACCGCATATCAGCACTCAAGGCACTCTTCCCCACCCCGGCAAGCGTCAACCCTTTGCCCGGCTCGATCGAAGACCTGTTTAACCGCATGAATGCCGCCAACCCGCAGATCAAGAACCTTGCCGAAACCGAGTTTGACAAATTATTCTACGTCATGCTCAACGAGGAGTTCCGCGACCTGATGAACTTCAAGGCTCACCAACTCATGGGCGAAAGCATCGAGTTTCCCAAGACCAAACTCGATGTCACGGTCAAAAAGTGGCAGGAAGTGTTCCCCAAAAACAAGGTCCTGCGCGAGAACGGCAAACTGATGTTCGCTACCGAGGGTTACAACGACAAGTATCCCCTGATGCGACTGAGCGATGGCGAGAAGTCGGTGCTCTACTACATCGGCGCGGTGCTCTACGCCATGCCCGATGCCGCCATCCTGGTCGACGACCCCGAAACTTTCATCCACAGCAGCATCATGCGCACATTGTGGAACGTGCTGGAGCAGATGCGTCCCGACTGCACCTTCATCTACAACACCCACGATGTGGAATTTGCCAGTTCGCGCATCGACAACCAGTGCGTATGGGTCAAGGAGTTTGACCCTGAATCGCAGGCTTGGGACTATGAGGTGATGACCAGTAGCCGTGACCTGGACAACGCCCTGCTCGACCTGCTGGGCAGCCGCAAGCCCGTGCTGTTTATTGAGGGTGACGACAAGCACAGCATCGACTCCAGGCTGTACCCGCTCATCTTCCCCGAATACACTGTCAAGCCCCTGGGCAGTTGCAATAAGGTAATCGAAACGGTACGCACTTTCGGCGACCTGCAGAATTTCCATCAACTCGACAGTCTGGGTATCGTGGACCGCGATCGACGCAGCGACGAGGAAGTGGAATACCTCCGCAATAAGAACATACTCGTGCCCAACGTGGCTGAGATCGAAAACCTGTTTATGCTCGAGGGCGTTATCCGTGCCGTAGCGCGACACAAGCGCCGCAACGAGAACATCGTCTTTCCCAAAGTCAAGAAGCGCATCATCGAGATGTTTACCCGCGAACTTAAGCAACAGGCCCTCATGCACGTAAGGCACCGCGTGAAGCACGATGTAGAACTGCGCATCGACATGAAGTTCCGCAACATCAGCGCTCTGGAGGAGCACATGGTGGAACTGGTGAGCGAGATCAACCCTCGAGGCATGTATGACCAACTGTGCCGGGAGTTCCACACCTATGAGGATAATGGTGATTATGCCAACATCCTGCGCGTGTATAACCAGAAACTCATGATCGGAGAGAGCAACGTGGCCACACTATGTGGCTTTAAGGGCAAGGATGACTACATCCGCGGCGTACTGAACATCCTCAAGAGCAGCAGCAAGGAAGCCGCCAACATCCGCTCAGCCATCAAGCAGTGTTTTGGCCTTGAGGCATGACACGACCAAGATTATGCTATCTAGAAAATAATGAGTACCTTTGCGGCGATTTTTCTAATCGACGACTATGAAGGATAACAAGGAAGCGACATTGGCTCTGGGGACCCAGCCAGTGGGCAGGCTGTTGTGGCAGTATGCCCTGCCTGGTGTGATTGCGATGACGGCGTCGTCGCTCTACAACATGGTGGACAGCATCTTCATCGGCCACGGCGTGGGCCCGATGGCGCTGGCCGCGTTGGGCATTTCATTCCCGCTGATGAACATCGGCGCCGCATTTGGCGCGGCTGTGGGTGTGGGTGGCGCCACACTGATGTCGTTGCGTCTGGGGCAGAGGCAATATGACAAGGCCAATCATGTGCTGGGCAACATGGTCGCCCTGAACATCATCACGGGCTTGATAGTGGGCATCGTATCCATCATCTTCCTGGACCCCATCCTCACATTTTTCGGAGCCAGTAAGCAGACCTTGCCCCATGCCCACGACTATATGTTCATCTTGCTGGTGGGCAATGTCATCACCCATCTCTATCTGGGACTGAACGCTGCCCTGCGATCAGCGAGCAAGCCACGGCAGGCCATGATAGCCACCATCGTGACCGTTGTGCTCAACACCATCCTGGACCCCATCTTCATCTGGCCATTGCACATGGGCATCAAGGGTGCCGCCATCGCAACCATCCTGGCCCAGGCGATTGTGCTCGGATGGCAATTGTGGCAGTTCTCACGCCAACGGGAGTTGCTACATCTGGAGTGGCGTTACCTGATACCCGCACGCAACATCGTCAAGGACATCGTCAGTATCGGCATCTCGCCCTTTGCCATGCAACTCACGGGATGCGTGGTGGCCATCTTCATGAACAACGCTTTGATGACCTATGGCGGAGACCTGGCAGTTGGTGCCTACAGCATTGCCAACCGCCTGGGATTCATATTCTTCATGGTCATCATGGGCATTTGCCAGGGTATGCAGCCCATCGCCGGCTATAACTATGGGGCGCGCAATATGGATCGCGTGAAGCACGTCGTACGCCTATCCATCATAGCATCGGTGGCAGCAATGATGGTGGGATGGATCATCGGCGAACTCTTTCCCGAGGCCTGTGTCCGCATGTTCAGCAACGACGAGGACTTGATCGCCATTTCGATACGCGGCATTCGCATCAACATGCTCGTCTTCCCTGTCATCGGCTATCAAGCCACGGTGACCAACTTCTTCCAGACCATCGGCAAGGTGCGCATCAGCATCTTCATGTCGCTATCGCGTCAGTTGCTGTTCTTGCTGCCCATGTTGCTGCTCTTCTCCTCACTCTGGGGTCTTAACGGTGTGTGGGCCTCGTTACCGGCAAGCGACTTTGTGGCCTTTGTGGTCGCTGTGTTCATCATGCAGCGCTTCAAGCGTCAACAGACAAACGCCTGACGTTTTTTTAGGCCAAAAGGTCATTTGCACATCAGGCTCATTGCACACAGATGAGAGTTTTTTTATAATTTTGCACAATTAATAACACAACAAGAATAGAAAGATATATATCTATATGCCGTTTTTTTCAGTGATAGTGCCAGTGTATAACCGGCGCGACGAGGTGGAAGACCTGCTCAGGAGCCTGAGCCAGCAGACCGATAAGAATTTTGAGATCATTCTGGTCGAGGACGGCTCAACCGAGCCTTGCCAAGACATCGCCCTGCGCTACAGCCAGGAGTTGGACTTGCGCTACTTCTACAAGAGCAACGAGGGACGCTCCATCGCCCGCAACTACGGCCTGGAGCATGCCACGGGACAGTACTTTGTCTTCTTCGACAGCGATTGTGTCATTCCACCCGACTATTTCAAGACACTGGGCGACGAACTGGCCAGTCATTTTGTGCCATGCTTTGGCGGCCCGGATGCCGCGAGTGACGAATTCACCGATGTGCAGAAGGCCATTTCGTTCTCGATGACCTCGTTCTTGACCACAGGCGGCATACGTGGCGGCAAGGTACAGATGGAGAAGTTTGTCCCCCGATCGTTCAACATGGGTTATTCACGGGAGGTATATGACAAGGTGGGCGGTTTCCGCGAGATGTTCAGCGAGGACATCGACATGAGCACCCGCATTCGCCAAGCGGGTTTTGACATCCGTCTGATTCGCCCCGCCTTTGTCTATCACAAGCGTCGCACCAGCCTGCAGAAGTTTGCCCGCCAGACCTACGTCTTCGGCATGTCACGCATCACCCTCAAACTGCTCTACCCCGATAGTCTGAAGGCGGTGCACTGTCTGCCTGCCGTGTTCCTCATCGGCTGTGTAGCCCTGCTGCTACTCTCATTGTGGAAATGGTGGTTCATTGTGCCCATCCTGCTCTATGCCGCGATGCTATGGATTGCCGCCCTGATCGAGACGCGCAGCCTCAAGATCGCGTGTCTGGCAGTAGCCTCAAGTTTCACTCAACTGTGCAGTTACGGTTGGGGCTTCATCAAGGCCTATGTATGGAAAATCCTGCTCAAGCACGGCCGTGACATCAATCAGGAAGTGATGATGAGAAAAGGCAAATAGCCCACCCTGTTGTCCAGTCAGTCCAGTTAGTCCAGTCAGTCCAGTTAGTCCAGCCAGTCCAGTCAGTCCAGTTAGTCCAGTTAGTCCACAATGGAAAATCAAGAAAAGCCCCGCCTGATCGGGACGCGCAACATCAAGGACACAGTCCCCCAAGAGGACCGTCCACGCGAGAAGGCCAAGAAGCATGGCTTCGGAAGCCTATCGACTGCCGAGTTGCTGGCCATCCTGCTGAGGGTGGGCACACCGGGCGAATCGGTCGTTGACCTGTGCCAACGCATCCTGCGCGACAATGACGACAAACTCTACCTCATCGCCCGCAAGGGTATCAACAACCTGGTCAAGAACTACCACGGCATCGGCGAGGTCAAGGCCATCGAGATTCTTGCCGCCCTGGAACTGGCCCGACGTTACCAGCAAGAGGAATTTCAAGAACGCTTCAAAATCACCTGCAGCGAGGATGCCTACAACTACCTGCGCACCCGCATGGAGCACCTCGACCACGAAGAAATCATGGTCGTGCTGCTCAACCATGCCAAGCAGGTCGAGGAATGCGTGCGCATCAGCAGTGGCGGCACTGCCATGACGGTAGCCGACATCAAGATGATCCTCCGCCCCGCCATCGAGCGCCTGTCATCGGGCATCATCCTAGCCCATAATCATCCCAGCGACAATCCTAATCCCAGCACCCAGGACGACCGCCTGACCGAGCGTGTGCACCAGGCCTGCAAAGTCATGGACATACAACTGGTAGACCACATCATCGTGTGTCGCGGTAGGCACTACTATAGTTACAACGACCACGGCCGCCTGCTTTAACAGACAGCCATTCTACCCACATCTGTTCGTCTTGACGGGACGGACAGTTCCTATCATTATCGTCACAGAAGTCTGTCACCTCGGGTGCTCGGCCAGATAGCGCCACAAGGGGGCTGCCATGAGGGCTTGCAGTTGGCGGTTCTCGCGCAGCATCGCCTCAATCTCGTCGCGCGAGAGGAGCAGCACGGCAATATCCTCGCTCGCGTCGAGGTGCTGATCACTTACTCGCTCCACACCCTCGGCCAGGTAACAATGCGTGATGTTGTCGCAGATGCTTGGGTTCTGCCCCACGGTCATGATTTCCTGCCACTGACCGCCGGCATAGCCCGTCTCTTCGAGCAATTCGCGACGCGCGGCATCGATGGGCGCCTCGCCCTGTTCCACCACACCGGCACACAACTCATCCAGCACCACATCCATCGCATGGCGGTACTGCCGCACCATGACAAACTCGCCCCCACCCGTGATGGCGATGACGTTGACCCACTCGGGGTATTCCAGCACATAGTGCTCGGGGTTGATACGACCGTCGGGCAGTTGCACCTTGTCCACACGCGCCGTTAACCAGGGTCGCTGAATGATGTAGCGGCTCTCGAGTGTGGTCCATTTCTTGATTTCCCTTGCCATAGATGTTATCGTTAGTTATAGTTATATAACGTGTAAATGGGGTGGAATGGTACTTGATTGAGAAAAAAACAGTAATTTTGCGCTCGTGGACGACAAGACGACAACAAAGGCTCCCGAACAGAAGGTATGGTATGCCATCCGGGTAACATATAACCGCGAGTTAAAGGTCAAGGACGACCTGGACGCGCGGGGTATCACATGTTTTGTGCCCATGCAGTACCGTCGAGAGGAGCGCCATGGCGTCATGGTCAAGCGCTTGGTGCCCAGTGTGCACAATCTCATCTTCATCCACATCACACCCAGCGGCATGAAGGAGTACAAGATGACAACCGACCTGCCCATCCGCTACATCATGGACCGCGAGACCCGCAAGCCCATCACCGTTCCCTCTCGAGAGATGGAGAACTTCATCAAGGTGGCAGGCACCTACGACGAGAAACTCATCTTTCTCAATCCCGACCCGGGCGATTTTTCCAAGGGCGAGCGTGTGCGCATCATCGGCGGCACATTTGCCGGTGCCGAGGGCGTGTTTGTGCGCGTCAAGGGAGACCGACGCGTGGTCATCAACGTTGAGGGCCTTGTTGCCGTAGCCACCACCTTTGTACACCCGTCGATGATCGAGAAAATCACCGACCCCGACCCATATCAACTAGACAACGCATTATAACCGACTACCAATGAACGATAACAGCCAAAAAGTCGCCCTCATCACGGGCATAACGGGCCAGGACGGATCCTATCTGGCCGAGTTCCTGCTGGACAAGGGCTATGAGGTGCACGGCATCCTGCGCCGAAGCAGCAGTTTCAACACCGGGCGCATCGAGCATCTCTACCTCGACGAGTGGGTGCGCGATATGAAGCAGCGCCGACTCATCAACCTGCACTATGGCGACATGACCGACAGCAGTTCGCTCATCCGCATCATCGAGAAGACCAAGCCCGACGAAATCTACAACCTCGCGGCTCAAAGCCACGTCAAGGTGTCGTTTGACGTGCCCGAATACACCGCCGAGACCGACGCCGTGGGCACCCTGCGGCTGATCGAAGCCGTGCGCATCGCTGGCCGCGAACAGACGACCAAGATCTACCAGGCCAGCACCAGCGAACTCTTTGGCAAGGTCCAGGAGATTCCACAGCGCGAGACCACGCCCTTCTATCCCCGCAGCCCTTACGGATGCGCCAAGTTATACTCCTTCTGGATCATGAAGAACTACCGTGAGAGTTACGGCATGTTCTGTGCCAACGGCATCCTGTTCAACCACGAGAGCGAGCGTCGCGGCGAGACCTTCGTCACCCGCAAGATCACTTTTGCCGCCGCTCGCATCGCACATGGCCTGCAGGACAAACTCTATCTGGGCAACCTCAACGCCCTGCGCGATTGGGGCTATGCCCGCGACTATGTGGAGTGCATGTGGCTCATCATGCAACAGCCCCAGCCCGACGACTTTGTCATCGCCACTGGCGAGTGCCACTCGGTGAGGGAGTTCTGCACCCTGGCTTTCCACCATGCCGGCATCGAACTGGACTGGCAGGGCGAGGGCATCAACGAGAAAGGCATCGACAAGGCGACAGGCAAGGTGCTCGTCGAGGTAGATCCCAAATACTTCCGTCCCGCCGAGGTCGACCAACTCCTGGGAGACCCCACCAAGGCTAAGCAGCAACTGGGCTGGAATCCGCAGAAGACCTCCTTCCAGGACCTTGTCCGCATCATGGTCGAGCACGACCTCCAGCACATCAAGAAGGTCTACCACCTCCCCCAGTAATTCCGTCAACCCAATCCATTCAGACAATCCAGCCAATCCAGATAATGAAAAAAGACTCCATCATCTACGTGGCGGGCCACCGAGGCCTTGTGGGCAGCGCCATCTGGAACAGCCTGCAGCGCAAAGGCTACACCCGCCTCATCGGCCGCACCCATCAGCAACTCGACCTGATGGATGCTGTCGCCGTGCGTCAATTCTTTGACCAGGAACGTCCCGAATACGTCGTCCTGGCAGCAGCGCACGTGGGAGGCATCATGGCCAACCTCAAGTACCGCGCCGACTTCATCTATCAGAACCTCGCCATCCAGCAGAACGTCATCGGCGAGAGTTGGCGACACGGCGTCAAGAAACTGCTCTTCCTGGGCAGCACCTGCATCTATCCCCGCGAGGCGCCTCAGCCCATCGGCGAGGACGCCCTGCTCACCTCTCCGCTGGAATACACCAACGAACCCTACGCCATCGCCAAGATCGCAGGCATGAAGATGTGCGAGAGTTTCAACTTGCAATACGGCACCAATTACATCGCCGTCATGCCCACCAACCTCTACGGGCCTCGCGACAACTTCGACCTCGAGACCAGCCACGTCATGCCCGCCATGGTGCGCAAGATGCACCTGGCCAAGTTGCTCAATCAGAGCGACTTCGACGGCATCCGTTCCGACCTCGACCGTCGACCCGTCGAGCACACTGGCGGCAGTGCCACCAACGAGCAAATCACTGCACTGTTAGCCAAATACGGCATCCTCGCCGACCGTCTGCGCCTGTGGGGTAGCGGAGCGCCCATCAGAGAATTTCTCTGGAGCGAGGACATGGCCGACGCCAGCGTCTATTGTCTGGAGCACATCGACTTCGACGATGTGCGCGGCCAGGGCGACGAAGTGCGCAACTGCCACATCAACATCGGTAGCGGCAAGGAGGTAACCATCAAGCAATTGGCAGAACTCGTGCAGCGCACGGTAGGCTACCGAGGCATCATCGAGTGGGACACCACCAAGCCCGACGGCACCCTGCGCAAACTCACCGACGTCACCAAACTCCACTCCCTGGGCTGGCACCACACCATGGAACTCGAGGACGGCGTCCCCGCCCTCTACCGCTGGTACCTCTCCAACTGACCCTAGGCAAAACACCATTTTATTCTGTCTGTTATTCGGTTATTACGCAGACATTGGGGTCCGACAGCGTCTACCAGGGAGCGCACCCGTACCCGTTTTGTCCGTCGTATCCGTGGCATACGCGCCACAAACATGCCCATTTTTTGCCGACATCGGCAAGAAAACCGGCAAAACGACCCGAAGTTGCGATACACTTATTGTATATATATGCTGTTTTCCCTTCAGACAGACACGGTCAGAAAAATGCTTGTGGGGCGGCTCAAGTTGTCTTAGGCAGGCGCTTGATGGGGCGGCATGGGTTGCCCACCGCCACGCAGTCCGATGGGATGTCGCGCGTCACCACCGAGCCCGCGCCGATCGTCACATTGTCGCCGATGGTCACCCCCGCCAGGATCGTCACCGAGCCCCCGATCCACACATTGTCGCCGATGGTTACCGGCAGCGCCCACTCACGGCGCGAGTTACGCTCCACCGGGTCCGTGCTGTGGCAAGCCGTGTAGATGCCCACGTTGGGACCGATAAAGCAGTCGTCGCCGATGGTCACCAGCGCCTCGTCGAGCACCGTGAAGTTGAAGTTCGCAAAAAACCGCTTGCCCACGCTGATGTGCCGCCCATAGTCGCAGTAGAACGGCTGGTTGATCAGGATACGCTCGTCGCCCACGTGGCCCAACAGGCCCAGCAGCATCTCACGCCGACGGTCAAAATCGCTCGGCATAAGCGAGTTATAGCGGTGAATCACATCCTTGGTCTCGTTCAGTTCCTTGAGCAGTTGGGCATCCGTCGCACTATAGGGCAGCCCGGCCAGCATTTTCTCTTTCTCGGTCATAGCGGTAAGCGGTTTTAGTGATGATCTACACCGCAAAATTACACAGAAAAAACAACCCACGCAACCCACGCTCCCCCTGGCGACAACACACAAAAAAAATCAGCACGACTCTCACGAGGGATGCTGACAATCATGTTTAACCCTAAAAAACCTCCAAAAATTATGAGTTCGTATCTATATCTGCAATTACCGTGCCAACTTTGATCGTCCCCCAAGCGCCTGCCGAAGACCACTTGAACCACCGGCGGCATTTTTTTTAAAAAAGACAACGGGGACAACTCATACAACTTACTCAGCCGGCCCGACAAGCCACCACCGGCTGCACTTTTTTTTAAAAGATAACGGGGACAACGGCTGTACTCTCACCCGTAGGGTGTCCTTTGAGTAACCGCCAGTAAATCAGTCGCCTGAACATAGTGAGGGCAGATGATTCACTGGCGGTAATGGGCAACCGGTTCACGTCGCTGGAGGCGACCCTTGGCCCGCAATGGGGTCGCCTCAGGTGGCGCGGTAGCCGGGTCGGCGGCAAGTGGGCGGGCTGGAGGCTGTTGCAAAACTAACGTCACGTTGTTTAATCGGCCAACGGCCGAGAAATGAAAGAAAAATCCGTATAGAAATTGAAGAAAATCAAATTTATTATAATTTGTATATGATTTGTTTGATTTTTCGGGCGGCAGGCCGACCATAGCCACCACCGGCGGCATTTTTTTTAAAAAAGACAACGGGGACAACTCTTACAACTTCCTCGGCCGGCACGACAAGCCACGACCGGCTGCACTTTTTTTTAAAAGACAACGGGGACAGCGGCTGTACTCTCACCCGTAGGGTGTCCTTTGAGTAACCGCCAGTAAATCAGTCGCCTGAACGTAGTGAGGGCAGATGATTCACTGGCGGTAATGGGCAACCGGTTCACGTCGCTGGAGGCGACCCCATTGCTGGCCAAGGGTCGCCTCCAGCGACACGGAGCCTCAGTTGGCGCTGCAGGCGGATCGGCGGCGTTGCGGGCTCGATTTTTCGGGTGATTGCGGTTTTTTTTCTAAATTTTTACTGCTATTTCTTGTAATCTCTTAAAATTTTATATAATTTTGTGCCACTGTAGATAACAAACCTTTTAAACTTTAAATCAAACCTTTTATCCTGATTGGGGGATAGAAGTGTCATAGTTGTATGTACAGAGTTAGAATTGAGCAACTGTTGGGCAGTGTCTATCGTCGCTTGCTTGCTGACTATCAGCAAGAAGGCGGCAGTCATTACGCGGAGTTGTTCAGGCGTTATGTCAGCACCGAGGTATGGGAGGCCTTTCGGCAGCAGTCGTTCGTGTCGCGCTCCATGCACGACTTCACGACAGCGGAATGCCATCCCACCGGCTGGGCAGCGCCAATCCGTCTATATGTCAACGTCTATGAGGTCCTCGAGGTCTATTTTGACTCTCCGGTGGACCTCATGTCGTATGTGGACACGCTGGTCACGGACCCGCCGTTTCTGGACCTGGCGCGAGTGGCGTTGTTCATCACCCAGGAGTTGCGGCCGTGGACGTAGCGCCCCCTCCCTATCCCATCTCTTAGGACTTGAATCAGAAATCATTTTTTTATTTTATTCATAATTATTAACCACAAAAAATTTTATGCGTATGAAGTACTTTAATCTAAAATTTCTAACATTTTTCTTAACGGCCCTGCTGGCCTTCGGCGTCGGCTGGGCAGATGAAGTGGTCGCTTATACCCTAACGCCAAAAAAGGGCACTAATAACAGCTATACTGGAAATTGTGATATTGAGATTGATGGCATAACATGGAATTTGACTGGTAATTCCCAACAGTTGCCTTGGCGAATAGGCGGAAACAGTATTTCTAATGTTGACCGTACTCTTTATTCTAAAACAAGTATTAGTGAAAATGTATCTAAAATCGAGGTCAAACATGGTGCAGCAAGCTCAATTACAGTAAATTCTTGGACAGTTATTGTATCAAAGAACTCTGATTTCTCAAACCCAGTCAGCTCCCTGACTCCCACTTTTTCAGCTAACTCGACTACAACCATAACAAGGCCTGATGGTGCGGATTGGAGCAACTGCTACTTTAAATTTGTCTATAACTTAACTGTAAGTGGCACCTCTAATAAAAATAAATTTCTGGAGTTTCGTGAAGCAAAGTTCTATGATCTTTCTGGCGGCTCCGTAACTCCCACTTGCGCTACGCCGACGTTCTCACTTGCTGGCGGTAGTTATTACGGGACTCAGAGCGTAAGCCTCTCTTGCGAGACCGATGGCGCTACCATCTATTATACCACCGATGGTACCGACCCCACGGCAAGCAGCACTAAGTACACTGGTGCTATCTCCATCAGCGAGACCACGACCCTCAAGGCCATCGCCATGAAGGACGGCATGGACAACAGCGCTATTGCTTCTGCAACCTACACCTTCCCCACGGTTGTCACCAATCTGGCTGGTGCAAACGCTCTCGATAAGGGAACTGAATTTGTCTATAACGGCTATGCCGTTGTCACTCACGTCGTCGACAACAATCAATACCAAAATGCCGACGTCTGGATTCGTGATAATCAAGGCAATGCGGCTTACTTATTCCGTGCAAAACCCCTTGGCTTCAAGAATGGTGATGTACTGCAAACAGGTTGGACCGCAACCAAGGCTGTTCATAACGGACTGAATGAATTCACGAGTGTTACTATGGTGAAAGACGGCACTGCTGAGGCAAAGCCTGAAATTGCCACCGAAATTAAAGATACCGATGTCAGCAAATTTGTTCGCCTTGAGAGTATCTCCACAATTGGTAACGGTGTTCAATGGTATGACAAATTCGGGACTGGCGAGACATTAGACCCCAACAAGACGTACAATGTAGAGGGTATCGTTGGATATAACAACGGGCTCCAGTTCTATCCCATCAGCGTTGAGGAAGTTGACGCTCCCGCGCCTGATCTGGCTATTACGCTCGATCCTGCTGAGAAGAGCGCTACCGCAGGCGAGAACATCGAAGTGACTGTTACGGCCAACACCGATGCCGAGGTGATTTATGAGTATACTTGCAACACTACTACTGCAACTCTCATCGAGACCGCAACTGGCTTCACCATCACCAGCGCCACCGCTGGCACTGTAACTGTGACCGTTAATGCTTTGGACGAGGATTCCCGTGAAGCTACCGCCACGGGTACCTACACCTTCACCGCTGCTCCCGAGCCTGGTGTCAAGACTACCTATAAGAAGGTGACCAGCACCGATCAGGTAACAACGGGCAAATACCTCATCGTTTATGAGAACGACAACATTGCCTTTGACGGAAGCCGCGAAACCCTTGACGGTGCAAACAATATCGTTGATGTCACTATCACTGATGGTGAAATAGAGACCGACAAAGACATTTATTTCACTTACGATGCTACCGCCCAGACGCTGAAGAGCGCTAGTAATAAATACATAGGTCAGAGCAGTTATGCTAATGGACTGAAACAAGACGAGGATGCCAACAAGTATACCAATAGCATCACCATCGACGATGGCAATGCTGTCATCACTGCTCTTCAGAGCGGAAACGATAACCAGTTCACCACTTTGCGCTTCAACAGTGCAACCGGTGACACTAATTACCGTTTCCGCTACTACAAGTCTGGCCAACAGGACATCCAACTCTATAAGGAGGTAACTGGCGAGCCCGTCGTTCCCGAGTTGAGCGTAGCTCTTGATCCCGCTGAGAAGACCTACACCGTGGGTGACGTTGCTAAGATCATGGTTACCGTCGAGAATGGTAACGACGACACTGTGGTAACTTACAAGATCAACGGCGAGGAGAAGGACTATGATGCAGAGACCGGTATCGTTCTTCCCAACGACAAGGCAAAGAAGTACACCGTTGAAGTTTTTGCTACCGACGGCGACCGCGAAGCTACCGCCACTGGCAACTACACATTCACTGCTGCTCCCGCCATCGGCATCACGCTGACCGCTACACCCGAGGCCGAGACCTACACCGTGGGTGATAAGGTGAATGTGAAAGTTGCTACGACCGACACCATTGGCAACAATGTGCTGATCACCTACACGACCAACTTCACACGCGATGCCGAGCAGACCTACGATAACGAGAAGGGCATCGACATCACGAGCGACCAAGCCGGCACTGTGACTCTGACGGTCAACGTTTATGACGGTTATGAGCACAAGGATGCAGTAGAAGGCATCACCACCAAGACTGCCGACTATACCTTCGTTAAGGCTCCCGCCATCTCGATCACCTTCGATCCTGCAAGCGGAACCGCATTCAACGTTGGCGATGAGGCCAAGGTTAAGGTGAACATCAGTGGTACCATCGGCGAATATGAAGCCGAATACAAGGTTAACGACGAGGTGGTTAGTCCCGAAGAGGGCTACATCATCCTGCCTAACGACAAGGCTGGCGACGTGACCCTGAAAGTTACCGTCGTGGACGGCTACGAGCATGAGGGTGATAGCGAAGCAAGCGCTACCTACAAATTCAAGGCCGCTGAGCCTATCCAGATTACCCTGACCCCCGCCGAGGGCTCTTACACCGTAGGCACCGAGGTTAAGGTTAATGTTAAGATCGAGAACACCATTGGCGATTACCTTGCCACCTACACGATCAATGATGGTGAGGAGCAGGAGTTTGACGGTAACGACATCGTCATCCCCAGCGACCAGATCGCTACTGTCACGCTGGCTGTCAGCGTAATGGACGCTTATCATGATGGTGTAACGACCGTTACTGGCCAATACGTCTTCAGTCCGATGCCCGTTGTGGCTATGCCGACGTTCTCGCTGGTTGCCGGTTCTTACACTGGCCCTCAGCAGGTGATCATCAACTGCGCTACCAAGGGTGCCACCATCAGTTACAGCACCGATGGCGGCAGCACCTGGACCGTGGGTAACACCGTGAACGTTGACAAGGACATGACCATCATGGCCAAGGCCGAGAAGGATGGCATGACCGTGAGCACGACGGCAAGCGCCACCTATGTGATCATCACCGAGGAGGCTCCCGTGACCGTCAACATCAAGACGGGTTACTACCAGATCAAGAATCTGGGCAACGGCCTGTATGCCAACGTGGCCGGCCGCAAGACCCTGAACTTTACCGACGCACCCGCCGACAAGGCCGGTACCGTCATCTATGTGGATGTCGAGAACGATGGCACCGTTAAGTCGCTGCGCTCACAGGCCGCTGACCTGCAGCGCTATGCCGACCGCGCGATGAGTTACGTTCCCGAGGTTGTCAAGATCGTGGCCAAGAAACTCAACGCTGACGGCAGCGGCGAGATCCTGGGCGAGACCGGTCTGGGCAAGATCTTGGACAAGTTTAACGAGTGCTTCGACCACAACCTGCACGTCGAGCAAGCCGAGGGCGGCTACCGCCTGTATGGCAAGACGCCGAGCATGCAGCCCGTCGTTGACTTCTACCGCGAAAACAAGGACAAGGTAGAGGCCAAGTTGCCGAACCTGGAGGCCTTCATCAACAGCGCACTCGAAAAACTCAAAGCCAAGATCGGTGGCAGCAGCGTCTTCACCGAATTTAAGTTGCACGACATCTGGGATAAGATGGGCGGCACGCTCACCGAGCCCGTTGACGCTGCTTCGACGATGGCCTTCTACCGCGAGGTACTCAACAACAAGAACTACGTTTGGGACTTCGCTTATCAGACCGCAATGATCTATGTGAACAACCTGATGAACCATCCGAGATGGTCTGAGGTTGAGGAACAGTTGGGCGAGTACGCTCAGTACATCGACAAGATCAAGCAGATCCGTCCCGAGTTCAAGTACTACATTGTGCAGAAGGATGGCAAGCCCGACTTCATCAGCGAGGGCAACAAGGACATCATCGACGATGATCCTCGCACCATCTGGACTCTTGAGAAGCGCGACGGCTTCACCGTCAACTTCCCCGAGGCCAACAAGCACAATGGCGAGTATGTGACCACGCTCTACACCGACTTTGCTTACACCCTGCCCGAGGGCGTTACCGCCTACGCGGTGACCGAGGTGAGCACTCAGGGTGTAGCCACGCTGACCGCTCTGGAGGGTACCATCCCCGCCCAGACTCCCGTCCTGCTCAAGTCGACCGCCTATGGCGCCCAGACCGTGACACTGAGCACCGAGGCTGGCACGGCACCTGCCGACAACCTGCTGGTAGGTCCGGACTACCTGATCAAGCACTACGAGTTCAAGACTCCTCAAGTCGAGAGCATCTTCAACTTCATCAAGGACAAGTTGCCGGGCTTCTACGAGGAGTATGTGGCTCAGTATGAGTACCTGATGCTGAAGACCGCCGGTACCGTAGGCAACAAGTACTTCTGGAACGTCAACTCCGACCTGGACGACCTCAAGGACGATTGCATCGTTCGCAGCCTGGCTGTGGATGAGAATGGCACGCTGGCCTTCAGCGACCACTGGACGACCGAGACCAACAAGGCCTTCCTGGTTGACGATGCCAACAACCCGCAAGACGTGATCAAGTTGCCGTCGCTGCGCGGCGACATCAACAAGGATGGCGTGATCAGCATCATCGACGTGACCGCCTTGATCGACATCCTGCTCGATCTGCCCGACCGGACCTATCTGGAGACTACCGACACTTATCCCAAGGGTCTGGACTATGAGGCAGCCGACGTCAATGAGAAGGATGGCATCGAAATCAACGATGTGACCGCCCTGATCGACATCCTGCTGAACATGCCCGATCAACCTGCCCAAGGCAGCGGAAACTGATCCTAACGTGATATCGTGAGCAATTCATGGCACTTGATCGTGGATTGCTCACGATTTTTTATGAAACGATATAGTTTTTAGTCTTTAGTTTTTAGTCTTTAGTCTTTAGTTCTTAGTTTTTAGTCTTTAGTCTTTAGTTCTTAGTTTTTAGTCTTTAGTTCAACTAACAACTAACAACTACACAACCAACAACTAACAACTACACAACTACACAACTACACAACTACACAACTAACAACTACACAACCAACAACTAACAACTAACAACTACAAAAAAGATACTCTTATGAAGAAAACGACAATCCATCACCTGTGTGCCCTAGCCCTGGCGGCGCTATGCGCCCTGCCCGCCGTGGCACAACTCAACGGCACGGGCTACTACCGCATCCGTAATGCCGCCCAGACGAGCGACTACATCTCGCTGGCCAACGACAAGTTTAACTACCATACCTGCATCAGCATTGCATGCGGTGGACTAGGTGCAGCACTCGGTAGTGACGGTCAAGCCAGGGCTCTGGCCTGCGCAGGCAAATATTTGAGCACCGACATCCACATGGTTAACGATGCCGACATCATCATACCCGGCGCGGTCATCTATGCCAAAAAGAAGAATACCAACACCAGCAACTACGACTATAACCTAATAAACCAAGGAACCAGCCTGCTCACGCTGACCACCGGAACCTATGATGCCTCCTATAATCTCGCGTTTGATAACCGCTACGCCAACATCGAGAAAGTGAGCGGCAGCGGGGCCAACACGCTCTATACAGCAAAGATTGAGTTGAAATCCTCTACCTCAGTCCCTCTGTTTGGGCAGCCATCGTTAGGAACCAGATACCTGATTGACAACAGCGGCGTGCTGGCATTGAGTGAGTCCAGTTCGGCGACCAATGCCAAGTGGTATATCGAGCCGGTGACCCACTTCAACGTACAGCCCGAGGTGGAACTCAACGGCAAGTGGTACACCACGCTCAAGGTAGCGTTTGCCTTTACGCTGAGCGGCAGTGTGGAGAAGGCCTATGCCATCACCGCCAACAGCGCCGGCGTGCTGCAGTACCAAGAGATCACGGGCACCATTCCCGCCGGCACCCCGGTGCTGCTGCAATGCGGCTCGCCCAATGCGGCCGACTGCCAGTTGATACCGCAAGGTGAGCCCGTGTTTACCGCTCCGCAACAGGTGGTCAACACCAATGCCCCCGCCGCCGATGAGACCTCGAAATATACAGGCACCAACCTGCTGGGCGGCACCTACTACAGCAACACCGACGGTACCATCACATTTGAGACACAATCGGGCACCGCAACGTTCAACGCCAACCACTACACCGCCACGAGCGGCAAGTATGTGATCGGCAAGACCGCCGAGGGCAAACTGGGCTTTATCGCCGCTACAGGCACCGCCATGCCCGCCAACAAGGCTTGGCTGACCAGCGCAGGCGTATTCCGCAGCGTGGGTGCCCCCACCCTGTCGCTTGACGCCGGCACCTATGCCAGCGCGCAGACGGTGACCATCAGCGCCGAGGATGGTGCCACCATCCTGTACAGCACCGACGGCGGCACCACCTGGCAGGAGTATAATGGCAACGCCATCACCGTTGGAGAAGGCACGACGACCGTTCAGGCCAAGGCCATCAAGGCCGGCCTGTGGAACGACAGCGAGACCGTCAGCGCCACCTATGTGGTTGAGATTGCCAATCCCGTGCTGAGCATGACTCCCGAGTCGATGACCATCAGCGATGCCGCTGCCGGCGTATTCACCATTACCGGTACCGACATCCAGGGCTCTATCAACGTGGGTCTGGCTAGCAACAGCGACTGGTACCTCAACCCCGAGACGCTGTCCAACACGGGCGGCGAGGTGAACGTGACCTACACCGGCCGCGCACTGACCGCCCAGAACACCGTCAACGCTTATGCTGCCAACAATGCTGAAGTGACCGCATCGGCCACGGTGAACTACAAGGCCGACATCTATGTCGTTACCGACAACGGTGTGGTGGGCAACTGGAACTTCAACAACGGCTCCATGATGACCGAGGAGGACGGCATCTACACCGCCACCTTCACGGCCACCGTGCCCAACACGTTCATCCTGTTTGCCCGCAAGTTGGGTGACGGTGTGGACTGGAATACCCGCTATGTGTTCGGCCCCAGCAGCGATGGCGACTGGTGGATGCCTGCCGACGTTACCGAGCAAGGCGGCACGATTGACGTGGACGACGACGATCCCGTGAAACTGCCCAATGCCGGCGAGTACACCATCACCATCAATGCCAATGACTATACCTTCAAGATCGAGCGATTGGCCGATCCCGTGCTGCGCGGCGACGTCAATAGCGACGGAGAGGTCGACATCAGGGACGTGACCGCCCTGATCGACTATCTGCTCGACGAGACCACCGTCATCAACCAGGCCAATGCCGACGTGGATGACAAACAGGGCATCAGTATCACCGACGTGACCGCCCTGATCGACATCCTGCTGGATAATTAACACCCGCAGCGACACCCGCCAGCCCTAGGCTGGCTCACAAAGCAATCCCCCCTGTGCTCCAGTTATGGCACAGGGGGGATTGTCGCAGTAGTCCGCATCCAAGCCGCCCTCGCAGACGACAGCCTGATAGCACTTGCCCAACGAAAACCGCCCTGCAGGCTGAAGACAACAAAGACAATATTAGGAAGCAATATAGCAGTTGACCCTGACAAGTATTTCAATGCGGATTTCGCTAATGAGACTAATTACACAAAAATATTATAAACAATTCGCATTCAATAAGTTAAATTCGTGTAATCAGCATTAGCCCCGCAGGGTTTTGGCAGGGCTTCTATATCATAGCCAATTAATTATGGGAACACACCCGGAGGGTGGCCTCTGAGTAACCCGTGTTAACGCATTGCACTGAGCGATAGCGAAGTGGATTGCGTCAACACGGGAAAACTGCAGATCGGTCTATGTCGCTGGAGGCGACCCCAAACCTGTCATCGACAATGGGGTCGCCTCCAGCGACTGTTCCTACACACCAAAATTCCCGCAGTGAATCAGGCTCCCTCGCTCACGCTCAGCAGCCTGATTTACTGCGGGTTACTCAGATGGCCGCCTTTCAGGCGTCTGCTGCCCATTCTGATTGATCTTTGCGATGTGACCTTGTCCTTCTTGTCCTTCTTGTCTTCAAATCCCCCCAAAAAAATTTAATAAATATCCCGAAACTTGGCGTGGCTTATCGCCCCACTTCTTTTCAGGGACAGGGCAGAATCTGGATGGCGGCGCCACCGCCAGGGGCCAGGTGCAGGCGCAGCACGGTGTCGCTGCCCACCTCCAGGCGGCGAATGGTCATCGGATAGGGATTGTCGCGGTAGTCGGCGTCCGGGCCATCCTCATAGATGATGGCCTGATAGCGCTTGCCCGGCGACAGGAAGTCGAGGCTCAGCGCAAGGTCGCGCGCCTGATCGTCGGTCACGCTGCCCACATACCAGTTGTCGGTGCCGCGCTCCTGGCGCACATAGGTCACATACTGCCCCATGGCGGCATGCGGCACAAGGGTGCGCTCCCAGTTGGTGGGCACGTCCTCGATAAACTTGAAGGCCGGCTGATGCTCGTAGTTCTCGATCTGGTCGGCCGCCATGTGGCCCGGGCTATAGATGACGACATACTCGGCCAACTGATGGGCCAGCGTGGTCTGGGGACGAGTGCCGGGCACAGAATCGTTGCGGTACTCAAAGATGCCCGGGGTGAAATCCATGGGGCCACCCAAGCCGCGCGTGAACGGCAGGATGCACTCGTGGTAGGGCGGATTGCCGCCCTGGCGGTCAAATGCGTTATACTCCTGGCCACGCATGCTCTCGGTGGCGATGAGATTGGGCCAGGTGCGCTGCAGGCCACTGGGCATGGCGCCCTCGTGGTTGACAATCATCAGGTGGTGGCGCGCAGCCGTCTCGATGACTTTGCGGAAGTGGCGGATGCCCCATTGCGAGTGCTGCAACTCCCCGTTATAGAAATGAGCGTTGACATAGCCCGTCTTGACCGTGTTGATGCCCAGCGACTCGTAGAGGCGGTAAGCATCCTCGATCTGGTCCTCATAGTTCCGGGCTGCGCCCCCCGTCTCGTTGTGGGCGATGATGCGCACGCCACGCTCGGCGGCATAGCGGCACAGGCCCTCGAGGTCATAGTCGGGATAGGCCTTGGTGAAACTGAACTCATCGCCGTGGCGCGTCCAGTCGGTGTCCCAACCATAGTTCCACCCCTCGACCAGCACGCCGCCCAAGCCATGACGTGCCGCAAAGTCGATGTAGCGCTTGGTGTTGTCGGTCGTGGCGCCATGGCGGGGACCCTGCGACCACGTCCAGCGCTGCTTCTGCAAGGCCCACCAGATGCCCACATACTTAGTGGGCTTGATCCACGAGGTGTCCTGGATGCGGCAGGGCTCGTTGAGGTTGAGCGGCAGGCGCGAGAGCAGGATGTCGGCAGGCCGGCGACCGATGATGATGGCGCGCCAGGGCGAAACCCGCGTGTCCCCCACCCTGACCTTGTCACCATTCTGCCACGGCACAAGGTCGGCCTTGAGCACGGTGCCGTCGTGGGAGAAATTCATCGTCGCATAATCCGTCAGGTTGGCATCCATGATCGCCAGATACAGCGAATCGCCCGCCTCGATGGCAACCGGGCCCGACATGTTGCCCTTGCGGCTCACGGGCTCACGCGTGTAGATGCCCTCGTAATAGGGCGTCAGCGCCGGTATCGACCACGTGGGCGCATCGGTCGGCAGGGCAAACTGCGTCAACTCATCGATGATCACAAAGTCCTGCAGGCCAGGCTGGCGCGGAAACTCGTAGCGCAGCGCCACGCCATCGTCATAGGCTCGGCACACCACGTCGATATACCGCTTCGCGCCACGGCGCTCGTGCAGGCGCACGGTGACTTGGTTGTAATGGTTGCGCACCTGGGCATCCTCGCCCCAGGGCTGGCTCCACGTCTCGTCGAGCGACGCACGCAGCGCCTTGCCCATCCCGATGCCGCCCTGCAGGTCGGCATCCTTGATCGACAGGCCCAGCGCCGAGCGACCGATGACCGGCTCACTGCCGCGATCGACCCGATACCACGCCTGGCCGTTATCCACACCCATCGTTACCGTCAGCGCTCCGTCGGGCGACGACACAACGACGTCCCTAGCCACGCCCAACACATTGATGCACAAGCACATCAGCGCACATAGCAAGATTCTCCTCATATCAGATAGTATTCATTTGTTAACAAAAGCGATTTACAAACGCAAATCACCCTCCACTCAACGAGGGATGGTTGCTGCGATTACGCCATGCAAAAATAATAGATTCTGCTTGAATATAAAACCCATAGCACGTGCGGTGCGGATAAAATTGCGGTTTTCGGTGACAACAGTGTGGGAGGTACACAGATTTTTATTATCTTTGCACATTAATAACTACTCAAGTCCCACCCGACTTGACCTAAAGCACGATGGCTTATGAACAGATTTGTCAGACTGATACCCGAACAGCAAGCCAAATATGGCGAGAGAGAGGCTCTGAGGTTTCGCGACTATGAGACCCAAGTGTGGTCATCCATCACATGGAACGGCTTTGCCGAGCAGATCGAACGCGCCGCAGGAGCCCTGCTCATGGGAGGCGTCGAGCCGCAAGGCCGAGTGTGCCTGTTTACGCAGAACTGTCCCGAAGTGCTGATCACACACTTCGCCGCCTTCTATAACAGAGCCATTCCAGTCCCCATCTATGCGACCAGCAGCCGTGACGAGGTAGCCTATATCGTCAACGACTCGGGAGCCACCATCCTGCTCACCGGCGACCAAGGGCAGTACGACATCGCCCGACAGATCATCGACGAGTGCCCGACACTGAAGTTTATCGTCACCCTGCATCCCGACGTGAAGCGCGATGCGGCAGACAAGACGACCCTCACCTGGGAGGAATTTATGCAGACCGGCGACAAACTCGGCCAAGAGTTCCTCACTGAACTCCTGGCACGTAAGCAGGCCGGACAGCCCGACGACACGATGTATCTGATCTACACCTCAGGCACCACCGGAGTGCCCAAGGGCGTGATGCTTACGCACAGCAACATGTCGTCGGCCATGGACGCCCACACCGAGCGCTTCGACCCCATCATCAACGACAAGACCGACGTGTCGCTGAGTTTCCTGCCGTTCAGCCACGTGTTTGAGTTGGGATGGACGATGGTGTGCCTGATCACCGGCATCCGAGTCGCCATCAACTACGATCCGCGCGAGATACAGCGCGCCGTCAAGGAGGTGCAGCCCAACTACATGTGCAGCGTGCCCCGATTCTGGGAGAAAGTCTATACCGCCATCAACGATAACCTGGCAGCCGCCAAGCCAGTGGTCAAGATGATGGTCAAGCAGGCCATACGCGTGGGCAAAACCCGCAACATGAAGTATGCCCGCATGGGCAAGAAAGCGCCTGCCCTCATCGAGAAGCAATATCAATACTTCGAGAAGAAGATCTACAGCAAGTTCCGCAGCGCCATCGGAGTGATCGACGGCAAACTGTTCCCCACCGCCGGCGCCATGCTCAGTGATAACATCACCGAGTTTCTGCATGCCGTGGGCATCAACATCTGCATCGGTTACGGACTGAGCGAGACCAATGCCTCCGTCAGTTTCTTCACCGAGCCCGGCTGGACGCTCGGCACCGTGGGCATGCCCATCTCGAACATCCAGGTCAAAATCGGCGAGCAAAACGAAATCCTCGTCAAGGGTCCCACTGTGATGAAGGGCTACTACAACAAGCCCGAAGAGACGGCCAAGGCCATCGATGCCGACGGCTGGTTCCACACCGGCGACTGCGGCGAGTTGGCCCCCACCGGCGAAATCATCCTGACAGAGCGCCTCAAGGACCTGTACAAGACCAGCAACGGCAAGTACATCGCTCCCCAAGTGCTCGAGACGATGCTCGGCCAGGACAAGTACATCGAGCAGGTGGCCATCATCGGCGACGGACGCAAATATGTGTCGGCACTGATCGTGCCCGACTTTGAGGAATTAAAGGCCTATGCCGATAAGAAGCACATCGAGCACAACACCATCGAGGATCTGGTCAACAACAGCGACATCCACAAGATGATCGAACAGCGCATCAACGACTACCAGAAGGGGCTGGCCAGTTATGAGCAGATCAAGCGCTTCGTGCTGCTGCCCAAAGCCTTCACTATGGAGAGTGGCGAGTTGACCAACACGCTCAAGATACGCCGCACCGTCATCAACAAGCGTTACCGGCCCCTCATCGATGCAATGTATGCCGCCGACTACCGCAAGAAGAAAAACAATAACGAATCCGCTAACAACTAAATAAAGAGACCTAAACCACTAGTAGGGACAAGAAACATAAGATAATGATCACTCAAGAACAACTCAAAGAACTGCAACAACGCAAAGAAGACCTGAAACGATATCTCGACATCGATGGGAAAAAGATCGAGGTCGAGGAAGAGGAACTCCGCACCCATGTGCCCGACTTCTGGCAGGACCAGAAGGCCGCCGAGGCACAAATGAAGAAAATCAAGTCCCTGCGTAACTGGATAAACGGCTGCGAGGAAGTAGAACTCGCCGTCGACGAGGTCACGACAGGTTTTGACTTTGTCAAGGAAGGCCTCGTCGAGGAAGACGAACTCGACGCACTCTACAGCAAGGCGCTGACGATGCTCGAGAAACTCGAGTTGCGCAACATGCTGCGCCACGACGAGGACAAGATGGACGCCATCCTCAAGATCAACTCCGGCGCCGGTGGCACCGAGAGCCAAGACTGGGCATCCATGCTCATGCGCATGTATCTGCGATGGTGTGAGCGCCATGGCTACAAGACCGCCATCGAGCACCTCATCGACGGTGACGAAGCCGGCATCAAGAGCGTCACCATCAGCATCGAGGGCGACTTTGCCTACGGCTACCTCAAGAGCGAGAATGGCGTGCACCGACTGGTGCGCGTGTCGCCCTATAATGCCCAGGGCAAACGCATGACGTCGTTTGCTTCGGTCTTTGTCACTCCCCTGGTCGATGACACCATCGAGATCACGCTCGACCCCGCACGCATCTCGTGGGACACCTTCCGCAGCGGCGGCGCCGGCGGCCAGAACGTCAACAAGGTCGAATCGGGCGTGCGCGTGCGTTACCAATACAAGGATCCCTACACCGGAGAGGAAGAGGAAATCCTGGTCGAGAACACCGAGACCCGCGACCAGCCCAAGAACCGCGAGAACGCCCTGCGCAACCTGCGATCTATCCTCTATAACAAGGAGTTGGAGCATCGGCGCCAAGAGCAGCGCAAGGTCGAGGACAGCAAGAAGAAAATCGAATGGGGCAGCCAGATACGCAGTTACGTCTTTGACGACCGACGCGTCAAGGATCACCGCACCAATCACCAAACCAGCGACGTGGGTGGCGTGATGGATGGCGATCTCGACGACTTCATCAAGGCCTACCTTATGGAGTTTGCCGAGGACTGATTCCGACTTTGCAGCAAACGGTTGCCGGTTTAACGGACAGTTCTTAGTCTCTAGTTCACTAACAACTACACAACTAGCAACTAACAACTACTACATAACCAAAAACTAACACTAGAAACATCAGATGAACGAGAAATTTACGATAGTCAAGGTCAGCGGCAAGATTGTCGAGAAAGCCGAAGAATTGCGAACCTTTGTCAAGGCTTTTGCAGGCATCAAAGGCAAGAAGATGCTTATCTTCAGTGGCAACATGATGGCCCAAGAAGTTGGCAACAAATTGGGAATCAAGACAAAACTCATCGACGACCGACCCGTGGTGGACGCCGGGACCCTCAAGTTGCTCACGATGGTCTATGGCGGACTGGTGAGCCGCTTGTTTGTCTCGCTGCTCCAAGGCAACAAGGTCAACGCCCTGGGAGTCACAGGTGCCGACATGAACCTGGTCACCAGCGCCAAACTGACTGACGGGAAACTCGGAGAGACCGGACAAGTGAGGCACGTCAACACCGCCAGCATTGCCCAACTGCTGGATGCCGGCATCGTGCCCGTACTCGCACCCATCACCCACGACGGACGCGGCAACCTCCTCTTTAACGAGACCGACGAACTGGCGGCCGAGATTGCACGCGCGCTGGCCCTGCGATACGACGTCACGCTCATCTACTGCTTTGAGAAAAAGGGAGTGCTACTCAACACCTATGACCCCGACAGCGTGATCGCCAACTTGCGTCGCACCCAGTACAAGACCCTGCGCGACATGGACATCATCAAGGACTGGTTTGTCAACAAACTTGACAACGCCTTCACCGCAGTCGACCGTGGTGTGAAGGAGGTCATCATCACCTGCCCTAGCCAACTGAATGTCCCCAACAAGGGCACTCACATCAAGGGCTAACGCCAGCGGCGAGTGGTTGGCACGCGATTTGCAGCATTGCAGTCAACTGTTAATGGTTTTTAATTCAACTAACAACTAACAACTAAAAACTAACAACTAATAACTAACAACTAATAACTAACAACTAACAACTATACAACTAACAACTAACAACTAATAACTAACAACTAAAAAAAATGAAGGTTGCTATTGTTGGCGCCAGCGGCGCTGTAGGACAGGAATTTATGCGTGTCCTCGACGAACAGAATTTCCCTGTTACTGAACTTGTGTTGTTTGGCTCGGAACGCAGTGCTGGACGCATTTTCACCTTCCGTGGCAAGGATCATGTGGTGAAACTCCTGCAGCACAACGATGACTTTAAGGACATCGACATCGCCTTTGTGGCCATGGGTGCAGGACCCGCCCGCGAGTTTGCCCCCACCATCACCAAGCACGGCTGCATCATGATTGACAACAGCAGCGCCTTCCGCATGGACGACGACGTGCCTCTGGTTGTGCCCGAGGTCAATGGCGAGGATGCGCTCAACACCCCGCGCAACATCATCGCCAATCCCAACTGCTCGACCATCATCATGGTCGTCGCACTCAAGCCGCTCGACGACCTCTCACACATCAAGAATGTGCAGGTAGCCACCTATCAGGCCGCCAGCGGTGCCGGCATGGAAGCCATGTATGAACTCGCCCTGCAGACCAGCGAAATCGCCGTCGGCAAGGAGGAACTGACCGTGCGCCATTTCCAGCACGAACTGGCCTATAACGTCATTCCTCACATCGACGTCTTCCAGGACAACGACTACACCCGCGAGGAGATGAAGATGGTCAAGGAGACCTGCAAGATCATGCACAGCGACATCCGCGTGAGCGCCACCTGCGTGCGCGTGCCCGTCATGCGCGCCCACAGCGAGGCTGTGTGGATCGAGTGCGAAAAGCCCATCACCCCCGAGGAGGCCCGCGCTGCCCTGCAACTTGCTCCCGGCGTCGTCGTTGTGGATGACCCGCGCAGCAACCGCTACCCCATGCCCATCGACTGCTCGGGCAAGGACCCCGTCTACGTGGGACGCATCCGTGTGGACACCAGCAGTGACAACGGCCTGACATTCTGGCTCTGCGGCGACCAGATCAAGAAGGGCGCAGCCCTCAATGCCGTCCAGATTGGCCAGTACCTCATCGCTCACCGCAAGAAGTAACAACCAGCAACTAAAGACTAAAGACTAACCATATTATCACAGCATCATGACCAAACAATCCGACACAACAATGCAGACCGCCGTTGGCATCTCAGTCATTGGCCTCATCATCCTGGTGATCATCGCAGCCATCATGTTTGGCTATCCCAGATACAAGGTATGGCAGCAGGAGATGGACGGTAAGGCCGAGTTTGCCAAGGCCGAGCAGAACCGCAAGATCAAGATCGAAGAGGCTCGTGCCAACCTCGAAGCAGAGAAACTCAATGCTCAGGCCGAAATCGAGCGAGCCAAGGGCGCTGCCAAGGCTATCGAGATCGAGAACGGCAGCATCACGCCCACCTACATCCAGTACCTGTGGGTGCGCCAGCAGGCCGACCTGGGCGACAAGACCGTCATCTACATCCCCACCGAGGGTAACTTGCCCATTCTCGAGGCAGGCCGCAACGCCAAGTAAATGGCGGCCAATTCGGCAAGTAGCGGTCTCTAGACACACATCAGGTAGCGTGTGTCATCCATTCATGACCGGCACTATATCCGTGCTGCCAGCGGAGAGATTCAAGCAAAATTCTGTATAAAAATCCATTGGTGTCCGGGGAAAAATCGCCAAGGGTGCATAAACACATTGAAATCAATGCTTTTATGGCGGCCTTATGCGAGGGGGCTTGCTATGTCAGGCGGGCAGGTCGAATGACCTGCACAAGGCCAGCGGCCTTGAATTACCCCAACCCCAGGGCGCGCTGGCCGAAGGTCAGTGAAGTGAACCCAAAAAGTTGGACTGATTAATGTATATGTTAAACTGTATGCGGGTAATCGTTTCCTGAGGCTTAGCTGGCAAACCAGTGGCGAGACTCGATGTCTCGCCGCTGGTTACCGATGCGGTATAAACGTACCGTCGGCTTAGCTGGCTCTGCAAAAGTAGCAATTTTTGGTCAAAATCCATTTAATTGTCGATATTGCATTGGACTTTTATAACCCAGTGTTGACTTCAGCCGTTCCTCATTGTAATACCTTACGTACTCCACAAGTTCTTTGGCCAGTTCTTCCTTTGACCTTATCTGATACAACTTGACTGTCTCGCACTTGAATGTGCCGAAAAAACTCTCTGCCACAGCATTGTCATAGCAGTTGCCCCGGCGGGACATGCTTTGCTGGATTTGCCAGAAGGCCATAAAATCGTGGTATCGATACGTTCGGTAAAGCACACCCTGGTCTGAATGTATCATCTTCAACTTGGCGAGGTCGCTCTGTGAAATGCCATCAAACATTGACATGACAAGTTCCGTGTCGTTGCTCGTTGACATGGCAAGCGACATCACCGCTCCGTCATAGAGGTCGATCAGTGCCGAAACGTAGATCTTCTGTGCGCCGAGGTTAAACTCCGTGACATCGGTCACGGCCTTGATAAAAGGGGCTTCAGAGGTGAACCTGCGGTTGAGCAGGTTGGGTGACGTGTCCATTTCGGCCGAGACCCTGTTGTACTTACGCTTTCGCCGGATTTTGCACTCGATGTCCTCTTCACGCATAAGTTTGCGCACAGTCTTGTGGTTGAGCACAATACCCTGTTGGCGCAGCGCAGCGGTCATCCGACGATAACCGTAACGTCCCCGATGGCGCTTGTGGAGGTCCTTGAGCGCCTTGCGCGCCGATTCGTGCCTGACCGGAGCGGATAGTGCTTTGCGGTTGTAATAATAGGTACTACGAGCCATTCCTGCCACTTTCAACAAAACTGGCAGTCCGTATTCTGGCTCCAATGCTTGAATGGCTAAGACCCTTGAGCGTCTGAAGGCCTTTGGTTTTCCTGCATTAGAGCCCTCAATTTTTTTAGGTAAGCGTTCTCAGCTCTGGCTAAGAGGAGCTCCCTCTCCAGCTCTTCAATGCGCAGTTCGGCATCGGATTTGGACGGCTCATCTTTTTTCTTCCGTTTTCTCATCAATAATGGTGACCCTGATTGGTACAGGTGTATCCAATTCCTTAACGTGGATCTGCGCAAAATCTTGTATTTGACACACGTTTGTGTCAGACTTAGGCCATTTTTAAGGTGGTCTTCAACTATCCTTTCACGCAGAGAAATGTCAAAATCCTGTGGTGAAGTGAACACCTCTGCCCCGTAGGTGCGGAACAGGGCACACCAGACCACGACTTCCTTAATGTCGAGGCCTAGTCGACGACTCATATGTGACATGCTTTCCTTCCCTATGACAATGGAAGCACATACCTCTTGAATCTTTGTTGGACTGTAAAGCATTTTCTCGTTTTTTTGTGTCCAACTTTTGGGGCGCAGTTCATCAGTGAGGCCTGGGGACTGGCACCCATATCAATATGGGCCCTGAAAGGGGCCACTAAGTATAAACACGACATAGTCAAATCACTTGATGCTGAAGCTATTGGCCCTCTTCGAGGCCCGATTCGGTTCTTGCTCGCTTTCCCCAGGCCGCACGAGGTCTCCGACCTGTGCGCCCTAGGGTTGCCTCAAGTCAAGGCCGCTGGCCTTGTGCAGGCCTCCTGGCCTGCTAAACTTTCCCCGGACAATAATAATAAAAATCAACCGAAGTGATTTTTTGGGTTTGATTTCTATACAGAATTTTGCTTATTGATTGGCCTATAGGCCGATCATAAGCCAACCGCATGATGATGACACAGCCTGATCAAAATGTCTTCTCGGGCGTGAAGCCTACATATAGGAAGCATCCAGATTCTCGGTCTCCGGAACCTCGTAGCGTGTGCCCGTGGACTGGTGGATGCGGCGGCGCACCTTTTCGCTCATGCCGGGACGGGTGAGCCTGGGGCGGAAGCCACTGGAGTTGCGCAGGTACTGGCCGTTCTCTTCCTGACGGATGACTCCATCATTATACTTCACGATCATGTGATAGGCCATCTGCCGCCAGCGCTTCACCATCTGGTCGCCCACCTCGCAGCCATAATCGGTCAAGTTACTGATGGCCGACTGGCGGTCGTGCCGCATCAGGTCGAGAGCGTGTTTTTCCACCTCGGCCTGGTGGTCGAAATAACTGGCCTGCAGCGAGTCCCGCACCTGCTTCAGTTCGGGATAGAGCAGGCTCCATCGAGGATAAACCATATTGCTCACCCAGTTGCACACCCAGTAGGCACTCTCGTCACTGAAGGTATAGGCATCGGCCTTCTCATCGTTATAGCAATGCGGCACACGACTCGCACAGCAATAGACGGGTGTGTAGGCCACCATGCCACTGTCGTCATTACCCCACCAGATCACACCGCCCACCTCGCGCGGCAAGAAACCGCGCAACTGGCACACCCAGGTAAATGCCGTGTGAGTGGTTGCCACAGAGCGCTCGTGAAACATCGTGGTGCCATCATCCTCGTAATAGGATGGCTGCGGACGGAATGGACTGTCATAGATACCCGCGCCAGGGTCGTCGTCCATGGCAAACGGCGTACCCTCGAAGCGATCCTGCAAGCACTTGATGACGTCACCCACAGTCAGGCGCTCGTCTGGAATAATCCACATGGGCAATGGTTCCACTTCGCTCATCGGCTGTTTACCCTCGATATAGGGCAGATAGCGGTCCATGCCCGTCGTCAGATGACGGTAGATGGCCCACACGCGCGAGTCACCCATGCGACGGCCGCCAAACGTGGGCGGATTGTAGGCGTCACAGAAACTGAACTCACTGTCCCTACCCTCAAAGTAACCGCGCTGGCGCGCAAAATCGATGCAATCGGGTGAAATCATCACATTAGCCGTGTCATTAAGGTCCACACAACGGATGCGGCTCTGGTTGGCATGCGCCATCACAGCATTGTCGGGAACACGCACGGCAATCCACACCACATGCTTGCTGCCAGGCCCGCAACCCGACATCTCGAGCAGCCAGGCCTCGTTGGGGTCACACACCGTGAAGGATTCACCCGAACTGCAAAATCCGTATTGGTTGGCAAGGCTGGTCATCACACGGATCGCCTCTCGAGCCGTGCGGGCCCGTTGCAGTCCCAAATCCATCAACGAGCCATAATCAATAATCCCGTCCCGATCAATGAGTTCCTCTCGTCCCTCAAATGTCGTTTCGCCAATCGCCACTTGCCACTCATTGATGTTGCCGGTAACCAGATAGGTCTCGGGGGCCTCGAGAATTTCGCCGTGATACACGCGAGAGTCGCGGTCATAGATTTTGCGCATGGTGCCGGCTGGATGCTTGCCCGCCTCATAGCGATACATCTTGTGGCACGCGCCCCACGAGTCAATGTTGTAAGTGCACATGACCGACCCGTCGGCACTCGCCTTCTTTCCCACAAGTATGCTTGTGCAGGCATCGATGTGCAGCCACATCAGTGCCACCGCAATCAGCAATAGCATTAATCTCTTCATCGTCGTTTTTTGTGTTTGGGTATCTATCATGATTGTTATTTCATCTTGGTCCCACAAAGGTAATGATTATTTCTTTACCATCCATCGGCATTGCTTACCCAATGGATGATTGCCCCCATCTGCTCCTCCATATTCTGTGCAAGCCCAACACAAGTCAAGGGTGTAATGCCATGAGGAACTTTTTTGGGGGAGTTTTTAGTTGCAACTAAAAACTACACAACTAAAAACTAACAACTAAAAACTAAAAACTACACAACTAAAAAAAAACCAACTTGCCTTGAGGTCCTGTCTAGCCCACAGATCTCATCAAAAATGGGGATGCCCGATAGATGTTTTCATCTAATTTGGCGATTTTTTAGGCGTGGCATTCAAAGTACTTTTGTACCCGATTAATCATATATTCATATAACAGACATGATCAAGAAGATACTTATTTCATCACTTACGCTTCTGGCAATGGGTTCGATGCATGCTGGTGCAGACAACCTGTTAGAGAAGAAAAACGCTGATAATGAGCAGACTGCAACAGAGCAGACCGAGAGCGCCAAGCACCGCTTGACCATCGGCGGCTATGGTGAGGCAGTGGCCAGCCGCATGTTCTACAGCAACAACTATAAGCGCTATACCAATGCCGACCTGTATAAGGACGACAAGGGCTTCGGCCAGTTCGACCTACCCCACGTGGTTATCTATCTGGGTTACGACTTCGGAAAAGGATGGTCGCTGGGAACCGAAATCGAGTTTGAACACGGTGGCACCGAGAGCGCTGTAGAAATCGAAGAGGAGGAAACCGGAGAATACGAGTCGGAAGTTGAGCGCGGCGGCGAGGTCGCCTTGGAGCAATTCTGGCTGCAAAAGTCGTTCTCTCCGGCCTTGAACTTGCGCATGGGGCACATGGTCGTGCCTGTGGGTGGTACCAACAACTCCCACATGCCCACCGAGTTCTTCTCCGTGTACCGTCCCGAGGGCGAGAACACGATCATGCCATGCACATGGCACGAGACCGGTGTGAGCCTATGGGGCCGCGCCGGACAGTGGCGCTACGAGGCGATGTTTATTGCCGGACTGGATGCCGACCGCTTTGGCAACAAGGGCTGGATACATGACGGAGCAGGCAGCCCCTACGAGTTTAAGGTGGCAACGGCCTATGCAGGAGCCTTGCGCATCGACAATTACAGCATCAAGGGCTTGAGACTGAGCCTGAGCGGTTATCTGGGCAATAGTGCCAACAACACGCTCAACGCCACCGGCAAGTACAAGGGCCTGCACGGCACAGTCGCCATCGGTGCGTTTGATTTCCTGTACAACGACCACAACTTTATCGCACGCGGCAATGTGGATTACGGCCATCTGAGCAACTCGCTGGAAATCACCACCGCCAACATGTCGACACGCGCCGACTCCCCCTCGCCCAAAACCAACATCGGTGAGGCAGCCATTGCCATGGGCATTGAGGCCGGTTACGACATCTTCTCGCAGATTGCCCGTACACGTGAGAGTGGACAACGATTCTACATCTTTGGCCGCTATGACTATTATGACTCGATGTACAAGACCGTCAAGAACATGACCGACGAGAAGATGTGGTCGCGCCAGAAGGTTACCGCCGGCGTCAACTACTATCCCATACCCCAAATCGCCATCAAGGGCGAATACAGTTACCGCATCCTGTCATCGCAGTACAACAATGAGCCCACCATCAGCCTGGGCATTTGCTACAGCGGACTATTCCACATCTGATCAAAACATCGTTCAGATCAATCAATAAGTATTATCAACAATCATCAAAACATTAGCACAAATGAAAACAATCGAATTGCTTAAGAAAGCCCTCATGATGATCGCGCTGCTGGGCATCACCTGTGGTTTCGCAGCCTGCAGTGACGACAAAGACGATCCCGATCCCAATCAACTGGATACCCGCAAGACCGCTATCATCACACAATATGTGAACGGCGTGGTCATCCCCACTTACCGTTCACTGGCCGACGAAGCCGTCGAACTCGCCACCCTCTGTGAGGAACTGCGTCAGAATCCCTCACAAAGCAAGGTGGATGAATGCTGTGAATCGTGGATCAGCGCCCGCAAATATTGGGAATTGAGCGAGGCTTTCCTGTTTGGTGCCGCCGCCGACTATAACATCGACCCGCACATCGACTCATGGCCCCTGCAGAAGTCTCAACTCGACAACATCCTGGCCAACGACGCCCTGATCGACGCCCTCGACGAGGATGGCGCCGGCGCTGATGCATTTGCCACGCTGGGCTATGGTCTGCTGGGCTTCCACGCTGTGGAGTATGTTCTGTTCCGTGACGGCGCACCGCGCAAAGTCAGCGAGATCACCGAGGCCGAACTTATCTACAACGCTGCCGTGGCTCAAGATCTGGCCAACCAGACCGTTCGCCTCGAGGCTTCATGGGCAGGCATGGCCAACATCTCCAGCGCCAAGCAGAACCGCCTCGAAGAGTTTGAACTCGAGCCCTCATTTAACTATGGCGAGAACATGATCACTGCTGGCATGACCGGCAACACCCTCTATAAGACCCAACTGGCTGCCATGGAGCAGATTCTGACCGGTGCCAGCGACATCAGCGACGAGGTGGGCAACACCAAGATCACCGACCCCGTCAACTCGGGCAACGTGCTGGACGTCGAGTCATGGTACAGTTGGAACTCGATTGCCGACTTCACCGACAACATCCGCAGCGTGCGCAACGCATACTATGGTTCGCTCGACGGCTCCGTGGGCAACAACTCGATGGCCGCCTATATCAATAAGGTAAACTCCTCGCTCGACAGCAATGTGCGCAAAGCCATCGACAATGCCATCAACGAGATTTCAAACATGCCCGCTCCCTTCCGCAACCATCTGACCAAGGCCGAGACCCAGAAGGCTGTTGACGCCTGCAACACTCTGCTCGATGCTCTGGATGCCGCAATCGAAGGGCTCGATTAATCAACCCATATAAGAGAATAGACTATCATGAAAAAGAAATGGTTTTTACTAGCCCTTACGGCTATCGCATTAGCATCGTGCAGCGATGACAACAATGGCGGTGGCAACGAGGTCACACCCACCCTGCCCGACTATTATTACACGGGTGGCGAACTCGGCACTACCAGCAATGTGACCGCATCGGCCTATGAGCAGGAGACCGAGGCCATCAACAAACAAGGCCTGCTGGCTTCGTTTAAGCGCGGTGAGCGCATCTTTGAGTCACCCTTTGACACCGACGACAGCGAGTCCACTCCGATGCGAGGACTGGGTCCGTTGTGGGTGCGTGATGCCTGCATCACCTGCCATCCCAGTTATGGACATGGTGCCCGCCAGTTGAACTACAACTCCAACGTGCAGGGCAACGGATACCTGCTCGTACTCACCGACGAGAACGACACCTACCTGTCGTCGCTCACCGGCATGCCCCAGACCCAAGCCCAGAAGCCCTTCAAGGCTCCCATCGACGAGAAACAGATCGTCATCGACTGGCGTGAGTATACCGACGAGTGGGGCAACCGCTTCCCTGACGGTGAGACCTATAGCCTGATCTATCCCGAAGTCACCATCCCGCAGAGCGCATTCTATGTACCCCTGCAGGTGGGTGGCAAGGATATCGACTACAGCCAGTTGCGCGTGCGTCTTGAGAGCACGATCGGTCTGTACGGAACAGGCTTGCTCGACGCTATCGACGAGAAGGACATCCGTGCCCAGTATGAGGCCGAACAAGCCGCTGGCGTAAACCTCAACCCCGCCATCTGGAACGGTAGCGACTTCATCTACTATACCAACACCGTGCAGGGCGACGGCACCAAGTATGTACGCCGCTACACTTACGCCCTCTCGCGTGCCAACCTGCAGGACGGTGCCGGAGCCAATGCCATCTGGAACATCACCAATGTGACACGAAGCGACCGTCGCTACCACTACATGACGGCGGCCTATGCCCTGGTAGCCAGCAAGGATCCTGAAGTGCAAGCCGACTTCTACAAGTACTTCCCCAAGCAGAATGTGACCGGCAACCCCGAGACCGACATCTACAACTATCTGATGGGTAAGGACCTCGATGTGGAAATGACCGATCAGGAATACATCGACTTGATGGCATGGCACCGAGGACTGGCAGTTCCTGCCGCTCGTAACATCAACGATCCGGCCTTTGAGCGCGGACGCCAGTTGTTTACCGAAATAGGCTGCGCTTATTGCCATCGTCCCAGTTGGACCACTGGCGACGATGTCATCCGTGACCCGAACAACTTCTTTGTTGGCTCCTATGCCGACATGCTTCCCCGATATCCGCATCAGACCATCTGGCCCTATAGTGACCTGATTCAGCACCGCATGTACATGGTCAATGACATCCGCACCGGCTGGTGTCGCACTACACCGCTGTGGGGACGTGGCTTGAGCAAGAAGTGCACCGGTGCCGACGACCGTCTGCATGACTGCCGCGCACGCAACGTGATCGAGGCCATCATGTGGCATGGCAACGCCAAGAGCGACGCCCGCCAGAGCATCGAGAAGTTCCGTCAACTCAGCAAGAGTGACCGCGACGCCATGGTCACCTTTATCGAGTCTATCTAATGGCTTTAACTGCTTCATACGCATAATAATCTTTTTTAAGGTGGGACAACAAGTAATGTCCCACCTTTTCAACTTTTTATCCATCTCATCATTATGAAGACATTGAAACGCGTCGCCTTCGGAGGCCTCATCATCATGATGGGTATGCTCGCGACCGCTACCGTAGTCGAGAAAATTCATGGCACGGCTTCGGCACGGGCATGGTTCTATGACAACATTGCCTTTGTGGTGCTGTGGGCCATCATCACGGTGGCGGCAGTGGGCTACATCGCCTCTCGCAAGATGTGGAAGCGCCCATCGCTACTGTTGCTGCATGCTGCACTGGTCGTGATACTCAGCGGTGCCGGCATCACCTGGTTCACAGCCCAGCACGGCAAGATGCAGGCTGCCGATGGTCAAGCCATCAATGTATTCACCTCGACCGACGGCGTGCAACACACGTTGCCCTTCTCGGTCACACTACAGTCCTTTGAGATCCAAACCTATCCGGGCACACCAGCGCCAATGGACTTTGTGAGCCATATCCAGATCAACGATGGCGATGGCAGGGTCACTCATGGCACGGTATCGATGAACAGGGTTTTCTCCCATCGCGGCTATCGCTTCTACCAGTCGGGCTACGATGCTCAGGGACGCGGCGCCATCTTCAGCGTCGCCCACGACCCATGGGGCATCGGTGTCACCTATGCCGGCTATGCGATGTTGCTCGTGGGCATGATGACCGTACTGATCGACCGCAAGACCGCCTTCAGTGCGCTATTGCGCCACCCAGCGCTCAAGCGCCTCTCGGCAGTAGCCATCATCGTGCTCGCCAGCACGGCCTCGGCCGGCGCCCAACCCACTACCATCCCGACTGACGTGGCCGACGAGATGGGCGATCTCTACATCCTGTGGGGCAACCGCATCTGCCCGTTCCAGACCTTTGCCCGTCAATTCACCGCAAAACTCTATGGCAAGCCCTCCTACAAAGGACTCACCGCCGAACAAGTGGCAGCAGGATGGATATTCTTCTACGACGACTGGAAAGACGAGCCCATGATCAAGGTCAAGAACGGAACCGTCAAGCGCCTGCTAGGAATTCAAGGCAGATATGCTTCACTCAACGATTTTTACCGCACAGTCTCCAGCGGGGCCATGCAACAGGCCATCGACAGCCTTCAGGCCATCGATGACCAAGCGACCATCCGCGCTCTGGGAGAAGCCGACGAGCGGTACCAGATCGCCAATATGGTAGCGGCAGGAACCGTCATCAGGCTCTTCCCGCTCAACCACGACGGCAGCCTCGACTGGTACAGCCATGGCAGCCTCGACATTCCCCACGACATCGACGATGGCAAGTGGCTGTTTATGCGCAGTGGCATGGACTACCTCTATGAGAAAGTCGCCGCACAAGACTGGAACGGTGCCACCACATTCATAACCAAACTAAGGAAATTTCAAGTAAAAGAGTGCGGCACGATGCTACCCAGCAATCTCACCTTCAAGGCCGAGAAACTCTACAACAGCCTCGACTGGGACCGTCCGCTGGCCATGTTCCTGGCCACGCTGGGCATCGTCCTGTTTGTCATCACCTGCCGCTGTGTGGGCCGCTCGCAGCAGTTGCCCAAGTGGGCTTCCATGGCAGCGGCTTTCGTGTTGGCACTCTCTCTGGCCTACCTGACCACAGCCCTCATCCTGCGTTGGATCGTCAGTGGCCATGTACCCATGAGCAACGGTTTCGAGACCATGCAGTTTATGGCCTGGGCGACCGTGCTGATCGCACTATTGATGAGGAAGCGATCGATGCTGGTGCTACCATTTGGCATACTCACGGCCGGGCTGGCGCTGATGGTGGCTTCGTTTGGCGAGAGCAACCCTCAGATCACCCAGTTGATGCCAGTGCTCGCTTCGCCGCTACTCAGCATCCACGTCGCAGTCATCATGATCGCCTATTCGCTGCTGGCATTCCTCATGTTAGGAGGGCTGATGGCGCTGCTGGTGCGCCGCGATCAAGCGATGGTCGAGCGGCTGCATATCGTAGGGCAGATTCTCCTCTACCCAGCCGTATTTCTGCTCACCATCGGCGTGTTTATCGGCGCCATTTGGGCCAACACCTCATGGGGCACCTATTGGAGTTGGGATCCTAAGGAAGTCTGGGCTCTGATCACCCTCATCATCTATGCCCTGCCCTTGCACGGGCAATCGCTGCCCGTGTTCCGTAAGCCGCTATTCTTCCACGGCTACTGCATCGCTGCCTTTCTGAGTGTGCTCATCACCTACTTCGGCGTCAACTTCATTCTAGGCGGTATGCACAGTTACGCATAATCTCCATGCTGCGCACGGATAAACTTGTGCAAGTAGAATGCAACAAATCCGTTTGGTTTGCATTCCACTTGCACAAGTTTCTTTTGGAGCCGATAGGCCGTCCAGGCCGACGACGGCTGAGTATAGACGGCAACCAGTTACCGCAACTCCAATAATAATGAACTTTATGCCTCTATTTTCGGTAATGTGAAGCCTTAAAACTTGCAGGAATGAGAACAATGGCGTACTTTTGTTGCAAAAGCATCTAACATATCACATCATAAATAGAACAGATCAAGCCTATGATGACGAGAAAAATAATAATGACGATACTTGTGGCCGTGTGCACGCTATCGATGGCGCAGGACATGACAGCAGGCACTGCGGCAGCAGACCAAGACAAGATGGACCGCTTCATCGATGACCTGATGGGCAAGATGACTTTGCAAGAGAAGATCGGCCAACTCAACCTGCCCGTGACGGGCGATATCATTACCGGCTCGGCTGTGAGTGGTGACGTCGTGAGCAAAATCAAGGATGGTAAGGTGGGTGGACTGTTCAACATGAAGGGGGTGCAAAGCATCCGTGCGTTACAGGAGGTCGCAGTCAAGCATAGCCGACTGGGCATACCCTTGATTTTCGGCATGGACGTTATCCATGGTTATGAGACGGTATTTCCCATCCCCTTTGCCATGTCGATGAGTTGGGACATGGACGCCATACGCAATTCGGCGCGTATCGCTTCGATCGAGGCCACTGCCGATGGTATCTGCTGGACCTTCAGCCCGATGGTGGACATCTGCCGGGAGCCCCGCTGGGGACGTATGAGCGAGGGCAGTGGCGAGGATCCCTATCTGGGCGCAGCCATCTGCCGCGCGATGATAGAGGGGTATCAAGGCGCCAACCTCGCCGACAAAACGTCGATGATGGCCTGTGTTAAGCACTTCGCACTGTATGGTGCGCCCGAAGCCGGACGTGACTACAACACGGTAGACATGAGCCACGTGCGCATGTTCAACGAGTATTTCCCGCCCTACCAGGCCGGTGTGGATGCCGGGGCAGGCAGTTTCATGACCTCGTTTAACGTCATTGACTACATTCCCGCTACGGCCAACCGCTGGCTGATGACCGAGGTGTTGCGCAACCGCTGGGGATTTGACGGATTTGTTGTGACCGACTACACCGCTATCAGCGAGATGATCAACCACGGCATGGGTGACCTGCAGACCGTCAGCGCCCTTGCCCTCAAGGCCGGAACCGATATGGACATGGTGGCAGATGGCTTTCTGGGCACTTTGCAACAATCCCTCGACGAGGGCAAAGTAACCCTGCAAGACATCGACAAAGCCTGCCGACGCATCCTCGAGGCCAAGTACAAGTTGGGCCTCTTTGACGACCCCTACCGCTATCTGGATGACAAGCGCTCAAAGAGGGACATTTACACCGACGAGCACCGCGCAGCCGCTCGCAAGTTAGCCACCGAGACGTTCGTCCTGCTGCAGAACAAACAGGGTGTGCTGCCGCTGCAACCCAAGGGCAAAATCGCCCTGGTGGGACCATTGGCCAACACCCGCGCCAACATGCCCGGCACGTGGAGCGTGGCTGCCGCCAGCGACCGCTACAGCACACTGCTCGAAGCCATGCGACGCGCCGTGGGCGACAAGGCCGAGGTAATCTATGCCAAGGGCTGTAACGTGTGCTATGATGCCGAACTGGAGAAAAACTCCACGATGTTTGGCCGTGAAATGCGCGACGAGCGTCCCGCCAGCGTCATGCGTGACGAGGCCGTGCGCATAGCAGAGCAGTGTGACGTGATTGTTGCCGCCATGGGCGAACCCAGCGAGATGTCGGGTGAGAGCAGTTCACGTACCGACCTCTCCATCCTCGATGCGCAGAAGGATCTGCTCACCGCCCTGTTAGCCACCGGCAAACCCATCGTGCTGCTCAACTTCTCTGGCCGCGCCACAGTAATGGACTGGGAGGTCGAGAACATTCCCACGATTCTCAACGTGTGGTTTGGCGGCAGCGAGGCCGCCGATGCCATCTGTGACGTCGTCTTCGGCAACGTGGCTCCAAGCGGCAAACTCACCGTGACGATGCCACGCAACGTGGGCCAAATCCCCATCTACTACAACCATCTGAACACGGGCCGCCCCAATCCCAAGTGGTTCACCAAGTACACCTCCAACTATCTGGATGTGCCTAACGACCCGCTCTTCCCCTTCGGCTACGGATTGAGTTACACCACGTTTGAATACGGCCCGTTGACTCTGAGCAGCAACTCCATGACCACTGACGGCACTATTCAGGCCTCAGTCACCGTGACCAACACAGGCAACCGCCAGGGCGACGAAGTGGTGCAATTCTACATCCGTGACCTCGTGGGCAGCATTGCACGCCCAGTTCAGGAACTCAAGGGCTTTGAGCGCGTCAGCCTCAAGCCTGGAGAGAGTCGCATTGTCTCGTTCACCATCGATGCCGATTTGCTTAAGTTCTACAACAAGGATTTGGAGTTTGTCTGCGAGCCTGGTGACTTCGAGGCCATGGTCGGCCCCAACAGCCGCGACGTGCAACGCCAGACCTTCAGCGTGAAGTGACGCCGTCCATTGCACATCACCCGTTGGCTAAATCTGTTATCTGTCAATCAATCAGGCGGTAGATCATCGCGTAGTTGATGGCTTCGGTGATGCTGTCGGTCTCAAATTTCTCCAGGATGCTCTTGCGATAGCCTTTCACCGTGTCAAACGACTTGAACATCAACTGGGCGATTTCCTGCGTGGTATAGCCCATGGCCGAATACTTGATGACCTGCGTCTCCTGCTCGGTGAGGGAGATGTAGGGCACCGGTTTCCATACGCCGCTCTCCAGATCCAGATTCCAGCCCTCGTGGGTGCGGTTGTTGAACATCAGGATGGTGTCATCATTAGCCTTTGTGGGGATGGAGGCCACACACAGCGCCAGCCAGATCCGTCCGTCGGGCACCATCTTGAGGGGCGTCAACTGGTGGTTGATGGTCTGCACCTTCTTGGACACGGTGTTGATGACCCTGAAGTTGTAGGACAGCGTATAATAGCGCTTCTCGGTGGCAGGGATATCCTTAGAAAAATAGAAGCCTGAGGAATTGATGATCAACAGACGCTCTAGATCCTCCTCCGGCACATTGTCGATGTAGAAATTATAGCCGATTTTCTTGACCTCACTGGCCGACAGTCCGCACAGAAACAGCGGATTCTCGCTCACATACAGGAAATTCTTCTTGAAGTAGTCGATGATATAGACACTCTTGTAGGTCATGCGTGAGAACGCATCCACCGAGTCCACGACGTCCTGAATGCCCTGGTAATCCTCATCGGTGATCCCCGTCACCGCATTGTCCATAATAAAGAAATCCTCTACCCGAGCCATCTGCTTCAATCAAAGTACATTTTGTGAACTCCATTGTTCCCAATCGGTAGAATTGAGATAGGACTGCAATTGTTGTTTCAATGGTAGCAAATTGTTGGTCACGACATCCCACACAACAACATCATCTATTTGAAAATACTCATGAACGATATAATTGCGCATACCTTTAACCATTTTCCATGGAGTGTCAGGATGGGTCGTTTGGAACTCTGTTGTAAGCATGTTGGCCGCTTCACCAATAATCTCAATATTCTTGATAACGGCATAGTACATCATGTCGTCATTCACCAGATCCTCATAAGATTTACCCTCGGTGTAACGCAAGATGCGGTCGATGGCTGCAATCATGTGCAGCAGACGTTCTTTATCTTTGAGCGGTTCTCTCATAAACAAGTTTACGGTCACGTTCAACACTGGCGCGGGCAAAGGGGGCAAGCGACCGTTCGGTCACCAAATCCACATTGCGGCCAAGGAGTTCCTTTAAGTCCTCATACATACCGAAGAACTTCATGCCAACGGGCTCGCTCGGGTCCAAGACAATCAGGATGTCCACATCACTGTCAGGACGTTGTTCGCCACGCGAATATGAGCCAAAAACCCAAGCCTTCAGGACTGGCTGTGTCTTGAAGTATTCGGCAATCGTTTTTTCTATCGCGGCAGTAGTCATGAGTACCATCACTAATATAATGTCGCAAAATTAAATCTTTTTTACCATAAAAGCAAGAATTAAGCATTGTTTTGAATTACTCACGCATGCGTTACCCTAATGTGCGAAGTGATTTTATCATAAAATGACGTTTTCATGTTTAAAAAATGAGCGGTTGAGTGTTAGATTGATGTAAAAGCAAAACATTAAAGGAGGATCGTCACTAACCCCAAAAACACCCTTTTGGGTATTGCAGTCCCCTATGCTTACCAATAATTTTGCATCAAAGAAACTAAAATCAATATCATTATGAGAATCATCATCACAACTAACCTTATTGCACTGTGCTCGCTGTTGAGCATACATCTTCAGGCAGCAGAACCGACCGACAGCCTCACAACTGCCGCTGGCGATAGCCTGAGCGTGCAACTGCAAGAACTCACCGTCGAGGCCCCCAAGGCCGTTATAAGACGCGAAGGCATGAACTACACCATCAGCAATCTGGGAGGAACCTTCCTAGCCGATGCGGGAAGCCTTATCGACATGCTGCGCTGGACGCCCGGACTCATTGTCAACGACGAGAACGACATCAAAACAGGCGACAACAAGAGCGTGGGCGAGATCTACATCGATGAGCGCAAGGTCACCGACCGCAATCTGTTGCTCACCCTCATGTCTAACCAGGTTAGCAAGGTGGAAATCATCCGCGACTTGAGTGCCCGCTATTCAGGGCCAACTATCAAGATCACGCTCAAAAAGGGGTTGAAAGACTATCTGGGACTGAGTGTGGGCAGCACCACTGCATTCCGGCGCCGTGTGAATGAGAGTACATGGGCCAATGCCAATGCAAAATACGGGAAATGGGCGCTCAATGGTTCATTGCGCTATACCTTCAGCAACGGCAAGTCCTATGACTATAACCGGACGACCATCACCAACCCTGATGACGGCAGCCTTATTTTGGACGATTCCAGGGATGGAGGTTTCACCTACCGACGCAACAATTGGTACTGGAATGCTGGCATCAACTACTTTGCCACACCACAATTGACACTCATCGCGCAATACTCAGGCAGCACGAGTGCAGGACGACTTACCCATTATTCTCTCCATGACCTTCTTTATCTGGGTGTGGATAGCGTTGTTAACGAATTACATCATGAACCCAATGGGAATAGGCACAACCACAATGCCACTGCGGGACTGACCTACAAGCCCTCAGACGATAAGACGCTCACCCTCACGGTAAGTTACTCGAGGCGAACATCGGACAACATGCGAACTATCACCCTCACACCCGCCAACGGTGACGAGACGATCAACACGACTCACACCCAGAACCGCTACAACCTGTGGGACGGTGAGGCCAATTATGCCTTTCCCATTCTGGGTAGCGAAATTGAAGTAGGCACCAACCTGAGTTGGATCAGCAACAAATACAGTTACATCTACAATGAGGCAGTTCAGCCCAGCCATCGCGACGATTTCACTGGTGCTTGGTATGGCTCGTGGAAGCGTGCCTACGGCAACTGGAAACCTGAGGTGGGCTTGCGAGTCGTCTATAATGACACGAGGCTCAAGCAGGGCGACAGCACTGATGACAAGCAGGAAAAACGCACCTCGTTGCGGCCTCATGCGTCACTGCTCTACACCATCAGCGACAACTACCAGTTGAAGGCACAATACAGTGTGTCGGGAGGTTTCCCGTCGATGTCACAACTTAATCCGGCCACCGTCTATGAATCCATGTTTCACTACAGCAAGGGCAATCCCAACTTGAAGCAGTACACCTGGCACTACGCCAGCCTGAGTGCCAACCTCAAGGACTTCAGCGTGGAGGCCTCATTTAATTGTACCCTTCATGACATTTTCACGGCTATTTTGCCCTACGGCGACGATTATTCTATCATTGACTTTCCCGTCAACAGCCGCTATAGCAACACATGGGCCTTGTATGCTGATTACTCGCACACTTTCGGAAAAGTAAGCGTCAATGCGTCATTGAGCGGCTATCTGTTCCACACCAAATTTGACCGAATTGATGGCTACCTCAATCCATCCACACGTAGCCAGTCCATGAGTGCCTATGCCCAAGCCCGCTGGCAATTCTGCAAGAACGGTGAGTTCTATGGTTCGGTGCGCTATACAAGCCCCATGCAAGTGGACTTGACCCGCACGGGACGTTCGCTCGGCATCAACCTGGGCTATACCCAGCGCTTCCTTGACAACCGCCTGCGCGTCACCGTCGAGGGTAATGACCTGCTCAATCAGGCTATCACTCCTCGCTGGAGCCAGAACTACGGCCACGTCAGCCAGTGGCAACGCAACCGCTACGACACCCGAGACGTGACATTGCGCGTGCAATACGTCTTCAATACCCTCAACAACGGCTACCGCAACGCCCGCATCAACAAGCAAAGCGACCAACGCGCGAACTGATAAGCATGCAATCTACGGGGCGGGTTTTTAAAAACGAGAATAAAGCCAAGACAAGCGCAACCGACTATAGAAACTAACGCACAGAAATAACTTCAATACCGAGTTCAGCCGAGGGTACGTTATGTCGCCCTCGGCTGACCTGTGAAATCTCCTTTTCATGTAAATAGTGCGGTTAAAAGAATACAAAAAGCATAAAATCCGCGATCGTATTCATATTTTTGTTATCTTTGCACTTGAAAAATTGTCGAAATTTCAAAGGTTTTATGAGTAACAGTCATTCCAAAACAGATACAAATACCCTCAGGAGTCGTATTGAGACGATGCCTGAGGATAGTATATTATTCCGCTCCGACTTTCCTGAATACCATTCTGAATTTGTAGGCGGCACATTGGCTGAGTTAACACGTGAGGGCATGTTGGTGAAACTCGCACAGGGTATTTACGCCAAGCCCAGAAAAAGCCGATTCGGAGTAGTATTTCCCTCCGTTGAGAAAATTGTACAAGCCATCGCTTCACGGGATAATGCAGAGATTCTACCCTCTGGTATGACAGCATTAAACGCATTGGGACTATCTACTCAGGTACCGATGAACTATACCTATCTGACAACAGGTAGTGAAAGGACTGTTAAATTGGCGAATCAACAAGTAGTGCTGAAACGTGGAGTGCCCAAGAACTTCTGTTATGAGACACTCCTTATTGCATTGTTGGTGCAAGCCCTTAGAGCGTTGAAGCAAGAAAATGTAGGACACGAGGAATTGCAGACAATACGCACACTGATAACCAAAGAGCCGGATAGAGAGGCGTTGACAAAAGATGTGGACATGATGCCCGCTTGGATGAAACGGCTTGTAAAACCAATGCTTAAATCAATTGAAGACAATGAGGAAACTATGGATAAATAATGAATTGGTTGATCGTCTAGCGATGCTGCAGCAGACGGAAATCAACCATCCTGGCATCAATCAAGTTGCGATAGAAAAGGATTGGTGGGTGACAGTAACATTAAAGGCGTTGTTCCAAACGGATTGTCACCAGTTCTTAATATTCAAGGGAGGCACATCGCTCTCAAAGGGGTTCCACATCATAGAACGCTTTTCTGAAGACATAGACATAGCCATCAGCCACTCATTCTTCGGCATAGAAAAGACGACTAAGAGTCAACGCGACAAATTGCGCAAGATAGCCCGGAAGTATATTCATGAGACCCTTTCGGCTCATCTGGATACCCGATTAAAAGAAATGGGAATCACAGGATATAGCATTGAGAACGTGACCCAAGTACAAGATAAGAATGGTGAATGGCGTCAGATAGACTCCGATAAAGATCCGACCGTCATCTTACTGCATTACCCTTCGATAATTGAAGATGCCGTCAGTTATATTCCTCCACGTGTAAAGATAGAGATTAGTTGCCTCTCAATGGATGAGCCAACCCAAGAGTGCGAAATAAGTTCAATGATAGGTGAAAGTTTTGAAGGAGAGGATTCAGATGCAGATAGCAAGATAAGGACAGTCGTGCCCACTCGCACGTTCCTGGAAAAACTGTTCCTGCTCAGTGAGGAGTTCCAAAAAGACAATCCAAGAAGCATGCGAATGTCTCGTCATCTTTATGACTTGGAGAAACTAATGGACACTCAATACGGACGCGAAGCATTGGCAAACCGCTCACTTTATGATGCGATCATTGAGCATCGCAGAACGTACTATGCTTTGAAGTATGTTAACTATGACCTACATGCACCTGAGACCATTAACTTCGTGATTCCTGAACGAGCAATGGAAACATGGATAGCAGATTATGCCGACATGAGGCGATACTTCATCTATGGACAGTCTCTGGAATTTGATGCACTGATGGAGAGGATAAAAGAATTGCAGGACAAAGTTAGAAAAAATAGTTTCAACTGAGACATAAAATATCAGAGAGATTGACAAAGAGAATGGAATTTCTAAAGCATGGTGTTATAACTCATTGTTTATTGGAATTTCAATCATTTGAATTATAATTTTCCAAAAGAGATTTCACACACAAGATTCCCCTTAAAAAACGCCCTTTTGGGTGTTGCGGGCCTGTATGACACGCCATAATTTTGCGACGTGATTTAGAGACGTACTTTTTCCCTATCGTTAAGACTAAATAAGTTATCAGTTAAGACTTGGTAAGTCGCGGAAGAATGGGAGGACGGTACGATGGGAGTAATTTTGCCACCGAAATCAATCAGAAAAACATAAATATGAACATGTCGAGGATTATCATAACGCTGGCAGCGGTCATGGTATTGACGGCCAATGCGTTGGCTCAGGAGAACGCCTCGGGCTTAAGTGTTTCGGCTCAATGTGACAGTGTGATGACTGACACGTTGCCTGAGATGATTGTGACGGCTAGGGGGCAGATTGAGACTGCCGACAAAGCCATTCTGGTACCTACGGCTGCTCTGCGCAAGCACGCTGCCAATGCGCTGGACATGACGGGGCTGATGAATGTTGCGGGCCTGGTGGTGTCGCCGCAAGATAAATCGGTGACAACACACTCTGGCGGCGAGGTAGTGCTGTGCATCAATGGCGTGGCAGCCCGCGTCGAGGATGTGGCCATGCTGCAGGCACAGGATGTGGCCAGCGTGGAATATCTGCGTGCCCCTTCAGGCAAATGGACAGGCAAAGCAGCAGTACTCAACTACGTTGTCCGCAATTCAGGCGGCAACGTCTATCTCTCAGCCAACGAGGGGTTCATTTATCAGCGCGGCGAGTATGTGGCCGCAGTCGATTACACCCGCGGCAAGACCAAATTGCGGCTGGCTGCTATGAGCAACTGGAATCGTGACCACAGTTATGTTGAGGAGTCAGGGTTCTATACCTTTGCTGACGGGCATCAGTTGACCCGCTACTACAGCCCGGACCATGCTCTCGCTCGCCACCACGGCGAGGATGTACGCTTTGAGTTGACCAACAAGGGTGATGCCCACCGCTTTAACCTTGCTCTCGGCCTGGATGCAGCAACCGTGCCAGCCCAGGACATGACAACTGCCGTGATCTATCCTGCCGATACCACGACCATGCATCGTCACGCGGACAGCAAGGCCCTGTCGCCCAACATCTCGCTTGAATACACCAAGTGGCTGCCCGCCAGTCAGACCATACAGTTTGTCGCCAGTGGTAGTTACGGCCACAATACCTATCACAGCCTGTATGAGGAAAGCGGCCAGAGCGCAGTGACCTCGCATGTCAAGGAAGACAACTTCGCACTGGCAGGGCAAGGGCTGTACTTCAAGACGTTTACCAATCAACTGATGTTCATGCTGACGGCAGGGCACACGCTCACCAACTACAAGGATCACTATAGCGGCACCTCGACCGGCTATCAGCATCTGGTCACCAATGTCACGACAGCCATGCTGCAACTCAGTCGCTCGTATGGCTGTCTGTCGTGGTATGCCACGGCTGGCGTTTCCAATTCGGCGGTGTCGCTGGGCGGCAAGCACTACAACTACTGTAGCCCCATCGCCTACTATGGCGGCACCTACGTTCCACGGCAGGATCTGTCGCTTTCGTTGAACGGTGTGCTGACCCACACGCTGTTCGACCCCAGCAACAAGAACAGCATGACGCTGCCCGTCTCGTTCTTTGAGGCCACGCAAGGAAACCCCGACATCGAGCCCCTGCAGGTGTTGAGCAATACGCTGTCGCTGAGCAAACAGTGGGGCAAGCACTCGCTGGCTGTCTCTTATATGAGTTACATCTACTTCAATAACATCGTGCATCAGTACTATGCCGACCCGTCGGTTATCTATGACAAGAAACTGAATGACGGTAACTTCTATGGCAACATGCTCAGCGTGAGTTGGTCATTCAGCGCTTTGAGCGACCGCCTGCGCGTGGGCTTGACGGGTATAGGTGAGTACAACGCTGTACGTGGCGACGTGTATGACCTGTCGCGGGCCATCGTGCGCGGCCGTGCCAGCGTGACCTGGCTGCAGGGAGACTTCAAGTTTGGTGCAAACTTTGGGACCCCATCCACACAACTCGACATCCGTGAGCCGTTCCTGGTGCATGACGCCATGAAACTGGACTTCTTGGCCGGATGGAACCACAACGGCTGGAGCGTGGAGTTACGGCTTAACAACCCCTTCTGCCGCTACTACAAGAGCCACGAGTGGATGGACTATGGCTGCTACAAGATGGACCGCTGGCGCATGAATGAATCGGCAGGCCGCAACGTGAGCCTAAAGGTGACCTATGCCCTCAATTTCGGCAAAAAGACCGACCGTAGCGACGTTCAGATCAATCCTGTCATCAACAGCGCCATCATGAAATCTTTGTAGACCATAGTTATTCGGCACATGCCTTTCCTTGTGGTACAGACAACCTCAACCGCCTGTAGATAGAATACACAGTAATTGCTTCTTCGATACCGTGACGAGGGTGTGTCATAATTCAGTTATGGCTCACCCTCTTTGCAAATCAACCGCCTGAGAATGGGATATTTTTCAGGCGGCTGTTTTTTCTTTGTTTTGTCTGTACACTCGATTCTCATGAGGTAAAGAC
>Ga0256404_1000880_pt1 | contig 76785 bp, 55 predicted proteins | sample RumenRJG_01DNA_FD_185990 | JGI IMG/M metagenome (GOLD analysis project Ga0256404, IMG submission 185990) | Bovine rumen microbial communities from Lethbridge, Alberta, Canada - RJG_01 | ecosystem: Host-associated > Mammals > Digestive system > Stomach > Rumen | place: Canada: Alberta | collected...
CCCTTTAAGGGGTAGCCTGTGACAGTAGTGCGGCTGGCGGACTCTTCATAGCTCTTTAGAGCTGGCAGGTATCACAGGCTTATAGCCGCAGAGCAAACCACCAGCTAAGCTGGTGGTACTGATTATAGAAAATTGTCGTTCAGGGCTTTATAATTGTCGTTCAGGGCAAGTTGACCCATAAATATTGAAATATATAGTTGAAGATGATATAAAAGTTATAATAAATATAGTTAAATTATAAGGAGTGTATATAAATATTAAATAAAAATACATATATAATGAGGAATATGTAAAATGAGAAAGAAAGTAACGATAACAATAACATTAATTTTAGTAAGTATTTTTCTGCTTGCGTGTACAAGTGAAATTAAAACAACAATTTCTGAATCGACAGATAATAACGAAAGTAAAACACCTGATGAACAAGTCTGGGATATGGCTTTAGAAATATATGAAGGATTGAAAAATAAAGATAAAGACAGAATAAAGTCAGTTTTTTCAGAAAATCAATTAATGAATCATAGTAGAAAGATAGATAGAAATATTGACGAGATATATGAATTTATAGATGGCGAAATAGTTGAATATAAAGAAATAACTGGAAGTTGTGGAGGTGGAGAACAAAGATATTACGAATGGATTTATAGATATTTTGATGGATATATTAATGGAATAAAGACTGATACCGGAAGAGAATATACAATAAGTTATGGAGGATGTATGATAGATAAAAACGATAGTGATAATATAGGAGTTTTCTACTTTAAAATATGGGAAAAAGACTCTGACGGTGATGAAAGTATACTTGTAGGAACATATAATTAAATGATACTATAATACTGTAAGGCTATTACATTGAGAAATGTGATAGCCTTTGATGAAAGAGTTTCTAATAATATAGAAATTATTTAGAATATATCGAGGAATATAAAATGAACAAAATAATAAAAAGACTAGAGATATCAACGATAACAATAACATTAATTTTAGTATGTATTTTTCTACTTGCGTGTACAGGTGAAATTAAAACAACAATTTCTGAATTAGCAGATAATAACGAAATTAAAACACCTGATGAACAAGTCTGGGATATGGCTTTAGAAATATATGAAGGATTGAAAAATAAAGATAAAGACAGAATAAAGTCAGTTTTTTCAGAAAATCAATTAATGAATCATAGTAGAAAGATAGATAGAAAAATTGACGAGGTATATGAATTTATAGATGGCGAAATAGTTGAATATAAAGAAATAACCGGAAGTTGTGGAAGTGGAGAACGAAGGTATTATGAATGGATTTATAGATATTTTGATGGATATATTATCGGAATAAAAACTGATACCGGAAGAGAATATACAATAGATTATGGAGGATATCTGGTAGATAAAAACGATAGTGATAATATAGGAATTTCCTACTTTGTAATATGGGAAGAAGACTCTGAAAGTGATGAAAGAATATTGGTAGGAACGGTTGATTAATTTATACAATAATGTTGTAAGGCTATTACATTGGGAAAATGTGATAGCCTTTGATGAAAGAATTGTTAATAATATAGAATTTATTTGTAATATTTCAGAAAATATAAAATGAATAAAATAAGAAAAAGACTAAGGACAACAACTATATCATTAATTCAACAAATTTTTCCTAAGTCCCTTTGGATAATGATTCTTCATTGTGCCATTTGAATATTTCCCAAAGCCAATGCTATATCCATCAACGGTAATAAGATACCAGCCGTTATGTTCTAACTGGACTTCAAATGCTTCTCCATTAATATAATTATATATGGTTTTGGTGGTAGAAGCAGAAGAATTATCAGTGTCAGTATTGTTCAGTGTGAAATTAAAGCTGTATTTTACTTCATCGGGCTTAAGTGCAAGAGCTAGAGAATGTGATGGCTCAAATCTGCCTTTAAGCGAAGTACCAAGATGAAGTCCTGGTCTTAGAACACGCAATCCGTTAAGTGATGGTGCATATTCAGGGAGAGAATATAACTGGTCACCAAATTTAATTAAAGTCTTAGCAGGATTAACCTTAAGAAATTTATTGCAGAACTCAAGGTAATCTTTGCAATCCTTTGGAGAAAGTCCCTTGATAGGGCGTACTTTTTTATTGTGTTTATTAGAAGTAGTATCAGCAATATCTGTGTCAGTAGTATTAGCTTTTTGTAATATTGTTAAGAAATGTCCCTCGCCATTTAATTTATGAGGCCATAATCTTATAGTTCCCGGAATAAAACCATCAGACATTTGAGGGGCTTTGTTAATATGTACAATGTTAAAATCATTATGCTCTTTAAGGAAATTCTCGATTGTTCCCTCATTTTCGGCATAGGAGAAAGTACAGGTAGAATAAGCCATTTGTCCACCGGGTTTTAGCATTGAAGCGGCATTGTTAAGAATTTCGAGCTGTCTGTCGGCACATAGTTCAACATTTTCAAGACTCCATTCATCACAGGCATCAGAATTCTTACGGAACATTCCTTCACCTGAGCAAGGAGCATCAACCATAATTTTATCGAAATATTCAGGAAAATGCTTTGCTAATTTGTCAGAAGATTCATTTGTGACAATAGCATTTTTTACGCCCATACGTTCGATGTTTTCAGATAAGATTTTTGCTCTTGCAGAATTTATCTCATTACTTATAAGCAATCCGTCATTTTGAAGTCTTGCTGCAATCTGAGTGCTTTTTCCACCGGGAGCAGCACATAAATCTAATACAATATCTCCGGGAGTGATTGGAAGATAACTTGCCGGAGACATTGCACTAGGCTCTTGAATATAATAGACACCGGCTTCGTGATAAGGGTGCTTTCCAGGTTTAATATCATCATTATAATAGAAACCTGTATCAGCCCATGGAACTTTTACAAAATCATATCTGAATCTGTCAGTAAAATCTTTAACAGAACCCTTTAAAGTGTTAATTCTAAGTGCATAAAAACGTGGTTTATCATAACTTGCCATGAAATCATCATATTCAGCACCTAACATTTCTTTCATTCGTGTTTGAAAATCTATTGGAAGCATACTAATCCTCATTTCTTATTATAAATCTTGTAACTTTATTAATACCACAGACTTTACACATTCATTATAAACTTTATTATCTATTACAGGTAATTGTCATATATAAAGATTGAACATTCTGTATTAATAAACTATACAATTATAGCATATATGAATTTGTATGAATAGCCTTATAAATGTTTAAACTTTACAAATGCATATATTTTTAATAAAATATAAGGCGAGAAATAATGATTATGATTGGAGATATACATATGAGAAACAAACAGTCACTGGGGGAGGAAAGAGTTACAAAATTATTATCTGAGTTTGCTGTACCAAGTATAATTGCAATGCTTGTTAGCTCATTATATAATATTGTGGATCAGTTTTTCATAGGAAGAAGTGTTGGTGAATTAGGAAATGCAGCAACTAACATATCATTTCCATTTTCAATAATGTGTGTAGCGATTGCATTGTTATTTGGAATCGGTGGTGCCTCACAGGTTAACTTATCAATGGGTAAGGGTAAAAAAGAAGAAGCAGTCTACTATATGGGTAATTCGGCAGTAATGTTGTTTTTATGTGGAATAGTGCTAAGTTTTATTATATTAATATTCTTAGAGCCATTATTAAAATTCTTTGGTTCACCTGTAAATGTTTTAGGGTATGCCAAGACTTATACAAGAATTACAGCAATTGGTTTTCCATTTCTGATACTTGCAACAGGTGGCGGACACCTTATAAGAGCTGATGGAAGTCCTAGATTTACTATGTTATGCAATCTTACAGGTGCGGTTATTAATACAATTTTAGATGCATTATTTGTATCAGTTATGGACTTTAAGATGGCAGGAGCGGCAGTTGCTACAGTTATAGGACAGGTTGTTTCAGCTATAATGGTAATTATATATTTAAGACATTGCAAGACAATGGCATTAGAGAAGAGGCATTTATTACCAAAGAGAAAATATGTTTCTAAAATTGCAGCACTTGGTGCAGCACCTTTTAGTAACCAGCTGGCAATGATGGTTGTTCAGATTGTAATGAATAAGTCGCTTAAATATTATGGAAGTCGTTCAGTATATGGTGAATCGATACCAATAGCGTGTGTTGGAATCATAACTAAGATAAATCAGGTATTTATGGCATTTATCATTGGAATATCACAAGGATTACAACCAATTGTAAGCTATAATTATGGTGCGGGCAAGTATAAACGTGTTAAAGAGGCGTATCTGAAGGCTATATCTGTAGGAACTGGATTGGCAGTAATTGCATTCCTGGCATTTCAATTTTTTCCAAGACAGATTACAGGTATATTTGGTAATGGAACAAAGGAATATTTCGATTTTGCAATAAGTTATTTTAGAATATTTTTGTTCTTTACATTCATAAACTGTATGCAGCCAATTACTTCTAATTTCCTGACAGCAATTGGTAAACCTAAACAGGGTATATTCTTATCCCTTACAAGACAGATTATATTCCTGCTGCCATTAATACTTATTATGCCGCTTATAATGGGAATAGATGGTATAATGTATGCAGGACCTGTAGCAGACTGTATGGCGGGATTAGCAGCAATAATTATGGCGACAATAGAATTAAAGAGACCAGAATATACAAAATAGTATGTATGGATAGTGTAAAAAATAATGCTGATGCGATTATTTTTTACACAGCTATTTGCTTCGAAGCGAAAGCAAATAGCCTTTATCGCAGAGCAAAATCTGAATTTTGCTCACGATTACTCCGGCATAAATGCCTGCGGAATGGAGGTTGGTATGAAATGGCAAATATTATAGATTATATTATTTGGCGGGGAGATTTAAGTTTTGAGACCGCACCATTTAATGAAGTGGATAATCTGATTCTGTCAGAGTTATCGTATTTGAATTTTGAGGGAATAGTGGCTGGTGATGGTGATAAAGAGATACCTTTATATAAAGCGGCCGAAATATATTTTAATGAAGAAAGAGATTTAGAACATAATACCGGAGATTTAACAGATGAGAATTTCTATAAGATGTTAAAATTAATGGCCGAAAGTAAGAGATATGGAGAGATAAGGCTCTTATATTATGTGAAGAAAACTGACACTTTAAAGGAAATGCAGTTTTCAGCAATTACTCTTGATATTGGCAATAAAACGCTATTCATATCATTCAGGGGAACGGATGATACCTTAATTGGCTGGAAAGAAGATTTTATGATGAGTGTTATGGATGTAGTTCCATCGCAGAAAGAGGCATTGAAATATTTTAATAAAGTCGCTGATAATTATATGCATCATAAGTTATACTTAGGAGGTCATTCTAAAGGTGGTAATCTTGCTGTATATTCTGCGGCATATGCCAAGGCAAGAAATAAAGCAAGAATCATAAATATATATAATAATGATGGTCCGGGTTTTAAAGAGACTATTTTAGAAACTAAGAATTATATGGAGATATCAGACAGGATAATTACTTTAGTTCCACAGTCCTCAGTTATCGGAATGTTATTAGAGCATGAAGAGAATTATACTGTGCTTAGAAGTAACCAGAAAGGCATAATGCAGCACGATGGCTTTAGCTGGGAGGTAAAAGGACCTAAATTCATTCATCTTAAGAAAGTAACAAGAGAAAGTGTTATAGCTGATAAGACAATTAAGAACTTTCTTAATGGTATATCAGTTGAGAGACGAAGAGAATTTACCAATGCATTATTTGAAATTGTAAGTACAAATGAATATACGACACTTACCGATATCAGGGACAGCAGATGGAAAGCTTTTACTGCAATGATTAAAACATATGATAAACTTGATGCGGATTTAAAAAAAGCTGTTAAGAATACAGTAGCCCTATTGCTAAATGAGGGAATGAGAAATATAATAAAGGTAGACTATCCTGACGAGTGGAAAGGAAAGTTACCTAAAATAAACAAATTAATTCAACAGAGGAGAAGAAGTGAATGAATATATTTTTAGTTTTGGCATTTTTATTTTTTATAGGAAGCCTGTTTGGGTGGTGCCTTGAAGTTATATATAGAAGATTTTTCTCGGGAGCTAATCCTGAAAGAAAGTGGATTAATCCGGGCTTCTTAACAGGTCCGTATCTTCCATTGTATGGATTCAGTCTGTGTGCTTTGTATCTGCTTGCTCAGATAAAGGTAACATTTATAAGTAATGTAATTCTGCAAAAGATTGTCCTGTTTATAATAATGGCAGTTGTAGTAACTATTATTGAGTATATTGCAGGTATTATATTTATTAAGAGAATGAAGATTAAGTTATGGGATTATGATAACCAGTGGGGTAACATCCAGGGTGTTATCTGCCCTAAATATTCATTTTTCTGGGCTGTTTTAAGTGCAATTTATTATTTTCTGATACATCCTAATATTTTGAAATCACTTTTCTGGTTATCAAATCATTTGGCATTCTCATTTGTAATGGGTTTCTTCTATGGTGTATTTGTATTAGACTTCTGGTATTCAATGAATATTACATCAAGAATCAAGAAGTTTGCCATTGAAAATGATATTGTTGTACGTTACGAAATGCTTAAAGAAAGTATACGTGAGAAGAATGAAGAACAGAAAGAGAAGAGAAAATTCATATTTGCTTTCCGTTCTGAGACAATTCCGTTTGCAGAGAGTCTGAAGAATTATTTTGAAAAAGAAGAGGGAATATTAGCTGAAACTAAGAAAAATATTCAGGATAAAATCAAGAGAACTGTAGAAAAAGCAGACAGAAAATAACTAAAATTGACCAGATAAAATCAAAGGAAAGACATGGTATAGATTATGACTTTAAAAGAATTAGAAATCGGAAAAAGTGCAATAATACACAGTGTTGGAGGTGAGGGTGAGTTAAGACAGCACTTTTTGGATATGGGTGTAATTCCGGGAACAAAAGTTACAGTAATTAAATTTGCACCGATGGGAGACCCGGTTGAATTAAGAATACATGGGTATGAGTTAACTCTGAGGCTCGCAGATGCCGAAAAAATAGAGATAAAATCTGTACATAATGATATAGAAGAGAAAAAGATAGAAAAAAATCATAAGAAACTTCTACATCCAGGACTTGGAGAAGGCGGTATTTATCATACAAAATCTTCAGGTGAAGAAGTTCCACAGAGTGAAACACTTACATTTGCGCTTGCAGGAAATCAGAACTGTGGTAAGACGACATTGTTTAATCAGCTTACAGGTTCTAATCAGCACGTTGGTAACTTTCCGGGGGTTACAGTTGATAGAAAAGATGGTGTTATTAAGAATTTCAGTAATACACTTGTAACAGATCTTCCGGGAATATATTCTATGTCACCATATACGAGTGAAGAAGTGGTTACGAGACAGTTTCTTTTAGATAATAAACCTAAAGGAATCATAAATATTGTTGATGCAACAAATATTGAACGTAATCTTTATCTTACGATGCAGCTTATGGAATTAAATATTCCTATGGTACTTGCTCTGAATATGATGGATGAAGTCAGACAAAATGGTGGTTCTGTAAGAGTTAATGAAATGGAGAATATGCTTGGAATACCTGTAATTCCAATATCAGCTGCTAAGAATGAAGGTATTGCAGAACTTGTGGATCATGCATTACATGTTGCGAGATATCAGGAGAAACCGGGACGATTAGATTTCTGTAGCCCGGAGGATAATGATGGTGCAGTTCACAGGTGCCTTCATGCGATAATGCATCTGATAGAAGACCATGCAAAGAAACAAGGAATACCTATAAGATTTGCGGCGAGTAAAGTTGCAGAAGGTGATAAACTTATTATTGACAAATTGGGCCTTGATGAAAATGAGAAGGAAATGCTAGAGCATATCATTAAGCAGATGGAAGATGAAAGTGGTATGGATCAGGCAGCAGCAATAGCAGATATGCGATTTAAGTTTATCAGTGATGTATGTGACAATTGTGTAGTTAAACCAAAAGAAAGCAAAGAACATATAAGAAGTGTAAAGATTGATAAAATCCTGACAGGAAAATATACAGCAATTCCTTCGTTTGCTATAATTATGGCATTTGTATTCTACATGACTTTTGGTGTTATTGGTAAATTCCTTTCAAATGTATTAGAAATGGGAATAGATAGTTTAACGAGGCTTACTGACAGAGGACTTACGGCTTATGGAATCAATCCGGTTGTCCATTCATTAGTAATAGATGGTATCTTTAAAGGTGTCGGAAGTGTACTAAGTTTTATGCCTACAATAGTAACGTTGTTCTTCTTTCTATCAATATTAGAAGATAGTGGATATATGGCAAGAGTTGCCTTCGTTATGGATAAATTATTAAGAAAAATAGGTTTATCAGGAAGAAGTATTGTACCTATGTTAATAGGTTTTGGTTGTACGGTTCCGGGAGTTATGGCAAGTAGAACACTTCCATCTGAGAGAGACAGGAAGATGACAATTTTATTAACTCCTTTTATGAGCTGTTCAGCAAAATTGCCTATATATGCATTTTTATCAGCAGCATTTTTCCCTAAGTATGCAACATTGGTTATGATTGCATTATATTTTACAGGAATAATAATAGGATTACTTTTTGCACTTATAATGGGCGGAACATTTTTCAGAGGTGAACCTGTACCTTTCGTTATGGAATTGCCTAATTACCGTATGCCGGGAGCTAAAAATGTAATTCAGCTTCTCTGGGAGAAGGCGAAGGATTTTATAACAAGGGCATTTACGGTAATATTTGTTGCCACAATTATAATATGGTTCTTACAGACGTTTGATTCAAGAATTAATGTAGTGACAGATTCTAAGGACAGTTTACTTGCAATGCTTGCAGGATTTATCGCACCGGTATTCAAGCCACTTGGTTTTGGTAACTGGAAGATTACAACAGCACTTATTACAGGTTTTATGGCTAAAGAAAGTGTTGTATCAACATTGACAGTTCTAGTTGGTAGTAGTGCTACAAGTCTTACAGCCTTCTTAACACCATTAACTTCTGTAACTTTACTTGTATTTATACTATTATATACACCTTGTGTGGCTGCAATAACTTCGGTAAAGAGAGAATTAGGAAGTAAGTGGGCAATAGGCGTAGTTATAGGTCAGTGTGTAATTGCATGGCTTGTGGCAGGATTTGTTAATATTATAGGCATGTTGCTATAAAAAAGTATTGAACAATTATCAGAAGATATGCGAAATATTTAGCTTTAAAGACTGTATTGAGATTTATATTTTTGCTGCCTTCTGATATTTGTCTGAAATGAGGAAATACATGAATATACCAAGCATAATTGTACTTTTGATAATAGGTATCGCATTTATACTTGCAGTTCACAGCATAATAAAAAATAAAAATGGTTGTGGTAATTGCAGTAGTTGTGATATATGTAATAATAAATGTGATAGATATGCAAAGAAATGAGGTACAAAATGAGTAAAGAATCAGGAGATTTTACAAGTGGAAAGATATTTCCGAAGATGATTAAATTCATGCTTCCAATACTAGGGGCATTAGTGTTACAGGCTATGTATGGTGCTGTAGATATATTAATAGTTGGATGGTTTGGAACTAAGTCAGGTATATCAGCGGTATCTACAGGAAGTAATATAGTTAATCTTATTATATTTACAATAGCCGGATTATCAATGGGAATAACCGTTCTGATAGGCAGATATATAGGCGAGAAAAGAGAAGATAAAATAGGCAGGGTAATAGGTGGTGCAATCTGTTTATTTGCAGTTCTTTCAGTAATAATTGCAATATTTATGTTAGTCTTTGCAAAAGGTCTTGCTAATCTTATGCAGGCACCAGAAGAAGCAGTTGATTTGACCGTACAATATGTAAGAATCTGTGGAGGTGGAATATTCTTCATAATTGCTTATAATGTTATAAGTAGTATTTTCAGGGGTATGGGCAATGCAAAGCTTCCATTGATTTTCGTGGCAATAGCATGTGTTACTAATATCGTTGGAGACTTGGTATTTGTAGCAGGTTTTAATATGAATGTAGCAGGTGCGGCACTTGCTACGGTTTTAGCACAGGCAGTAAGTGTTATCTTGTCACTTGTGATAATACGAAAACAGAAATTACCATTTACGATGAGAAGAGAGGATATCTGCTTTAACCCTGAGATTAAAACATTCGTTATTCTCGGTGCACCAATAGCATTTCAGGAAGTGCTTACACAATTTTCTTTCTTAGCATTGTGTGCATTTATTAATAAACTTGGAATTGATGCTTCCTCAGGTTATGGTGTGGCCAATAAAATAGTAAGTTTCATTATGTTAGTTCCAAGTTCATTAATGCAGTCAATGTCAGCTTTCGTGGCACAAAATGTTGGTGCAGGAAAGGAAAAGAGAGCAAGACAGGCTATGGTTACGGGAATGTGTATAGGTGCAGTAATAGGTATATTTATTACAATTTTTGCATTTTTAAGAGGAGACATATTAGCTTCAATATTTACAAATGATGCAGCGGTTGTAGAAAAGGCAGCAGAATATCTTAAAGGCTTTGCAACGGAGGCAGTGGTTACATCAGTATTATTCAGCTTTATCGGATATTTTAACGGACACAGTAATACTGTATTTGTAATGTGTCAGGGAATTGCACAGACATTTTTAGTAAGACTTCCAATGTCATATTTTATGAGTATCAGAAAGAATGCAAGTCTTATGCATATTGGTTTAGCTGCACCATCAGCAACAGTATTTGGAATATTGATTAATGTTACGTTTTTCATAATTTATATAAATAAACAGAAGAAAAATGTTAAAATATAATGCGATTAAGTGAGGAAAAAAATGAGTAATGAAGAAATGAAAAGTAAGTTAGATGGCTTTAAAAAGACATATTCTGATTTCATGATGGGTAATATCGATGATGAAGAATTAGCCAAAGATACAACACAACCTTTTTGGCAGAGTATGTATTTGAGTAAGAAGCGTCTCAACAATAAAGGATTAGATGTGGATGTGCGATTTAGTGAAGAAAAAGGCAACAGAATTAACACTATTTCAGTGGTTAATGATGGTAAGAATATTATAGGTACATATAAAGATAATATAATTGAAGAGAAATCATTTAAGAAGGACGGAAGAACCATATATGACCACAAAGGCAAAAAGATGTGGATTGGCAATGTCATAAAGGCAAGAGACGAAAATAATATGGTTGCCTGCCCTAATTGTGGTAATATGGGCGATATTTCAAGTTACATAAATGGTTGTGATTACTGTAATTCCAGATTTCAGGTAGAAGATTTCGAAGAAAAGGTTTCTTCGTTCGTAGTAAGTGATGATGAAAAAAGGAAAGTACAAAATATAAGTACAAGATGTTCATTGGGTGCGATTATTGCAGGAATTGTAATGATTATAGCTATGATTGTTTCATTTATTGTTGTAATAATTAATCAGGTTAATTATAAACCGGGCAATTATAACGCAAATGCAACTATAATATTTGCTTCTCTTATTACGGGATTTCCGATATTTATTAAAGTATTTATCGGACTTATAATAGTATTTGTATTGATAGCTGTTGTAGTAAACAGAATCAGGAAGAATGAGGTAATAGAGAAGAATGAAGTCTATTACAGACTCAAGAATATCAATGGTTTTGTGCCTGAGAAATTTGTACAGAATTTAGAATATAAGCTAAGAAATATTCACTTTGCCGAAAAGGTAGAGGAAGTAAGTGCATTTGCAAGCGTTCCTGTAGATAAAATAATTGAAAAATATCAGGATATTATAGAATGCAGCCTATATAAGGTGAAATTTGAAGATTATAAATCTGTTCAAGGTAAAGATATAATTAAATTAAGCTGTATTATGCAGATATCTAAGATGATAAATAATAAAATATATGAAGAAGGCGAGAAGCTTGTCATATATCTTAGCAAGAAATCTGATATTACAGAAAAAGATTTTGGTGCTATAAGATTTATTTCATGTGGAAATTGTGGTTCAAGTATCAACATTTTAAATGGTGGTGTGTGCGAATATTGTGGTACACGCCTAAATTATGCTGATTATGATTGAATAATTGACAGATATTATTCAAATACAGAAGATAATAAGTTATCAGAAATTGAAGAGCGTACTGATGTATATATAGGTAATAAGAAGTATATTGATCCATTTAAAAAGCTTCGTATACAGATGATATCAGCTTATTTAATATGCATAATATTTGTATATGTGGATATCAATTAAAGTTGATGGAAACAAAGTAATAGTTAAATATGTCTTAGAAGATGAAAACAGTTATGATGAATAAATAAAATTATAGATATGAAATTTATAAAACAGAGGTAATGTTTATGGCGGGCAAGTATGACGATTTAGCAGAAATAATAGTTAGAAATGTTGGTGGAAGAGACAATATCATAAGCATAACACATTGTATTACAAGATTAAGATTCGAATTAAAAGATGAGTCAAAAGCTGATACAGATGTTTTGAAATCAACTTATGGGATAGTAACTGTTATAAAATCGTGTGGTCAATATCAGATAGTTATAGGTAAGGATGTGCTTTTGGTTTATGATTCTGTATGTGAAGCTGCGGATATGAAAGATAAGCTAAAAAATATTACAGAAGCAAATATTGCAGAAGTTAAAGGTTCTATTGATGTTACAGAAAAGTTGTATAGTAACTCTTTAGAAAAAGCTGTAATAGAGAGATTAGTTGCACCATGTAATGGAGAAGTTAAAGACCTTACAGAAGCAGAAGATGAAGTGTTTTCATCAGGAATATTAGGAACAGGGCTTGTAATTATTCCATATGAGGGTAGAATTTATGCACCTTGTGACGGAATAATTACATCATTTTTTCCAACCGGGCATGCAATAGGTTTGCATAGTACAAATGGGTCCGAGATATTAATACATATAGGCGCAGATACTGTTAAATTAGATGGAAAAGGATTTACTAAGAAGAAATCACAGGGAGACAAAGTTAGCAAAGGAGAACTATTGTTAGAATTCGACATTGAAATGCTAGAAAATGAGGGATATTCAATAAGTACACCTATGATAATAACTAATAGCGATGAATATGCAGATATAATTATAGATAAGTTTGGGAAGGTTAAAAAGGGAGAAGAGATACTGATACTCATATAAATATATGAATAGATATTTTAATCAAACTTATACCACTATATCACACATTCTCATAATTCCTTAATCGGGTGTGAGTAAATACCGTTCGTTGCAAAGGCTATTACAATGCAGTAAATTAAACGCGCTTCGCTTGGACGGTAATTTACTGCATTGCCATTTTGCAACATACGGTATGTAACTCACACACACGATACGTCATAAATCGAATGTGTGATATAGAGGTATAAACTTGCTTGTAATATCTGTTATGGGAATATGAAAGTAAAAGCAAAAAAGAAAGAATTTCAAGATTGTAATTGATTTTGAAATTCTTTCTTTTTATGATTATTTATGCAATTATAAGAGTTATTAAATATTTATCATAAAAATTAATTTTTAATTGTATATCTATTTAATAGCCACAATACTAAAGCCAATTATTCATATATGATATGCACTTGATTTATGACGTATCATATATGAACAATTGGCTGAGTATTTATCAAACTTATATTAAATATCATTAGTTACCATTAGAGCCTGACGCATCAGTCGAAGTGGAACTACTATTTGCATTATCAGGAGTATGGTTACTTGTATTAGCATTGGCACCACCATTCTCTGATGCTGCGGCAGTGCTTGGAATCTGTCTTGAATGAATATTACACTGGTCTTTTGGAATAGACCCTTTTGAAAAATATTCTGTAGTAGAAGGACACACACCCTCAATTGCTAACTTACCTGATGATTTACATATTGTAGCAGATTGAACTGATTCAGGAGTTGGGAAACCGATATCTTCTGTATATCCTTTAACTTCATCAATTCGTGTTACGATTTTACTCCACATATCTTCGTGGAATACACCATTTGTTAATGGTGCATTTTCATCATAACCAGCCCAGATAGTAGCTGTTAAGTAAGGAGTATATCCTGCGAACCATAAGTCATTATCTTTACTTGATGTACCTGTTTTACCGGCAACAGACATTCCCTCAACCTTACAATGTGTACCTGTACCGCTTTTAACTACGTCCTCCATAGCACTTGTAAGAAGCCATGCTGTAGAATCTTTAATAACTGTATGTGTAGATGGGTTAGACTCTAAGATAACCTTGCCATTATGGTCTAAAACCTTTGTGTATAATACAGGTTCTGTATACACACCACCATTTGCAATAGTTGCATATGCTGCACATAATTCTAAGTTAGTGACACCATATGTTATACCACCAAGTGCAAGAGACTGGTTAACATCACTTACAACACTTCCGTCATCTAATGTCTTATTAGATACTAAAGTAGTAATACCAAAATCTTCAGCATAATCAAAACCAAGTTGAGGAGTTATAGCAGTTAATAACTTAACCGTAACAACGTTCATGGAATCTCTGATACCCTCACGAAGTGTAGAAGTACCTCTGTAAGAAGAACCCCACCAGTTACTTACCGGACGACCATTAACATCATTAAATGGTTCATCGACAATAGTAGAAGCAAGAGTATATCCGGCAGTATCTAACGCAGGTGCATATGATGTAAGTACCTTAAAACATGAGCCAGGCTGTCTCTTTGTACTTGTTGCTCGGTTAAGAGTAAGACTTCGTGTTTTTTCACCACGTCCACCGACAATTGCTTTAACATAACCTGTTTTCTGGTCCATAACTGTAAATGATGTCTGAGGCTGAATTGTATATTCAAGATTTTCATCAATTTCAGTTTCGCCCTCTTTTAGATATTCCTGTTTAAATGCGGCTATAAGGGCATCACATTCTTCAGTAGAATTAAATATCAGCTTAAATGACGGATTCTCAAGAAGAACCCTGTTATAATAATCTAAATCAACTTCAGAATAATTCTGGATTGTGCCATCAGTTTTCTTAACTGACCATGCCCAGCTTATTGAATATGAAACAGCCATTGGATAATTTGCTGCGTTATTAATTTCTTCATCACAGATGTTCTGGATAGCTGTATCCTGTGTAGTATAAATACTTAAACCACCACTATATAATACGTTATATGCCTGAGTCTGCGTATATCCTTTCTGTTCCATAAGGTCATTTAATATCTCATCTATTAATTCATCTACGAAATATGAATAAGGAGAAGAAGTAGAAGTCTCTAAGTTAACTGACTGTATTCTTGAATATACGTCATCAGCCATTGCTTCGTCATATTCACTCTGTGAAATATGACCGTTTTTCTTCATATTATCAAGGACTTTTTTACGACGTTTTGCATTATCTTCAGGATGAGTTACAGGATTATATACTGATGGGTTCTGTGTTATTGCAGCTATAACAGCGCTTTCTGAAATATTTAATTCAGAAGCATTTTTATTAAAATATCTTTTAGCTGCGGACTGAACACCAAGACAGTTAGAACCTAAGTTAATTGTATTAAGATAACTTTGAAGAATATAAGCTTTAGTTGTCGTCTTCTCTAATTCAAGTGCTAAATACTGTTCCTGAAACTTACGTTTGAAAAGAGCAGCATTAGTGGATTCACGGCCACCATCTTCGAAAACATTATTCTTTAGAAGCTGCTGTGTAATTGTACTTGCACCTTCTGAAAGTCTTCCGGTTGTAAGTGCCATAAATCCGGCACGGATAATACCTTTTACATCAATACCATTATGCTGTAGGAAACGTTCATCCTCGATATCGATAAATGCATATTGAAGGCATTTAGGTATATCATCAATACTTACCTCCTGTCTGTTAGAACCTGATTTAAGAAGTGTGGTTGTAACATTTCCGTCACTGTCATAAACAGTAGTAGAGTAGCCTGTAGGTGTAACATTCAATGTTGACACATCAGGCGCATTATCAATGATACCTTTAATCATTCCTAATCCCGTGAAACCTACCACAACTATAATAAGTACAGCAGCATATAATGCAAATTTTAAAGCTGTTATTAATATTGAAGTTACACGTTTATTCTTCTTAGAAGCCAGATTACGGCGTTTGTCAGCGACTTCTTTATATCCAAAATTCATTAAAAAACCTCTTTTCTAAAAATGTTAAAAGACCATTATGATTATACCAAAATTTAGGTATTTAATAAAGTTAAATATTTATTACATAGTATTATTAAACATTTATATAAGATTTAATCAAATTTATTGAAAAAAAAGAATATATAAGTTATATTAAATTAATGATATATCTTAAACTATATCAGCATGTTAAGAAAGATGATGTAAATTGACAATTATCAGAATAATTATTAGAAAAATTATTAGAAAAATATAAGACAGATGAGGTAAATACTTTGGAAAGAATCATTATAAAAGATGGAACAGGAGAAATAGTCGAGAAGAAATCAAGGTTTATTGCAAATGTTAAAGCCGTTAAAAGTGAAGAGGAAGCAATAGCATTTATAAATGAAGTTAAGAAGAAATATTGGGATGCAAGACATAATTGTATGGCATATGTAGTTAATGATATACAGAGATTCAGTGATGATGGAGAACCGTCAGGAACAGCTGGAAAACCAATATTAGATGTAATTACGGGAAGAGAACTTACTAATGCAGTTATCGTGGTTACCAGATACTTTGGAGGTGTTCTTTTAGGAACCGGAGGACTGGTACGAGCTTATCAGAAAGCAAGTATAGAAGCACTTGAAGATGCTGTGATTGCAGAAAAGAAACAGGGAAAGAGATTTAGTATCATAACAGACTATACGGGACTAGGTAAGATTCAATATATTGCAGCAAACGAGAAAGTTAATATTACGGACACCCAGTATATGGATAATGTAAATATAATTATTGTGTGTGATAGTGAGAAATATGAAGCATTTACGAAAAAAGTAATTGAAGCAACGGCAGGAAAAGCGGATATAACAAAAGCAGAGGATGTAGTATTCTATGAAACAAAAACTTGCATACAGATTGTTGATTAACGTCTGTATGCAAGTTTTTCTGTTCTACAAGTTTTCTGTAAATTTTTCTGTTTTACAAGATTTTGTATATCTATAAGATTTTAAATATAATAAATTATTTATGAGTTTTTCTTATTAAATGCAGCACGCTTTCTAAGAGTAGGATCAAGGATTTTCTTTCTGATTCTTAAACTCTTAGGTGTAACTTCAAGTAATTCGTCGGTATCGATGAATTCAAGGCACTGCTCAAGACTTAAAACTCTCTTTGGTGAAAGCTTAAGAGCATCATCTGAACCGGAAGCACGAGTGTTAGTAAGCTGTTTTCTCTTACATACGTTAACTTCGACATCATCAGTCTTGCCATTCTGACCAACAACCATACCTGAGTAAACTTTTTCACCGGGACCAATGAAGAGTGTACCACGCTCCTGGGCATTATATAATCCGTAAGTTATAGCTTCGCCGGCTTCAAATGCGATTAATGAACCCTGTTTTCTATATTGGATATCACCCTTATAAGGACCGTATCCATTAAATATTGTATTAATGATACCATTACCTTTAGTATCTGTCATAAATTCTCCACGATATCCGATTAAGCCTCTTGCAGGAATAGAGAACTCAAGTCTTGTATATCCACCGTTAGCAGTAGACATAGAAAGAAGTTCACCTTTACGTTCGCTTAACTTCTGGATAATTGCACCTGAGAATTCTTCAGGAACATCGATGTAAGCTAATTCCATTGGTTCAAGCTTCTTACCATTCTCATCTGTTTTATAAAGAACTTCGGCTTTACTTACAGAGAATTCATAACCTTCACGTCTCATATTCTCGATAAGAACTGATAAATGTAATTCTCCACGTCCTGATACTTTGTAACTTTCAGTAGTATCTGTTTCCTCAACTCTAAGACTTACGTCAGTATTAAGCTCGCGGAACAATCTGTCTCTTAAATGTCTTGATGTTACATATTTACCTTCAAGACCTGCGAGTGGACTGTCATTAACGTTGAACTGCATAGAAATAGTAGGCTCTGATATCTTCTGGAAAGGTATAGCTACAGGATTCTCAGGTGAGCAAATTGTATCTCCAATATGAATATCTGCAATACCTGAAATAGCTACGATAGAGCCGACAGCAGCTTCAGTAACCTCAACTTTATTAAGACCTTCGAATTCATATAATTTACTGATTTTAACACGTTTTCTATAGTCAGGATCATGATGGTTAACAATAACAACATCCTGATTAACTTTTAATTTACCATTATCAACTTTACCGACACCGATTCGTCCAACATATTCGTTGTAATCTATAGTACTTATAAGAACCTGTGTATCTGCATCAGGATCTCCCTCTGGGGCTGGAATGTAATTAATAATTGTCTCGAATAATGGTTCCATATTCTTTGGAGAATCATCTAATTCAAGTATGGCATGACCTGCTTTAGCAGAAGCATATACAAATGGACAGTCAAGCTGCTCATCAGAAGCATCAAGTTCAATAAATAATTCAAGAACCTCATCAATAACTTCAGTAGGACGTGCTTCAGGTCTGTCAATTTTATTTATACATACGATAACAGGTAAGTTAAGTTCTAATGCTTTTTTAAGAACGAATTTTGTCTGAGGCATAGCACCTTCGAAAGCATCAACAACTAAAACAACACCATTAACCATTTTAAGTACACGTTCAACCTCGCCACCGAAGTCTGCATGTCCCGGAGTATCAATAATATTGATTTTAATACCTTTATAATTAACAGCTGTATTTTTTGAAAGAATAGTGATACCACGTTCTCTTTCAATATCATTTGAGTCCATGACTCTTTCGGCTACTTCCTGATTCTCTCGGAAAGTACCGCTTTGTTTTAATAACTGGTCAACTAATGTAGTTTTACCGTGGTCAACATGGGCTATAATTGCAATATTTCTGACATCTTCTCTTTTTATTTTCATAAAAAATTGTCATTCCTTTCTAAGTTTTCTCCATAATCAATTGTATGTAAAATTAAGGTAGCAAAATATATTTTTCACAATAACCTAATTTATCATACTTTGTAAATATATGGAAAATAGGATAAAATTTACACGTTAAAACGCATATCTTAACAAGTTTAACACAATCTTAAAAAATTTCAAGAAAAATAGAGAAAAAACGTCAATTTGCCATATATGGCAGATATAAATTTATTATTCTGTACATTTTTACTATATTATATGGAAATAATATTTTTAAAGATTGTTCTGACGAGGCTTGGTAAGTAATATGTCTTATTTAATGTAAAATTGTTTTAAAATGTTTGATATCTGAATCGTGCATAAATAATATGTACTATTATTAAAATGTCAGTTTATGTCGAACGAAAATGTCGTAAATTAATAAAAAAACATAGAAAAATGTAATCGACACAGTTATAATATATAAATATATTCTTGAGGCTTTTATATATGTTTAGGAGTACATTAAAAATAAAATGGAGGCATCGATATGTGTAATGTAGAAAAAAATGAATTCTTCGAATTTACAAACAATACTGTAAATTCTTTGGAATTTATGAATAAACTCGTTGGTAAAATAGAAAAACACAGTGATAAAGATATCGAGAGCGTACAATGTATAGAATCATTGAGAGATAATATAGATATTTTAAAGAAACAGATAGAAGAAATAAAAGAGAGATTTACACCATTTCATATGAATATGCATATGTCAAATACGAAATTATTTACGGAAGCATTTACAATGAAAGATACGAAAGTCCTGATAGTAGATGATAATGAAATAAATAATTATGTTTTGGAGCAGATGTTAAAAAGATTTGATATTGATGTAGATATAGCTAAGAGTGGGGAAGAGGCAATTGATAAATTCATGGTAAATGAATATGACCTTATTCTTATGGATTATTTGCTGCCACCGGGAATTGATGGCATTGAAACAGTAAGAAGAATAAGAAATTTAAGCGAAAGAGGAAAGAATCAATTTATTATCGGACTTACCGCTAACACTATGGAAGAATTTCAAAAAGGTCTTAATGAGAATAATGTGGAGTTAATTTTATTAAAGCCAATTAAATTCCAGCAGATGGCAGTAATTCTACAGAAAGAACTACCTGATAAAGTCGTAAGATAAAGGATAATGAAGAAAAAATTAAAATGTAAATATCCATAAAACGTATTAAATGAGAAAATGTTGGGAGTTAAGTTAAACAAGAATTATGACTTAAAAACTTTACAGATGGAAATCATTAAAGTATAATACGATTATTAATTTATAAATTGGAGGTATGACGATGTCTAAAATTAAGATGACAACACCATTAGTTGAGATGGACGGGGACGAAATGACAAGAATCCTCTGGAAAATGATTAAAGAGGAGTTACTTAGTCCTTTTATTGAATTAAATACAGAGTATTATGACCTTGGACTTGAACACAGAAATGAAACAGATGACAAGGTAACAGTTGAATCAGCAGAGGCAACAAAGAAATATGGTGTAGCTGTTAAATGTGCTACAATTACACCAAATGCTGCAAGAATGGATGAATATAATCTTAAAGAAATGTGGAAGAGTCCAAATGGAACAATCAGAGCAATTCTTGACGGAACAGTATTCAGAGCACCAATTATTGTAAAAGGTATTGAACCATGTGTTAAAAACTGGAAGAAGCCTATCACAATTGCAAGACATGCTTATGGTGATGTATATAAGGCAACAGAGATGAAAGTGCCTGGTGCAGGTAAAGCTGAATTAGTATTTACTGATGAAAATGGTAATGAGACAAGAGAATTAATACATAATTTCAAGGGCGCAGGTGTTATTCAGGGACAGCATAACTTAAATGATTCTATTGAAAGTTTTGCAAGAAGCTGTTTTACATATGCACTTGCAACTAAACAGGACTTATGGTTTGCTACAAAGGATACAATTTCTAAGAAATATGACCATACATTTAAGGATATTTTCAATGAAATATTTGAAGCAGAATATGCTGACAAATTTAAAGAAGCAGGAATTACATATTTCTATACATTAATAGATGATGCGGTAGCAAGAGTAATGAAGTCTGAGGGTGGTTACATCTGGGCATGTAAGAATTATGATGGTGATGTTATGAGTGATATGGTATCATCAGCATTTGGTTCACTTGCAATGATGACTTCTGTTTTAGTATCTCCTGATGGATATTATGAATATGAAGCTGCACATGGTACAGTACAGAGACATTATTACAAACATCTTAAAGGTGAAGAGACATCTACAAACTCAGTAGCAACTATATTTGCATGGACAGGCGCTCTTAGAAAACGTGGTGAATTAGACGGTAACAAAGAGTTAATGGAATTTGCTGATAAGCTCGAGAAGGCTTGTATTAAGACTATTGAGGACGGAAAGATGACTAAGGACTTAGCTCTTATAACTACAATAGATAATCCAACAGTTCTTAATAGCGAGAACTTCATTAAGGCAATTCGTGAAACTTTAGAAGGAATGTGTTAATAGATGAAAGAAGCAGAAAGGGTTATATATCCGGGACAGATATATAGGCATTTCAAAGGAAATTTATATCAGATAGTTACAGTTGCCATTCATTCAGAAAGTGGTGAAAAACTGGTAATATACCAGAAATTATATGGAGATTATGCAGTTCATGCAAGACCATATGATATGTTTCTTAGTGAAGTGGACAGGCAGAAGTATCCGGATATTAAACAGAAATATCGTTTTGAATTAGTTGATAATGAGATAAAATCTAATCAGAATGTAGATGTCGGCATAAAAGAAAGTATTAATCTTACAGACGATATAATTATAGATGATAATTTGAATATTGATAATAGTATAGAGTCTGGTGATTCAGAAGAAGAGGGTGCAGATAAGAGACTTATTGAATTCTTAGATGCAGATACTTTTGAAGAGAAACGAAGAGTGCTTATAAATATTAAAGATGGCATTACAGACAGACTGATAGATGATATGGCAGCAGCAATTGATGTTACGGTTGATGAAGGCGATATCGACACAAGATTTATGAGTCTTTTAAACTGTATTAATACAAGAGCGAAATACGAAGTAAACAGATTCAGATAATGTTTAATATTTAATATAGCTAGATGAAAAATAAAAATGCAGAGACATATATTAATTTAAGAGTATATGGTCTCTGCATTTTTTTGTAGTTTGTGCGTCATGGGCGCACTCTAACTGAATTGATATAATCAGATACAAAAAGTGGTGCAGTAAATCATCGTTTAAGTGAAACGTGTTTGATTTACTGCACCGTAATTATGAATATAACTGTTCTATTAGCTTATTATAGTTCCGATTTTACCGCGGATACCAGATTTAGCTTTCTCAAGATTAGTAATAACTGCCTTACGACCTTTCTTAGCTACTACGAAGTTAAGAGCAGCCTGAATCTTAGGGAGTGTTGTAATGGCATCAAGCTTATTATCTTCAATTAATGAGTTAGCTTCTTCAACACTTAATTCCTTAAGTTCAGTAGAAGTACCATTCTCATCTGTTATTGTTACATAATCATTTGATGTAAGTATAAGAAGCTCTGATGCATCAATCATATCAGCTAATTTAGCAGCAGTATAATCTTTCTCTATAACTGCACTTGCACCCTTTAAGCCCTGTGTCTGGTCAAGAACAGGAATACCGCCGCCACCTGCAGCGATTACTAACTGGTTAGCATCAACTAATGCTTTAATAGCATCAATCTCATATATATCGATAGGCTGTGGAGAAGCGATAATTCTACGATAACCTTTCCCCTCAGCACTTTCTTCATATACTACATAGTTACCCTTGTGTTCTTCTAGATCAGCTTCTTCCTTAGTCATATAACGACCGATAACCTTAGTAGGATTGTGGAAAGCTTTATCAAAAGGATCAACTCTTACCTGTGTAATAATAGTAGAAACAGGTTTATAAATACCACGATTAAGTAATTCTGTTCTTATTGCATTCTGTAAATCGAAACCTATGTATCCCTGACTCATAGCACCACATACAGACATAGGAGCAACAGTATATTTAGAATCTAAACGGCTGAACTCTGTCATAGCTGTCTGAATCATTCCGACCTGTGGTCCGTTACTGTGTGTTATTACAACTTCATATTTTTCTTCTACTAAATCAGCAATAGCTTTAGCAGCCTTTTTAACATTTTCCTGCTGCTTAGGAAATGTATCACCGAATGCGTTACGTCCAAGTGCAACGACTACCTTTTTATTTTCCATAGATTACCTCCGAATTAGAGCATATTTTATATGATAGATAATGTGAAATGAAATATTTCACAAACGCTCATTTAATATGATAATTATAAGGTAAATAGCCGAAAAAAACAAGCAGAATTAAAATAAGTAGGAGAAAAGATGTCAGACAATTAAGATAAAATTAATAAGAAATCTGATAAAATGTGTATAACTATGTGGAAAGTGTGGAAAACCATAGATTAATGTCATAAAGAGTCAAAAAAATACAGATACTTTTATTAAAAAGAATAGAATAATTGAGTTGTACAGAATAATCTGGATAGTAGTTATGGGAAAATTTGTATTGACATAAAATGTATTATTGTATACAATGATACAGAAGTACGATAATACAAAATAAAAAAATATCAGGTATTATCAGGACGGAGGAAGAAATGGATAACAGACCAGTAATTATGAATGAAAAGACAAACCTATTAGAGCTAGAGGAACATATTTACCATTTGGTAGATGTAGATAAACCTAATGTTTATCATAATTTGTTCCCATATGACCAGGTACCAAAGATAGCATTTAATGAGCGTATCGTTCCACATAATATGCCGGAGGACATATGGATTACAGATACAACATTCAGAGATGGTCAGCAGTCAAGAGCGCCATATACAACAGACCAGATTGTAACAATATATGATTATTTACATAAATTAGGTGGTCCAAAAGGTATAATCAGACAAAGCGAATTCTTCCTTTACAGTAAGAAAGACAGAGATGCCGTATATAAATGTATGGAAAGAGGATATAAATTTCCGGAAGTAACAAGCTGGATTCGTGCAAGTAAGAAAGATTTTGAGCTTGTTAAAGATATAGGTATGAAAGAGACAGGTATCTTAGTAAGTTGTTCGGATTACCACATTTTCTATAAAATGAAGATGACAAGACGTGAATGTATGAATCATTATTTAAGTGTGGTAAGAGAATGTTTAGAGACAGGTATCAGCCCAAGATGTCATTTAGAAGATATTACACGTTCTGATATATATGGTTTTGTTATTCCATTCTGTCTTGAACTTATGAAACTTCAGGAGGAATACAAGATTCCTGTTAAGATAAGAGCCTGTGATACTATGGGATATGGTGTCAACTTCTCAGGTGCAGTTATTCCTCGTTCAGTTCAGGGAATAATCTATGGACTTATTACTAATGCGGGTGTTCCATCATCACAATTAGAGTGGCATGGTCATAATGATTTCTATAAGGCAGTTACTAACTCAACTACAGCATGGATATATGGCGCAAGTGGTGTTAACTGTTCATTATTTGGAATCGGTGAGAGAACAGGTAATACACCTCTAGAAGCAATGGTATTCGAATATGCGCAGTTAAAGGGAACTTTAGATGGTATGGATACCACAGTTATAACGGATTTAGCTAATTATTTTGAAAATGAAATAGGATATAGAATTCCATCAAGAACACCATTTGTAGGTAAGAATTTCAACGTAACAAGAGCAGGTATTCACGCAGACGGACTCCTTAAGAACGAGGAAATATATAATATATTTGATACTGATAAATTCTTAAAACGTCCTGTATTAGTTGCTGTATCTAACACATCAGGACTTGCAGGTATTGCACATTGGATTAATACATACTACAGATTACCAGAGGATAAGAAAGTAGATAAGAGTTCTGAATTAGTCAAGAAAGTTAAAAAATGGGTTGATGACCAGTATGATGACGGAAGAGTTACTGTAATAGCCGATAATGAATTAGTCGAAATTATTAATAAAACCTGTGAAGAACTTGGCATTACAATAAATAAGGGGTGATATAGTTAATGGATAAAGATGGTCAGATTAAAGTAAGTGATAAATATTCACTTCAAGGCAGGGTATTTAACCGTCTGAGAGAAGATATTTTATCCGGTAAATATAAGGAAAATGATGAGTTAAGGGAAATGACAATCGGTGCAGAATTAGGAGTTAGCAGAACTCCGGTTCGTGAAGCACTAAGACAGCTAGAATTCGAGGGTCTTGTAAGCATTATACCTAATAAAGGTGCATATGTTATTGGAATCAGTAAAAAAGATTTAAAAGATATATATGAGATGAGAGCCAGATTAGAGGGCTTATGTGCAAGATGGGCTACTAAAAATGCTACAGACGAAAATATTTCAAGACTCGAAGAGATTTCAGACTTGTCAGAATTTCACTATGCAAAGAAAAAATTTGATAAAGTATTAGAACTTGATAATGAATTTCATGAATTGCTATATGAGATGGCTGACAGTAAAATGTTATATAAGACATTGTCAGATTTCCATCACTATTTAGAAATAATAAGAAAGAAAACCTTATCTTCAGATGAAAGAGTATGTGCTTCAATTAAAGAACACAAAGATATCGTTGAAGCAATAAAAGCTAAGGATAAGGATAGAGCAGAAGAATTGGCGATTCTTCATATGAAGAATACGATAAAGAATATCGAAGCCCATAAATTATTGTAGAATATATAATACTCAGAACTTGCTCATACAAATGTAGTTTATATTTATCTGTTAAAGTAAATTTGATATATAAATATCGAAACTCCTTGTAAGTAATTGCGTAAATTTGTAAGATATCTTTTTTTGGCTCAAATTTTGTGTACATTCAACAGACATACATTTAAACCGAGATGTCCGTCTATGACACACGCTTTCATATTTCCTTTATCTAGTGAGAGTAAATGCCGCCTTCTGCAGAGGTTATTACGGTGCAGTTAATCAAACGCGCTCCGCTTGAACGGTGATTTACTGCACCGACCTTTTGCATCAGGCGGCATTAACTCTCACACGATACGTCATAAATCAAGTGTGTGACATAGACGGACACATCGGTTTAAGTGTATGGCATTGAATGAACATAAATAATCGTAAGAGCCAAAAAAGATATCTACAAATTAGCAATTCTTACAAAAGTTCGATATTTATATATGCAAATTTACTTAATACAGATAATTTAATTCTATTTTGTATGAGAAAGGTCTGAGTATTTATATATTATACAAGTGTTTCCCATAATTCGTATAGCTTCTCAAGTTCACTATTAACGGCTTCGATTTCTTTAGTAATCTCCATTAATTTGCCGACATCAGAAGCAATATCAGGATTGTTCATTTCTTCTGAAAGTGCATTATTCTTTTCTTCAAGTTCGTTTATGCGTTCTTCAGTTTTCTTTAATTCATTTTGTTTTTTACGAAGCTTAGCCTGTTCATCTTTCATAGTCTGCCAGTCAGCTTTAGAAGAAGAAACAGAAGAAGTGTCTTTGGTTTCGGTGATTTCAGGTGCAGCGTATATAGCTGTTAATTCAGCTTTCTTCTCAAGATAATAATCATAATTTCCTATATAATTTACAATCTTATTATTAGTCAGTTCTATAATTCTGCCAGCGGTCTTATTTATGAAATATCGGTCGTGGGATACATAGAGAATGGTACCCTCATAACTGTTAATCGCATTTTCAAGGATTTCCTTAGATGTAATATCTAAATGGTTCGTAGGCTCATCAAGAATAAGGAAGTTAGCATTTGATAACATAAGTTTTGCAAGTGAAACACGTCCACGTTCTCCACCACTTAAGTCTTTAATCTGCTTAAATACATCATCACCGGTAAATAAAAATGCTGCCAATACATTACGAATCTCTGTATTAGTCATATCAGGATATGCATCTGAGATTTCTTCAAACAAAGTATTTTCCATAGTTAAAACGTGATGTTCCTGGTCGTAGTATCCGATTTCAACTTTACTGCCTAATTTAGTAGAACCGCTGTCGGCATCGATTATTCCATTAATGATTTTTAAGATTGTAGTCTTGCCTGTACCGTTATTACCGATGATACTGACTTTTTCGCCACGTTTGATTTCAAAGTTAATATCTGAGAAAAGGTGGTTATCACCAAAAGATTTAGAAAGATTTTCTACCGATAATACATCTTTACCACTTGTAATCCTTGGAGTTAATTTAAGATGCATTTCATCATCAATATATTTTGGCTTTTCTACAACCTCGATTTTATTTAGCTGTTTTTCACGACTTTCAGCTCTTTTAATTGATTTTTCGCGATTAAATGATTTGAGTTTCTCGATAACTTCTTTCTGATGCTTGATTTCCTGCTGCTGATTAAGATATTTCTTAAGTTCAGCTTCTCTTAAAGAGGCTTTCTTAGTGGCATAATCGCTATAATTACCATTATATGTAGTACATTTTGTATTCTCTATCTCTACAACTTTAGTTACGATTTTATCAAGGAAATAACGGTCATGGGAGATTATGATAACGGCACCTTTGTAATTGCTTAAGAAGCCCTCTAACCATGCGATTGAGTTAAGGTCTAAGTGGTTAGTAGGCTCGTCTAATAATATTATATCAGGCTTAGATAACAGAATCTTACTTAAGAATACTCGTGTTTTCTGTCCGCCTGACAGAGTTGATATCTTTCTGTCAAAATCTTCCTCTGCGAAGCCTAAGCCCTTTAAGACACCTGTAATCTCACTCTTATAAGCATATCCGTCATTTAATTCGAAAGTATGTGTTAATTTAGAATAGCTTTCAAGAAGTTTTTCTAATTCTTTACCCTCGGTAGTTTTCATTTCAGCTTCTAAGGAACGGATTGTACTCTCCATTTCTATAATGTCTTTTTTGACATCTAACATTTCCTCGTAGATAGTATGCTCGCCTGCTACATCAGGGTGCTGTGATAAATATGCAAGAGTTTTATTCTTAGCTACGGTTACAATCCCGTCATCAGGCTTTAATTCTCCTGTAATTATCTTAAATAGTGTAGATTTACCCGCACCATTAATTCCGACTATTGCAACTTTCTCTCTATCTTCTGCATGAAATGAGCAGTTATCTAATATAACCTTACTGTCAAAACTTTTACTTATGTTACTACATGCTAAAATCATAATTACCTCACCAATCTAAACTAATCTAAACCAAATTTTTAAATAAGTCTTATATATTTTATATATATTAAAGCAATATTTTAAAATAGAATTTTTAACGTTTACTACTAAATATAAACGATTTTTGTAAAGTTGTCTATGAAGATATTAAAAAAGATGTTAAATGAGAGAAAAAAGTTTAGTTACTTTGTTTAATTTTTATCAAAGATGTGTTATAATTCTAATAATTTAGTAAATTTAATGTATTAAATCAGTGAATTGAAATCAGAACGGAATTGGATGGTGAATTATGGTTAAGAATAGTATCTCTAAAGCAGTTATCGGAAGACTGCCAAGATATTACAGATATTTAGGAGAAATAATGGAGTCGGGTGTCGAAAGAATCTCATCAGGCGAACTTAGTAAGAAGATGAACGTAACAGCTTCGCAGATAAGACAGGATCTGAATAATTTCGGCGGCTTCGGACAACAGGGATATGGATATAACGTCAAGTACCTGTATGTTGAAATCGGTAAGATACTTGGAGTTGACAAGCAGCATAATATGATTATTATCGGTGCTGGTAACCTTGGAAGAGCACTTGCTAATTATGCTAATTTTGAGAAAAGAGGCTTTGTTCTTATAGGATTGTTTGACAAGAATCCTGAACTAATAGGTAAGGAAGTCAGAGGTGTAGCTGTTCAGTCTATGGATAATTTAGAAGAATTTGCTAAGGATAATAAGATTGACATTGCAACACTTGCCATACCTAAGGCAGAGGCAGTAAAAGTAGCTGAGAAGCTTGCAGAATGTGGTGTCAGGGCAATATGGAATTTTGCTCATACAGACCTTAATCTGCCTAAGAATATTGTCGTTGAAAATGTACATTTATCAGAGAGTCTTATGCAGTTATCATACAATCTTACAAGAACTGAAAATGATATGTAATAATCCTTATGTGCATATAGGAGGTAACAATGGCTAAAAAAGAGACAGAAAGTTCATATGAAAATTTTGAAAATTTAGTAGACTTAAAGAAGATTCCGATTTTGCCATTAGATAACAGATGGCATCAGTTATTTCCGGATAATTTAAAGACACCAAGGATTAAGAAGCTTGAGAAAGAAGTTATGAACCTTGTGAAAAGGGAAAGCGGCGTATCAAGAGAGATTAAGAGTCTTGTGGGGCTTAAGAAGAAGCTTATGAAAGAAATCGTAGATAATATGGAAGAAACAGATGACGAGAACGAGAAGCTAAGACAGAAGAAGCTTGATGCGAGCAGAAAATTAATTGAAGATATTAATAATAAGAATACTGAACTTGAGAATGAGAAATATCAGTTGCCATACAGACTTATGAAAGTAAATGAAGAATTACTTATGGAAAGTATTGAGAACTGTTACAGCCGTCTCAGCAACAATGAAATGCAGATAGAAGCTTTGGGCGAATGGATTGATAAGACGAGAATACAGCTTAAGAGAAATGTAGTAATTAAGCAGGATAAAACAGATGAGAATAACAGCATTTACGGATATATGCATGATATGTTAGGTCATGAAGTTATGGAGATATTTGACAGAGAACATAATTATGATAAGAACAAGTTCAAGGAGGAGAAATGATAATAGGAATAGGAAATGATATTGTTGAGATTAAGAGATTTATGGCTCTTAAAGAACATTTTAAGGATAAATTTTATACAGAGAGGGAAATTGAGGAAGCAAAGGGGAGGGCTTCTTTTTTTGCGGCAAATTTCTCAGTAAAAGAAGCTGTTTCTAAGGCATTTGGAACAGGCTTCAGGGGTTTTAACGGAAAAGATATAGAAGTCCTTAGAGATGAATTAGGAAAGCCGTATGTAAATCTGTATGGTGAAGCGAAGAAAATTAGTGACAGCTTAGGAATCGATAAAATATTTGTAAGTATCTCGGATACAGACGATTTGGTTATGACAATGGCAGTTGCCGAAAGCAGAAATGGAGGAGTAGAGAATGGAAGTATTAACCGGAAAAGCAAGTAAAATCGTTGATAATTATTGTATTAATGAGCTTAAGATACCATCATTAGTTCTTATGGAGAGAGCTGCCATGGCAGTCAGTGAATGTGTGATAGAAATATGTGAGCAGAATAAATATAATAAAGTTAAGATTATATGTGGTGTTGGTAATAATGGAGCTGACGGACTGGCACTTGCAAGAATACTATATGATGAAACGAATATTAACAAATCAGATATCTGCGTTGGCATCATTGGAAATATGGCAAAGGCAAGTGAAGAATTCAATATACAATATGGTATTTTACAGAATATAGGAATGAATATTATTCATGTAGAAGGTAAAGAGCAATTTAAAGATTTAATTGCAGATGGCGAATTAATTGTTGATGCTATATTTGGAATAGGATTATCAAGAGATGTAAGTGGCTTGTTTGCAGATATTATTAATGAAATTAACGAAAGTAAGATAAAGGTAATTGCAATTGATTGTCCTAGTGGACTTAATTCAGACAATGGAAGAGCTATGGGAGTTGCCATAAAGGCATATAAGACAGTAACATTTGGAAGATTAAAAGCAGGCTTAGTCTTATGTGATGGTAAGAATTATACAGGAGAAGTGCTGGTAAGACAGGTTGGTTTCAATGGACTTGCATACAAGCATTTAAGAAAGAATTATAAAGAAGAGGTATTTAATGCATTTACAAGGGAAGATTTACAAATTATTCCAGAGAGAAATCCTGTATCTAATAAAGGAACTTATGGACGTATAAAGGTTATTGCAGGCTCGAAGAATATGTGTGGTGCAGCGATACTTTCAGCGACAGCGGCATATAGATGCGGAGCTGGCATAGTAGAGGTATTAACGCATAGAGATAATCTTCCTATAGTAAAGGGCAGAATTATCGAAGCTATCGTCAATGATTATGTGGGGGCTTTTGATTTAGACAGTAATTCAATAGTAGTTGCAGGACCGGGATTATCAGTTGACGATACAGCAAATAACCTGATTAAAAAGGTACTTACCTCGAATTGTAATGCAGTTATAGATGCGGACGGGCTAAATGTTATAAGCGAAAACAGAGAATTATTAAAACTACTTCATAACAAAGTGATTATAACACCACATATTAAGGAAATGTCCAGACTAACAGAGATTAGCTGTAAGGATATCAGGGAAAATATAGTAGATGTCGCTAGAGATTTCTCTAAGAAATATGGCTGCATAACAGTTATAAAAGATGCCACAACAGTAATTGCCGATTACAATGGAAATGTTACTGTAAATCTATCAGGAAACAGTGGAATGTCAACAGGTGGAAGCGGTGATGTATTATCAGGAATGATTGGTGGAATGTTATCACAGAAATTAGGTATTTACGAAGCTGCTTGTATGGGTGTATACTTACATGGATTAGCTGGTGATTATGCGAAAGAGAGTAAATCAGCTTATGGAATGATGGCTTCAGATATTAATGATGCCATCACACAAATCTTAAAGTTTAGAAATAATGGAGAAGTTTAAAAAATCAAATTGATATGTTGATTTTTTAAACAGCTAATTGTGGCGCAGGCGTCACAATTAGCCTTTATCGCAGAGCTGAATTTATAATTCAGCTCGCGATTCCTCCGACGTAAACGTCTGCGGAATGGAGTAATGTAAAAAATGAATACAATGGAAAAATATTACAGAGTATGTGTAACAATTGATTTAGATGCTATATATAATAATGTAACAAATCTTAAGAACAATATAAAAGCCGGAACAAAGGTAATCGCAGTAATCAAAACTGACGGATATGGACATGGAGCAGTACCTATAGCCTATACAATAAATGATTTAGTAGATGCGTATGCGGTTGCAACGATAGATGAGGCTGTTAATTTAAGAGAAAACGGAATTAAAAAGCCTGTATATGTTATCGGATATACTCATGACAGCCAGATGGAAAGAGTCGTTGAAAATGATGTAAGACCTGCTGTATTTACAATGGAATCGGCTATGGCAGCCTCTAAGGCAGCGAAGAAGCTTGGTAAAATAGCAAAGCTTCATATTAAAGTGGATACCGGAATGAGCAGAATCGGTTTTAAAGATTGTGAAGAAAGTATTGATACCATTAAGAAGATAAATAAGCTTGATAATGTTGAAATCGAGGGAATATTTACACATTTTGCGACAGCAGATGAGACAGATAAGTCTAAGACAATGAAACAGTTTGAGAGATTTAAGAATTTCACAGACAGACTTGAAGAAGAGGGTATACATATACCTGTGAAACATTGCTCAAACAGTGCGGCAATGATGGAGATTAATTCAGCAAATATGGATGCTGTACGTGCAGGAATTGCAATGTATGGATTATATCCATCTGATGAAGTAGATAAGAATTCCGTAAAACTTACACCTGCATTAGGACTTAAGAGTCATATTGTATATGTTAAAGATATTGAAGCAGGTACAGAAGTAAGTTATGGTGGTACGTTCGTCGCTGATAAGCCAATGAAGATAGCTACAATTCCTGTGGGATATGGAGATGGATACCGAAGAAGTCTCTCTAATAAAGGCTATGTTTTAATAAGAGGCAGAAAAGCTAACATACTTGGAAGAATCTGTATGGACCAGTTTATGGTTGATGTTACTGATATAGATGGTGTGGCATCAGGAGACGAAGTTATTCTTATCGGTAAATCAGGAAATGAAGAGATTACAACAGAGAAGATGGCAGAAATTGCAGGTGACACATTTAATTATGAAGTTGTATGTGACTTAGGAAAACGTATGCCAAGAGTATATTACAGAAATGGTAAAATCGTATGTACTAAGGATTATTTCGATGATATGTATGATGTGAGTATGATGAAATAAAAGTTTACAGATAAAAATGGAATATACACCCTTTTTTAGGCAATACTATTGATAGAGTAAATTTACTTAAATATAAAGGTAAAATATGGAGTGTGAATTCGTTGGTAGTTAGAAGAGGAGATGTATATTATGCTGATTTGCGACCTGTTATCGGTTCAGAGCAGGGAGGAATCAGACCGGTGCTTATAATTCAGAATGATATGGGTAATAAGCATAGTCCTACTGTAATATGTGCAGCCATCACATCTAAAATGAATAAGGCAAAGCTGCCTACTCATGTGGAATTAGACAGCAGAAGATATAATATGGTAAAAGATTCGGTTATTCTGTTAGAACAGCTCAGGACAATTGATAAGAAAAGATTGAAAGATAAAGTATGTCATTTAGACGAAGAAATATTGAATCAGGTTGATAGAGCATTGCTTGTTAGTTTAGAATTAAATACATAAAATATTGACTAATAAGTAATAAAATGATATATTTTCTGTTATTGGTGCATAATTGCACTGAAAGAAGTGAGTGCAGAATATTACTTTAAAGAATAAAAAGTATTATTATGCAGTCACATATATTAATCAAAAGGTAAAAGGAGTAAATTCAAATGGACGGGTGTAACCCCATATGGATTATTTTAGCAGTAGCAATATTATTTGTTTTAACAATAATTGTTTATTTATATAGTTCGGCTGTACAAAATATCAGCGAAAACGAACTTGAAGAAATAAAAGAGAAGAATGAGAAAACATATCAGAAAGTTAATAAAATAATAGATGATCCGGCGAGGTTCATTAACACAGTACAGGCAGTATCAGTATTAATAACATTAGTTACAGGTATATGTATCGGTTTTAAGACAGATAAGGCACTTTTAAGAATTGGAATGGCAGTCTTATGGGTAATTGTCTTATTGGTATTTGGAATAATTATTCCTAAGAAATTAGGAGCCAGACATTCTAAGGGAATATCATTAAAACTTACTAATATCACATATATGATGACAGTGGTTCTGATACCGGTTACATTCTGTGTTTCGGTAATTGCTGATATGATTCTTAAAATATTTGGAATTGATCCTAATGAACCGGAAGAAAATGTTACTGAAGAAGATATTATTTCCGTCATAAATGAAGGCCATGTGCAGGGTGTGTTGCTTGCAAGTGAAGCCGAGATGATAAATAATATAGTAGAATTCGGTGATAAGGAAGCTAAAGATATAATGACACACAGAACATCTATGGTATGTGTGGATGGAGATATGCTTCTATGCGATGCAGCAGAATACATTCTTGGACTTAGTAATTCAAGATTTCCTGTATATATTGATAATATTGATAATATTATAGGTATTGTTAATTTCAGGGATATAATGTCAGAGGCACAACGTGAAGTTAACGATATGAAGAAGATTTCTGATATTCCCGGACTTGTAAGAAAGGCATCTTTTGTACCGGAGACTAAGAAAATCAATGTATTATTTAAAACAATGCAGTCAGAGAAGATACATATGGCAATAGTTGTTGATGAATATGGCCAGACTTCAGGCATAGTCGCTATGGAGGACATCTTAGAAGAGATAGTTGGAAATATTTTAGATGAATATGACGAAGAAGATGTAAATATTGTCAGACGTGAAGATGGTGCTTATGTTGTAAAAGGAAACACATCACTTGAAGAGATAGAAGAAAAGCTTCATATTAAGTTTGATGAGGACTGCGAGACGATTAATGGTTATCTGGTTTCTAAATTCGAAAGAATTCTTGAAAATGATGAAAGACCGGAGATTGTAATTGATAATGTCAAGTATAAAGTTCTGAGTGTAAAAAACAGAATGATTTCAGTTGTACTTATTACATTATCAGATAATGAGTAAATATGTTTATAAAGCTAAAGGCTTATAATATAAAATAATTAAAACATCGACGAAAGATATTAATAATCTTAAGCCGGTGAATAGAATACTAAATATAAGGAAAGAGGTAAAGTATGTCAGGACATTCAAAATTTGCGAATATCAAGCATAAAAAGGAGAAAAACGATGCAGCAAAGGGTAAAATCTTTACAATTATAGGTAGAGAAATAGCCGTAGCTGTTAAAGAGGGAGGACCTGATCCTGCTAATAACAGCAAATTACGTGATGTTATAGCTAAAGCAAAAGCTAACAATATGCCTAATGATACAATTGACAGAGGTATTAAGAAAGCAGCAGGTGATGCTAACTCAGTTAACTACGTTACAGTTACATATGAGGGATATGGACCAAATGGTTCGGCTATCATAGTTGATGCATTAACAGATAATAAGAACAGAACAGCTTCTAATGTAAGAAATGCATTTACTAAAGGTGGCGGAAATGTCGGAACACAGGGTTGTGTATCATTTATGTTTGATAAAAAAGGTCAGATTATAATTGACAAAGAAGAATATACAGGTGATGCAGACGAGCTTATGATGTTAGCTGTTGATGCAGGTGCAGAAGACTTCGCAGAAGAAGAAGACAGTTTCGAGATAACAACAACACCTGAAGATTTCAGTGCAGTAAGAGAAGCACTTGAAAATGGTGGAATATCAATGGTTTCAGCAGAAGTAACAATGATTCCACAGACATGGGTTGAATTAACAGACGAAAATGATATTAAGAAAATGAACAGAATCTTAGATTTACTTGATGAAGATGATGATGTTCAGGCTGTATATCATAACTGGGACAGACCAGATGATGAAGAAGAGGACTAATATATAATCCTATTAATAAAGTAAATAAATATTAACAATGAGTCAGGTGCAATGCATTTGACTCATTGATTTTATATTTGTTATTTGATATAATGTTTTATGGAAAATATGTCGATTTATATTGTATCAGACTGACAGAATAATTTGATAAATATATCTGTTATTTTACGGACATTCTGATGCGTTATTAATATAAACAATATTCGGAGAAAACCGGATTGAAAGGTATAGAGGCGAAATATGAAACATATAAGAAAAATGAATCTTAAGAATCTTAGAAATGTCAAAACAATATATAAAATAGCTACGATGTTATTAGTCGGTGTAATAATATTCTTTGTGGCATCAAGATTTGCATCTGCCGAGTCTGTTAAGGTAAATATAACGGGAGATGAATTAAACGATGGCACATGGGAAGTAGGTAGCAGTCCGGTAACATGGACGGCACAGGCATATGATTCTGAAAATGATGAATACATAAGTTTAGAAGATGGTGGCTCGATTACATGGGAATCATCAGACAGAAGTATTGTAGATGTATCACAGAATTCTGAGGGTACAGAATCTACAGCAGTACTTAAACCTATAAGTGCTGGTAAAGCAACCATATCTGCTACATTTACAAAGGTTGTATCAACAGATGACGGAGATTATGAGATTACAACTAAATCAGAGAGAACAGTTGTAGTAAAATTCAAGATAAATGAAGCAAGTATTCCAACAGCTCCATATGAAGATGACTGGACAGTACCTAATATCATTACTAATTCAGATAATCCGGTTAAATGGACAAGCAGTGATGATTCTGTTGTAACAGTCACAGATGATGGAAGCGGAAATGGTGTCTTAACATTAGTTGGTGCCGGTAAGGCTAAGATTACTGCGATGACTGATGACGGACAGAGCGAGAGCTTCAGAGTAGCAGTTAATGCTAAATTTAAAGAGACAGATTCATTATTAAATATTGGTTATAAAGAATATTATACTTTAACTACTAACGCAGGACATGCATCAAATGTAATATTTGAAAGTGCTAATCCTGAAGTAGTTTCAGTAGATGGAGATGGTACCGCATATGGTAAGGCAGCAGGAAAAACATTTTTATATATCTATACTTTAGATAAGAATGATGAATGGTACAGTTTACAGCCATCGCCGGTAAGAAATATTCCGGTTTCAGTAGATTTTGCAATCACATCATCATCTAAGTCAGTTGCAGTTGGTGACACACTTACATTAGATACTAATATAAGTGAGAGCGACAGAAAGTCAGTAAACTGGAATTCAAGCGATACAGGAGTTGCCACAATCTCTTCAGATGGGGTACTTACAGCAGTAAGTAAAGGTCAGGCAACAATTACGGCAAGTGTTGTTAATCCGGAAGTATTTGGGACAACGGATATTCAGACAGCAAGTATTACAATTAACGTAATTGATTCATTTGCACTTAGTGAGTCAGAACATATATTAAATGCTAATAAGTCATTTGATTTAACTGCAATTGTGACAGATTCTTCGGCAAGTGTTACATGGAAGTCATCAGATGAATCTATAGTTACCGTAACACCAAGCAGAAATGATAAATATCTTGCGACAGTTAAGGCTAAAGCAAAAGGTCAGGCAACAATTACAGCAACACAGATTATAGACGGAGTTGCTAAAACAGCAACTTGTGAAGTCTATGTTAAAGAGCCTGTATTAGATGTAGTTATCTCTCCTTCAGAAGTTGAGATAATAAAAGGTTCACAGTACAGACTTATTGTAACCTTTAATCCAAGCAGACCGGATAATACTAATGTTAAATGGGTATCATCAGATGAGAAAATCGTTACAGTAGATGATATGGGAATAATTAAAGGTGTTAAAGGTGGACAGGCAGTTGTATCAGTAGTTACTGAAGATGGAATAAAGGTAGCTTCATGTACAGTATCCGTAAGAGAACCTGTTACAGGAATTAAGATGGATGTAAATACAGTTACAACAAGTCTTGCTACTAAAACTTACCAGCTTACATATACAATTCTTCCGGCTGGTGATGGAGTTAACAGAGACGTAACCTGGACTTCATCAGCACCGGATGTTGCAACAGTCGGAGAAAATGGTTTAGTTACATTCCATAAACCTGGTAAAGCGACAATTATTGTTAAGACAGTAGATACAGGTTATAACGGAAACCTTATTGATACCTGTGAATTCTACATAAATAATCCTGTTACGGCAGTTGATTTAGATTATACAAATATTACATTGAAATTAAATGAGCAGTTCAGACTTACTACAAAGATAACTCCTGAAGATGCAACTAATAAGAAAATCATCTGGACATCAAGTGATACAAACGTTGCAACTGTAAATGATGAGGGCATGGTAACAGCAGTAGGAAGTGGTTCAGCAACAATTCTTGCTAAATCAGAGGACAGTGGTGCTACATCAATGTGTAACGTAACTGTATATCAGCCTGTTACAAGCATTGCAATAAGTAATGACAGCATTACAGTAAGAAAGGGAACTGAATTCTGGCTTAATGCAACAGCACTTCCTGATAATGCAATGAATAAAAAGATATCATGGTCATCAAATGATACTTCTATAGCAACAGTAGACCAGAATGGTAAAGTAACTACTTTAGAGGCAGGTAATTGTGTAATTACAGCAACAAGCCAGGACAGTGGTGCAATGGCAAAATGCATTGTTACCGTTCTTCAACCAATAACAGGAATATCCTTAAATGTTAATTCTAAGACAATTATGAAGGGCGACAAATTCATAATTATACCTACAATCACACCTGCTGATGCAGATAATAAGAATGTAATATATTCTTCAAGTGATGACACAGTAGCAAGTGTTGATGCAAATGGTGTTGTTACAGGTAAAAAAGGTGGAATAGCAATTATTATAGCTAAGACAGAAGAAAGAGGACTTATAGCAAGTTGCCAGGTAACAGTTCAGGAATTCGTATCATCTGTTAAGATTAATGCAGGCGTTTCAAGAATGAACATTGGTGATTCTAAACAGTTATCAGCATCGGTTTTAGCAGAAAGTGCCACAAACAGAAAATTAAGATGGACATCATCTAATAGTGGTATTATTTCAGTAGATGCTAATGGAAGAATTTCAGCTAAAAATGTTGGAAGAGCTACAATATATGCATATGCAACAGACGGAAGTGGTATATTTGACAGTGTAACTATCGAAGTTATAAAACCTGTAACTTCTATTACAATCAGTCCGGGCAGCGTATCAGTTGCTGAGGGCAAGAGTGCAAAGGTATCAGTAAGTGTTGCACCTGCTGATGCTACATATAGAGAAGTTGAGTGGAGCAGCTCAGATTCATCAATAGCAACAGTAGATTACTCAGGTGAGATTACAGGTGTTAAAGCAGGAATATGTAAGATATATGCTACATCAGTTGATGGCAATAATGTCATAGGTGTATGTAAAGTTACTGTTAAACCAACTGTACCGGCAACAGGTATTACTATTAATTCTAAGAGTATTACAATGTTACCTGGTCAGACAAGAACATTAACAGCCAGAATTAAACCTACAAAATCTACAGAAAGTGTTACATGGGTATCAGGAGATACTTCTGTTGCAACTGTTTCAGCAAATGGTACTGTAACAGCAAGAGGACAGGGTAATACAGAAATATATGCTATTTCTAATGAAACCGGTGTAGAAAGCTCATGTGAGGTAATAGTTCTTGCGTTAAATGCAACTTATATTACACTTGAACAGTATGACAGTTATGATTTAGACGTATTCGGAGCGACTCAGAATATTAAGTGGTATTCAAATAACAAACGAGTAGCTACAGTAACATCAAGCGGAAGAGTAATCGCAAGAATGGCAGGAACTACAACTATTACTGCAAAGGTTAATGGTAAAGTGTTATATTGTACTGTAAGAGTAACTACCATGAAGTAATAATTAAATCTTGACAATGTATTTAATTAATATAAAATAATAAAGGACATATGAAAAAAAGAGGAAAAGAGGTTAAGAGAAATGTTTTGTAAAAAATGCGGAGCAAAAAATGATGATGATGCAATATTCTGCGTAAGTTGCGGTACAAAGATAGGTGAAGTACAGGCAGAAGTCAATAATTCATCAGAAGAAATTGCGCAGGAAAATGATGAAGTTGTAAAAGAAAATGATAATCAGAATTCAGGTGATAGTTCGTCTGATAACCTTTCATATTCATTCTTCCAGCAGGTAGATAACAATGCTGAAGATGAGAATAATGAGAATGTAGAAGAAATTAATCAGGAAGAGACAAAAAATACTGGGGATACAATAGAACCGGTTGAACCTACAGAAACACAGGATAATTACAACAACGGTCAGGATAATCAGATTAATAATCAGCCTGATAATGGTTTTACAGGCAGTCAGTTTGGAAGTGACAATCAGTTCTCTAATGGAGTTCAGAATGTAAATGCAAATCCAAATGTAAATCCAAATACAAATAGTAATCAGTTTGTTGAGAATACTAATTATGGAACTCAGGAACAAACTGAGAAAGCTAATAAGTTCTCGTTTAAGAGATTCTTATTTAGTGCAATTGTACTTATAGCAACTATTCTTTCGTGTGCAACATTATTTATGAATTACTTATCACTGGAAGCAAAGGTTAAAGGTGAGGGTAGCCAGAAAGATTCAGTTACAGGAATAGATATCATTAAATCAGGTGTCGATGAGGACGAGGTATGGGTTAATGATGAACATAAATCAATTAATGTTAGTAAGACAATCAGATATTGTACTATTAGATTAGGTATAGCATTAGTAGTATTCGCTGTTATTGAGTTTATATTACTTGTAGTTGTACGAAGAAGAGGAGCATATGTTCTTATTATGTTATTCAGCTTAATTAAGTTAGGACTTGGTGGATACATTGGATATTTATGGTGCTTTAAACTTCTTAATATAATAAAAGATTCGTTTAACGATTTGTTAAATTTCTTAGCATCAGAAGAATATGTGATGACAATAACAGCAGGTTTTGGAATCGGCTTCATCTTAATGATGGCAGCACAGTTAGTTACATTCATCTGTTCAATCATATTAATGACTTGCAAGAATAGAAAGAAAGTAAAATATAATTAGTATATTGATTTTAAATAAAAATATATTACATAATGTGTATTATAAAGAAGTGTGGGAACTTATATTCCTGCACTTCTTTTGAATATCTGATTATTTGAATGTAGCCAATATGCAGAAACTTTGGATGAGAATCATATTCATACATTATTACGAAAGTCTTTATTGGCTATATGCAAATAACAAGCTGGGATAAATTTGCAAATAGCAAGCTGGGATAAATTTTCCTTGCCTGCCAATTTGACTTATGGTATAGTATATATGTTTAAGTTAAAATAACAAGTCTGATTCAGACGGAATGGAGTAACCATGAAATGTAGCAGATGTGGAGAAGAGTGTAAAGATAATCAGGCGTTTTGTCTGAAATGCGGTACACCTATCCAGGTTGTACCTGATTTCAATTTGATTGAAGCTGAATTAGCTAACAATGTCGGCGAATTAATGAACGAGATTGATGAAGATGATAAGAAGAAAAACAAGCAGAATGATTTAAACAGATATAGAAATTCGATGAGAAATGATAAAACGAATGTCTATGGTGCGACAAATCAGTCTAATAATTCTAAACAATATAGAAATAGTGTAAACGATGGAAATACACGTAAAATTAATGGTTCAGACAGTTTCGATGATAATGATATGGATTATTTAGATGATGATTATTATGTTGATACTATGCCGGACCATGATGTTGAAGCAGAGATTTCATTAGTAGATATCCAGAATCTTAAAGATACTGCTAAATTAAATGATTATCAGGTAGATGGAATGGATTTTAATCAGGATAATAATTATGATCCTGATGATACCGAGGAAGACGAAAATCAATCAGAAAAGAAAGCATTTAAAGTTAAAGCAATAATATTTGGTGTTATTGCAGCGATTGTTGTTGCAATCGCAATATTGCTACTTAGTGTATTGAATAAAGATACCGGCAAAGATTCATTTACAAATGTATATAATACAGGATATGATTATTATACAGCTAAAGAATATGATAATGCTCTTGCTAAATTCTTAGAAGCTGAGAAGATTGCTAATAATAAGAATGAGAAAATCAAAGTTAATAAATCATTATTAGCAACTTATGAGAATATGGATGGAACAGAAGATAAGCAGATAGGTGTTCTTAAGACACTTATAGAATTATCTCCAAAAGAATATGAGTATTATGAGAAATTAGTTGAAATATATGATTCTAAAGGTATGAACGATGAGATATCTGCATTGATTGACAGTATAGATGATGTGTCAATTAAATCACAGCTTTCAGAATATAATGTAGCAACTCCTAAATTCAGTGAGAAAGAGGGAGATTATGACACTTATATTTCAATTAAGTTAATAAGTGATAATAATAAGATATATTATACATTAGATGGAACAGATCCTACGACATCAAGTACGCAGTATACAGAAGATATTAACCTTAATAAAGAGGGAAAGATAACTGTAAAAGCAATTGCGGTAAATGAAAAAGGTCTTACAAGTAAAGTTGCCAGTGCAACATATAATATTAAGCCTAATACGGTTGATGCTCCGGTTGTTACACCTGATGGTGGCAAATATACAGAGAATACAGAGATAACAATTACAGTTCCTGAGGGAATGAAGTGTTATTATACTTATGGTGCAACACCTACAACACCTACTACATCAGATACAGAGTATACAGAGCCTGTTAAGATGTTAAGAGGAAAGAACATTTTTTCAGCAATATTAGTATCAGAGTCAGGTGTGGAAAGTGAAGTTACGCAGAACGTATATCAGTTAGAATTAAACAGTGCAATAACATATGACGATGCACTTGTAATTCTTAAGAATTATGTTGAAAATAACAATATAGCAGCTAAAGTCAATGAAGAACAATATGTAACAAAAGAAGGTTTGAATCTGACTTTCAGTTATAATTGCATTGCCGATATCGACAATGTAGAATATTATGTAATTAATGCCACAGAGAAAGATTCTAGTGACAAAACAGTCAAAGTGGTTTATTATGGTGTAGATACTGTTACCAGTACACTTGTAGTTCTTGAAAAAGATACAGAAAATGCTGGAAAATATAAATTAACAGAATAACATAGAAAGTGGGATAAGTATGTACAAGATATTAAAAGCAGAACAATTAGCTAATAACATCTACTTAATGGACGTAGAAGCTCCAAGAATTGCTAAATCATGTAATCCTGGACAGTTTATTATAGCTAAACTTGATGAAAAAGGCGAAAGAATTCCTTTAACAATCTGTGATTATGACAGAGAAAATGGAACAATTACAATTGTATTTCAGGTAATTGGTGCATCAACAGAGAAGATGTCAAAATTAAAGACAGGAGATGCATTCAGAGATTTTACAGGACCTCTTGGTCAGCCATCTGAATTCGTTAATGAAGATTTAGAAGAATTAAAGAATAAGAAATTCTTATTTGTAGCTGGTGGTGTTGGTACTGCACCTGTATATCCACAGGTTAAATGGTTACATGAGCATGGTATAGAAGCAGACGTTATAGTTGGTGCTAAGACTAAAGACATCTTAATATTAGAAGAAGAGATGAAGAAAGTAGGCAATCTTATCGTTGCAACTGATGATGGTTCATATGGTTTCAAAGGTATGGTTACTGAAGTTATCAAAGATTTAGTAAATAACCAGGGTAAGAAATATGATGTCTGTGTAGCAATCGGACCAATGATTATGATGAAGTTCGTATGTTTACTTACTAAAGAATTAAATATTCCTACTATAGTTTCACTTAACCCAATTATGGTTGACGGAACAGGTATGTGCGGTGCCTGTCGTGTGATCGTTGGTGATGAGGTTAAATTTGCCTGTGTTGATGGTCCTGAATTCGATGGACATAAGGTTGATTTCGACCAGGCTATGAAGAGACAGCAGATGTATAAAACTGAAGAAGGCCGAGCATTATTAAAACTCCGCGAAGGTGATACACATCAGGGCGGCGGTTGCGGCTGTGGAGGTGACAAATAATGGACGTATTAAAGAAAGTACCTGTAAGAGAACAGGATCCTAAAGTAAGAGCAACAAACTTTGAAGAAGTTTGTTTAGGATATAATATGGAAGAAGCTAAAGAAGAAGCAAGCAGATGTCTTAAATGTAAGAATCCACAATGTCAGAAAGGTTGTCCTGTTTCAATAGATATTCCAAGCTTTATCAAAGAAGTCGAAGATGGAAATATTGAAGAGGCTGCTAAGATTATCGGTAGATCATCTGCACTTCCGGCTGTATGTGGACGTGTATGTCCTCAGGAAAGCCAGTGTGAAGGTAAATGTATCCGTGGTATTAAAGGTGAACCAATATCAATTGGTAAACTTGAAAGATTTGTAGCAGACTGGTCAAGAGAAAATGGAATTGAGCCTGAAAAAGCTGCTGAATCAAATGGTAAGAAAGTTGCAGTTATAGGTTCAGGTCCTTCAGGACTTACTTGCGCAGGAGATTTAGCTAAATTAGGATATGATGTTACTATTTTCGAAGCTCTTCATGAGCCAGGCGGAGTTTTAGTATATGGTATTCCTGAATTCCGTTTACCTAAAGATACAGTAGTTAAACATGAAATAGAAAACGTTAAGAAATTAGGCGTTAAGATTGAGACAAACGTTGTAATCGGTCACTCTACAAAGATTGACGAATTACTTAATGACGAAGGATTCGACGCAGTATTTATCGGTTCAGGTGCAGGTCTTCCAAGATTCATGGGTATTCCTGGTGAAAGTGCAAATGGTGTATTCTCAGCAAATGAATATTTAACAAGAAGTAATCTTATGAAAGCTTTCAAAGATGAATACGATACTCCAATCGTTGCAGGTAAGAAAGTTGCAGTTGTAGGTGGCGGTAACGTTGCTATGGATGCAGCCAGAACAGCTTTAAGACTTGGTGCAGAAGTACATATCGTGTACAGAAGAAGCGAAGAAGAACTTCCTGCCAGAGTTGAAGAAGTACATCATGCAAAAGAAGAGGGAGTAATCTTTGATTTATTAACAAACCCTGTTGAGATTCTTGAAGATGAAAAAGGCTGGGTTAAAGGAATGAAATGTATTAAGATGGAATTAGGTGAGCCTGATGCATCTGGAAGAAGAAAACCGGTTGAAGTACCTGGTTCAGAATTCACAATGGATGTAGATACAGTAATTATGTCACTTGGTACATCACCAAACCCATTAATTTCATCAACAACAGTCGGACTTGATACAGACAGAAGAAAATGTATTATTGCTGATGAAACAGGTAAGACTACTAAAGAAGCAGTATATGCAGGTGGAGATGCCGTTACAGGTGCTGCTACAGTTATCCTTGCAATGGAAGCTGGTAAAGCAGGCGCTAAAGGAATTCACGAATTTCTTTCAAAATAAATAAGATTGTATATATAACAGATGGAGCTGTATTTACGGCTCCTTTTGTTGTATTATAGGAAATATATAATATTTAATGAAAAGGAGCAGCTTATGCAGAATGAAAAACTTACAATAGTATTGCCTGACTGCGATACAATCAGCAAGGGTGATTTAGACTTATCTTCATTAAGCGAATTTGGAGATGTTATAACCTATCCGTTAACAAAACGTGAGGAATTACCAGAGAGACTTAAAAATGCAGATGTGGTATTATGTAATAAGATTTTACTTAATGAAGATTCCTTGAAAAATGCAACAAAGTTAAAATATATCGGATTATTTGCAACAGGATACAATAACGTAGATTTAGAATATACTAATGCCAGAAACATTACTGTATGCAATGCAGGAAGTTATTCGACAGATGCAGTTGCACAGCATACATTTGCATTGATAATGAATTATTATAATAAGGTAGCAATGTATGATAACTTTGTTAAAGATAATGGCTGGAAGAATAGTAAAATATTTTCACCTTTTATATATAATATGAGTGAGTTGGCAGATAAAACCATAGGTGTAATAGGTTTTGGAAGTATAGGGCAGAAAGTCAGCGAAATTGCAAAAGCATTTAATATGAATATAATTGCATTTTCGAGGAATGAGACAAATGTAAATAATATAATTAAGGAAAAATTTAATGGTTATAGTAATATAAGATATGGAAGTATCGATGATATTGCGAAGAATTCGGATATCATAACAGTACATTGTCCATTGAATAAGGCATCTGAGAAAATGATAAATGAAGAATTCTTAAGTAAATGCAAGAAAAACTGTTATTTTGTCAATACATCAAGAGGCGGTGTCGTTGATGAAAATGCACTATGTAAGGCTCTTAATAACGGAGTAATTGCGGGTGCAGGAATTGATGTACTTACAACAGAACCGATGGCAGAGGATTGTGAACTTCTGCATGCAAAAAATATTACAATTACACCACACGTAGCATGGGCACCACTTGAGACAAGAGAGAGATTATTAAATATTGTTAAGGATAATCTTAGAGCATTTATTAATGGCGAGCCTAAAAATGTTATAAAGCAATAAGGTATAAAGAACGAGGTGAACAGATGAAGAAAATAAATAATGTATTACTGTATATAATTATTCTGACCTTAATGCTAACAACAGGATGTGGCAGCAAAAGTAATTCTGCTAAGGAAGTTGCAACATTAGAATCAGCAGGTGGTATAACTTCTAATACTTCAGAAGATAATGCCATTACTAATGAATCGGCAAATGGTACAGATTCTGACGAATCAGTAAATAATACAACAGATGAGTCGGCGAATCAGATAAATTCAGAAGATGATAGTAATTCATTAAGTGGCGGTATATTAGGTGGTACAGAGGGTAAAAGTGGTAGTCAGAATAATGATAATGCCACAGAATTTTCATTAGTGATGGTTGGAGATGTGCTGCTTCATACACCGGTAAGTGACAGTGGTTTAACGGAGGACGGAAGTTATAATTATAGCCATTTATTCAAAAATGTAAGAAAAGATATTGAAGAGGCGGACCTTGCACTCGTTAATCAGGAAGTAATACTTGGAGGAACAGAGTTAGGGTTATCCGGTTATCCTGCATTTAATGGGGCATATGAAGTTGGAGATGCACTTGTAGAGGCTGGTTTCGATGTGGTTCTACATGCTACAAATCATGCACTTGATAAGGGCAGACGTGGTATATTAAATTGCATTAATTATTGGAAAACTTCACATCCGGATATAGGAGTTATAGGAATTAATGAATCACAAGAGGAGCAGAATAATGTCTATGTAAGAGAAGTAAATGGAATAAAGGTTGCTATTCTGAATTATACATATGGAACAAACGAAATTTCACTTCCGTCTGATATGCCATATTGTGTAAATCTGTTAGACAGTGAAAAAATAGCTAGAGATATGGAAATTGCAAAGCAAATCTCAGATTTTATAATAGTATGTCCTCATTGGGGAACAGAATATACACATAATGAGACGGCAGAACAGGAAAAATGGGCAGAATATTTTACCGAACTGGGTGCAAACCTGATTATTGGAACACATCCACATGTTATAGAACCAGTGAAATGGGTTGAGGCATCGAATGGAAATAGAGCATTAGTATATTACTCAATAGGTAATTTTATCAATGCCACAAGTGATTATGGACGAGGTGTTGCGGACCGTATGATTGGTACAATGGCAAAAGTAATAATCGCTAAAAATCCAGACGGAGGTCTTTATATAAAAGATTATAGTGCAATTCCACTTGTTACTCAGATGATTAGTGGACGTGGACAGATTACTACATATAAATTAAGCGACTATTCCGAAGAATTAGCCGCTCAAAATGAAATTATATCAAGAGATTCCGTATTTTCACTGCAATATTGCAAGGAGTTGTGTGACAGTGTATTTGGTGAAGTGAAACACTGATAAAAGATTATTAGATAGTATATTAGCAGGATAAAAAGCTGATATAATGTCAGCATAATTAAAATATTTATTAATGCTTAATATAGTATTTACTCAAATATTTGCTGGTAGATATCTTCGATAAGCTTATCAAGATATGCTTCATCTAGTTCACCGAATTTATCAGATATTGCTTTTTTAATAAATGCTTCACGTTCAAAATAAAGATTGGCTTCATCGGTCGAAGAGAAATGTTCGTCGATGGAGTCTTTTGTATATGTATCAGTTATATAATTGATAACTGAAGAAGTGAAGTCCTCTTCTGACTTAATCTCATTCTTAATCTTTCCTGCACTTTTTAAGGATACAATTCCACCAATAAGGAAAACATTCAGTAAAGCACCCATAACTATATAGAATAGAATTCCTGAAAGACCCTCAAATGCAAAATGAATTGGTAATACATCAAGAGCATTGAGAATTAAGAAAATGTCACCTAAGACACCTACAATTATAAGTGATAATGACGAAGAATGTAGGTCTTTATATTTATCTGATTTAGTAATATATTGTTTACCTGAGTTAGATATAAAATCTTCGCCTGAATTATCATTTGTAAATGTATCTTCAGATAATTTAACATCATCGTCAAGCTCATCTACAAGCTCACATTCGCAATCAGGACAAATAGTTTTACCCTCAACATATTTGTATTTACATTTAGGACAGTATGGCATATTAACCTCCGTTTCTGCATACATTTATTGCTGCCATAGAAATATTAATAATAAAATAAATAATAGTTATAATTATTTGATTTAGTAAGATTATATATGAATTGCTGTATAAAGTAAATGAATATATCAGATTTACGAAAGTATTGTAAAATAAGGCGTTATATGACAATACTTTGAAATTTAGCAGATATTTGCTTTTATAATACAATTCATATGAATAAATGTTATAAATTATTTATGATAGGGTTCGTTGTTGATAATTCTGTATGAGCGATAAATCTGCTCTAATAAGATTACACGCATCAACTGGTGTGGAAATGTCATTTTTGAAAAACTTAATTTGTAATCTGAACGTTTCGAAACACTTTCAGATAAACCAAGCGAACCACCGATTATAAAAGTAATGTGACTTGTGCCTGAAATTCCTAATGAATTGATTTTTTGTGCCATTTTCTCGGAAGAAATCATTTCACCATTGATTTCGAGGGTAATAACATATGAGCCATCGGAAATATTTTTTAAAATGCGTTCGCCCTCCTTATCTTTAATCTGTCTGTTAACAGTATCGGATGCATTTTCAATGGTTTTCTCATCCTGCAACTGAATTATTTCAAGTTTGCAATATTTAGAGAGCCTTTTAGAATATTCAGCTATTGCATCTGACAGATATTTTTCTTTAATTTTACCAACACAGATAATTGTAATCTTCAAGTTTAAACCTCCGGTAATATAAGATTTTAGATGAGTGCATTAAATATATAATAACGATATAACAGAATTTGAAAATTTTAAAAATTCAATCTTTGTATATTTAATCACGCTTGTCTAAATTATTTTTAAGATTAATCCTAATAATTTTACTATTTTTAATAGAAAATGACAAGGACTGTCGCGTTGCTTTATTTACTTTATTGTGTTACATTAATAGGAGTAATAAATGCTATCGGTTGAAAATGCGGATAAGAAAGGTCATATAAAATGCAGGATAAAAAAGATAATAAGTCTAAGCAAAATGTTAATATAAAAAATAAAAATACAGGAAATATAAATGGTAAAAATAATGGTGCAAAAAATGCAGGTAAACAAAATGTTAATGGTAAAAATAACAGTTTAAAAAGTGCAGGTAAACAGAATGTTAATGGTAAAAATAGTAGTTCGAAAAATACGTCTAAGCAGAATATCAATGCGAAAAATGGTAATTCAAAAAAAGTAGGCAATCATAAATCTTCGATCTGTCCATATTCTAATAAATGCGGTGGCTGCGAATACATTGATATGCCATATAAGGAGCAGCTTAAATTAAAGGAGAAGCAGGTAAGAAAACTTCTTAATAAACATTGCGAAGTAAAACCGATTATTGGAATGGACAATCCATTTAATTATAGAAATAAGGTTCACGCAGTATTAGGAAGAAGCAGACAGGGAGAGATTCTGTCTGGAATTTATGAAAGAAATTCCCACAGAATAATAAATGTTGAAAACTGTATGATTGAGAATAGAAATGCTGATGAAATTATACAGAGTATAAAAGGTCTGTTAAAATCATTTAAAATAAAGGTGTATGATGAGGATACAGGATACGGACTTTTAAGACATATATTAGTAAGAACAGGGCATAAGACAGGGGAGGTTATGGTGATTTTAGTATTAGTGTCACCGATTCTTCCGTCAAAGAATAATTTTGTTAAAGCCTTAAGAAAGCTGCACCCTAAGATTTCTACGGTCGTAATTAATGTAAATGATAAGAAAACAAGTATGGTTCTGGGCAAACGTGACATTGTATTATATGGAAAAGGTTATATAGAAGATGTGTTATGTGGAAACAGATACAGAATTTCACCGCAGTCATTTTATCAGATTAATCCTGTTCAGACAGAAGTCTTATATAATAAAGCCATCAAGTTAGCAGGACTTATAGGCAATGAAACAGTTATTGATGCATATTGCGGTATTGGAACTATTGGTATTACTGCAAGCAGTAAGGCAAAGGAAGTAATTGGTGTGGAATTGAATCCTGATGCTGTTAAAGATGCATTTAATAATGCTAAGATAAATGAAATCAAAAACATAAAATTTACGTGTGATGATGCCGGAAAATTTATGGTTAAGATGGCTGATAATGGAATGATGGCTGATGTAGTATTTATGGATCCTCCAAGAAGTGGCAGTACAGAAGAGTTTATAGATGCAGTTGTTAAATTGTCACCGGACAGAGTTGTGTATATATCGTGCAATCCTGTGACCTTAGAAAGAGACTTATGCTACTTTGAAAAGTGTGGATATAGGGCAGTGGTGGATTATCCGGTAGATATGTTTGCGATGACGGGACATTGTGAGAATGTTTGCTTGTTATCGAAGAAATATTGATTTTATATGGGCTAGGATGCATATTTGAAGGTAACATATCTACAAAAGTAAGGATAAAAATATGTGTAGGAACTGAAAAGTATGACAATTATGAAGATTTATATGTGGTTACAATTAAACATTATGTATTTATTGAAAATATGAAAGTCAATAAATATTATGATGTAAAATATGTGGAGGTTATGTTTGAATTTATGACTTGTATAGTCTATTGTAAAACATTTGGAAGTGAGAACAAAATCTTTAAGATTGTATAGGAGTAGATGATGGAAGAATGGATTAATAATTTTTTGAAAAGTATATAGTTGCTCATGGAATGGCATGCGGTTTTGCTTTAATATATTTATGTATTTTATATTTTATTGATGGCAATGAATCAGGGATAGCAACATTCTTGATGTTGATACTTTTTTATGGATTTATGTTAAAAATCATAATTACTCAAAATAAAAACAATGGTGGATATATTGAGGATAATGAGGGAGTGTCAGGAACAATAATGTATGTAACATCAGCCCTTTCACCAGTATGGTTCGTAATAATACATTTATTATTAGGTGGTGTATGCTTTTGGGTGTATAAGAAAAATGGTAATGATGAGGTTTGGAAAAAAGGATTATTAAAAGATTAATCGATTGTGTGGAGGCATTAGTTGCTTCAATTGTTATTAAAATATTTATCCCGAATTCATTTATTGAAAATTTATGGTTGAATTCTATTGTTATTGCGATATTTACATTAGGTATTCCATTTTTTAATGAAGGGTTATATACCCTTTTTTCTTTAGATTAATTTGATATAATTATAGAGTTTGAAGCTAATGATAGTGTATATGGTTGATATCAAAGAAGCTCAGACGATTTTGGGATACATTGAGTTATATAGCGAGGAAAAACAAATTTATTAGAAGAGATAAAAAATTAAATATTCAGAGGTGAATACAGAGATTGTTATACAGATTTTTAAATAAGATAAGTCAATAATACTTATGCAATTGAATAATGTGAGACGGTATGTTACAATTAATTATCTGATTTATGCTAGTTATAAAGAGAATACATAGGATAAAAATATCATAATGAAATGAATATAGATAATATGAATTAAAATATGCAGAAAGACAAAATGGATAAGGAGAAAAAATAATGGCATATGAAACACCACTTACAATTGCAGAGGTAATGAAAGATATATCGGCAAATAAATATGTTCTTCCATCTATTCAGCGTGAATATGTGTGGAACACAGAACAGATTGAAACTTTGTTTGATTCTCTTATGAGAGACTATCCTATTGGAACATTTTTATTTTGGAAAATTGGCAAAGAACATGTAGATGATTATGACTTTTATGGTTTTATTAAAAACTATCATGAGAGTAAAAATGCTCATAACAAAAAAGTTGACCTTAAGGGATCTGATGGTGTAACAGCTGTCTTGGACGGACAACAGAGACTTACTTCAATTTATTTAGGGCTAAAAGGAACATATGCCTATAAGTTGAAATATATGTCAAGAAAAAATGAAAATGCTTATCCAGTTAGAAAATTGTATTTGAATCTATTATCATCACCTGTTGACAGTGATAATGAATATGATTTTAAATTTCTAGCGGATAACGAAGTACAAAATGGTATTGATACATACTGGTTTGAAGTAGGAAAAATTCTTGATATGCACGAAGATGGAGATGTGGCTATGTATGTAACTGACAATATCAGCTTTTCTTTGGATTTTGATTATACTAAGGAGCAGTCAAAGTTCGCTATTAATGCATTATCACGTCTTTATAATATTATTAATAAAGCAGGTACAATCAGTTACTATAAAGAAAAAACAGTAGAATTAGATAAGGTATTGAATATTTTCATAAGAGTTAACAGTGGTGGTACAAAACTAAGCTATTCTGATTTGCTTCTTTCTATTGCATCTGCACAGTGGGAGAACCATGATGCAAGAGAGGAAATCATAGAATTTGTGGATGATGTAAATGCAATAGGTACTGGATTTAAGATTAATAAGGATTTTGTATTAAAAACCGCACTTGTTCTAAGTGATTTTTCTAATATTGCTTTTAAAGTAGATAATTTTAATAAGAAGAATATGATGAAAATAGAATCACGATGGGATGATATAAAGAAAGCTATAAAGCAGGCAGTACTTTTAGTTTCGGCCTTTGGTTATTCAGGAGAAACATTAACATCTAATAATGCATTGATTCCAATTGCTTATTATCTATTTATAAATGGGATGCCTGATAATTTTGTTGATTCCAGGACAACAAAATCCAATAGAGATAAGATAAAAAAATGGCTTATATGTTCTTTATTAAAAAAGGTATTTAGTGGTCAACCTGATAATGTACTTAGACCAATTCGTGATATTATCAGAGAAAATGGTATAAATGAATTTCCTATTGAAAATATTATAGATAAGTTTAAGGGAACTAATAAGTCTATTCAGTTTACAAGTGCTGATATAGATGAGTTCTTGTTAAAATTAAAATATGGCAAGAGTGATACGCTTTCAACGTTGATGCTTTTGTATCCATCTCTAGATTTTAGTAATAAATTCCATGTGGATCATATGTATCCCAAGAGTAAATTTTCAAAACAATATCTACGTAAGCAAGGTGTAACTGAAGATAAGTTAGAATGGTATATAGAGACAGTAAATGACATTAGTAATTTGCAATTGCTTGCAGCCCAGCTAAATGAAGAGAAACTTACTACTGATTTTGATGTATGGTTTAATAATCAGTGTCCAACAGATAATGACAAATATCAATATCGTAGATTGAACTTTTTGCCAGATATGAAATATTCATATTTGGATTATCCTGTTTTCATAGAAGAAAGAAGAAAACTATTGAAAGAACAGCTAAGTAAAGAATTGCTATAAAGAAAAGAATGGAGTTATCTTTGAGCTTGGTTTTTTGATACTAAAAGCTGAGAAATAATCAACAGTATCTCTAATAGTATATCATACATATTTTATAGAGGGTGATAAATACTACTACATTATAATATGAGGTGATGAATACGAAGAATACAAATAATACTGAAGATATTATCAAAACATTTAATTTATATGAAAAGAAAATGGATCATATAGCATTTTAAATATTAAAGGATAGCTTCTTGGCAGAAGATGCGGTTATGGATGCTTTTGTTAAATTATTAAAGAATAATTATAATATTGACAATCCTGAGTCTGATAATACGAAGAGGTTAATTATTAAAACTATACATTCAACATCCATAGATATTTATAGGAAAAATAAGAGAAAATTTGAAAAGGAGGTTTTTACTGAATTAAATGAGGAATTATTTAATATGAAAATAACTGATGATTATGAAGATATCGTAAAAGTTGATTTGTTAAATGGATTATCTGATAATTATAAAAGCGTATTATATGAAAAATATATAAATGGTAAGTCTAATAGTTAGATTGCGAATATGTTAGGCATAAAAGAGGCAACAGTTAGAAAAAGAATAGAGCGAGGAATTGCGCTAATAAGAAAAAGGAGGTATACAAATCATGAGGTCAATTGAAGAATTTGATTCTATAATAGAAGAAAATAGAAGAACATGAGTTTTCAGATATTTACAAAAAGAAAAAGATTATTAAGCAGTATAGGGATAATCGAAGAAACAAAGTAAGAGTGTGTAAAATTGTGGCGTCAGTTGCGGGATTATGCGTAATCAGTTCGGTTTCAGCATATGCAGCACCTAAATTATATAGTAAATATTTTTCGGATAAAGGTAAAGTATCAACATCAATTAATGTTAATGCGGATAACGAGTGCATTGGAGATGTTGAAAAAATTATTTCTGGCGAGATATCCGAAGTTCCAGAGATAAAACTTACTTTTAATTATTTGCCAGAGGGATTTACTAATAATGGTAAGGATGATTATACTTTTAGCAATGAAAGTAATAAAGAAAGTGGAATATATATTTATCCTTTGCTTTATGATTCAGAAGAGGAATGGAATACAAATTTTGTAACTGAGAAAAAAACATTAACGATTTCAGGACATAAGGCATTTCTTGTGAAACATCAGAATACAGCAGATGAAGAGAGAAATAATATAGATGTTGCGGTATTATATCCTGAATATAATCGAATAATACTTTATCAGGCATAGGGGGATATATCAGAGGAAGAAACCTTAAAAGTAGTTGATAAAACAGTAATTTCAGAAACAGGTAAAAATATTTCAGTTGGTGATATATATGGTAAATGGAGTTCTTTTTTGCAAAAAGAAAATAAAAATAATAATGTTAATTCTAAATATAATTATATAGATGAAAAAGAGTAATTGATGAGAGAAATATGGAAAATCTCAATCAGATAAATGATGATGTTCAGTTAATAGAATACGGAGATGATACAGCAAAATTGTCAGCTAAGGTAACAAATGTCCAGATATTTGATGATACATCATACCTGGAGTATATTCCAGAAGTCTGGAAATCATTTATTAATGAAGATGGTTCTATAGGTAGTGGAGAGTTACAATATATAAAATATGGTGATGGTATAAATACATTGACAGATATAGTTAAGAGTGAATATAAGCATTTAAAACTTGTATATGTTACCACAGAATATACTAACAAAGGTGATGAAAGCATATATAACACTTTATATTATGCCACTTTATTAAACCTTAAGCATTATGGAGATAAATGGTATATAAATCAATTATATTATGATAAATCCCAAAATAATGACTTAGAATATGATGAAACAATATTTAAAGGACTATGTGTGGGATTTGGTGGAAGTCAATATTATACTCCAAATTTTGGTGGAATGATGCCGAATACAATTGATGAATTAAGACCAGGTGAGGTATTTGAAGTCAATTATGCTTGGTTGATACCTGAAAATGAGATAGATGATATGTACCTTAATTTTGGCGAAGTTGCTTATGAATTTAATGAAAATGATTTAAATATGGGCTATGTATATTTAAATATTGAAAAATAATATGTAATAATAGAATAATAGAAAAAATAATCCATATATTCTTTTAAGGAGTATATGGGTTATTTTAAAATACATTTTTCACCATTATCAGCAAGATTGTGTTATAAAATTGAAAAATAATGCAAGACTAACTAAGAATAACACGTTATAATATCAGTACAATATATTTAAAGTGATATCAAGGAGATATGCTTTAAGAGGTTATCAGCTAAAATAAATTATATAGAAAAAGAGGTTTAAACATTATGAATAATACAAATAGTGCGAAAGATAATATGAAATGGTGGAAGAATGCCGTTGTATATCAGATTTATCCAAAAAGTTTTAAGGATAGTAATGGAGATGGAATTGGTGATTTAAAGGGAATTATCAGTAAGATACCATATCTTGGAGAACTAGGAATAGGTGCAATATGGTTATCACCTGTATGTAAATCGCCTCAGGCTGACAATGGATATGATATCTCTGATTATCAGGATATTGATCCGATGTTTGGAAATGTTGATGATATGGAAGAACTGATAGCAGAAGCGAAGAAATACAATATCCGTATTATGATGGACCTTGTGTTAAATCATACATCCAATAAGCACAGATGGTTTGAAGAGGCTAAGAAGAGTAAAGATAATCCATATCACGATTATTATGTATGGAGAGATGGAGTAGAGGGCATCGAACCTAACGATATGAAAGGTGTGTTTGGTGGAAGCGCATGGGAATGGGTACCGGAGATTAAACAATATTATTTTCACCAGTTTTTACCTGAACAGCCTGATTTGAATTGGGACAATCCTAAGGTAAGAAGAGAAATTTACGATATGATTCTTTGGTGGATGGATAAAGGTGTCGGTGGTTTCAGACTTGATGTTATCGACCAGATAGCAAAAGAGCCAGATAAGAAAATTACTATAAATGGTCCTAGATTACAGGAATATTTTCGTGAATTAAGTAAAGAGACATTCCAGAAAGGTGACCTTATTACAGTTGGAGAAGCATGGGGTGCTGATATAGAGCGTGCTAAATTGTACAGTAATCCTGATGGAAGTGAATTCTCAATGGTATTCCAGTTTGAACATATCGGATTAGACCAGCAGGAGGGCAAAGAAAAATGGGATTTGGCTCCACTGCCTTTTGTGAAATTAAAACAGGTAATGACACGCTGGCAGAAGGAACTTCATGACTGTGGCTGGAATAGTCTGTTCTGGAATAATCATGATTTGCCTCGTATAGTTTCAAGATGGGGAAATGATGGAGAGTTTAGAGTAGAGTCAGCTAAAATGTTAGCTATATTACTTCATGGAATGCAGGGAACTCCTTACATTTACCAGGGGGAGGAACTTGGAATGACTAATGTCAAATATGATATTGAAGATTATAGAGATGTTGAAATTCACAATATGTATAAAGAGCGTATAGAAGCAGGATATTCAAAAGATGATGTTATGCGTTCAATTTATGCAAAGGGAAGAGATAATGCGCGTACTCCTATGCAATGGGATGATACGGAACATGCAGGCTTTACAGATGGAACACCTTGGATAAGGGTAAATGACAATTATAAAGAGATTAATGCTAAGGCACAGGTAAATGATCCTGATTCTATTTTCAGTTGTTATAAAAAACTTATACAGTTAAGAAAAGAGTATTCTGTATTAGTTGATGGTGATTTTGATTTATTATTAGAAAATGATGAAAATATCTTCGCATATCAGAGAAAGAATGATAAACAGACAATGGTTGTAGTATGTAATTTCTTTGATAAAACAATAGAAATGTCTTTAGAAGATAAAGTTAAGGATATGCAGGTTTTAGTTGCAAATTATTCTGGTATAGAAGATGCATCTGTACTTAGACCATATGAGGCAAGAATTTATATAAAATAGACTTTTAATTAAACTTTTAATTAAATCAGAAAGTAGCTAAGTTTTAATAATTTTTGTTATTAGAACTTAGCTTTTTAAATCGTACTAAATAAATGCATTTGTATTTGATTGAATGGATATATTTGAATTTTACTTGATAGATACATTTGCACGTGATTAAATAGAAACATTTAATTGAATAGGTAAAAATAATGTCGAAATATAAAAAATATATGATATAATAGATATTATATGAAATAAAAATCTATCAAAATTCAGGATATAAATTAGGAGAGTTAATACAGATGAAAACAATAATGAAGTATGAGCTTATTATTAATGAAGCACTTCGTTCAGCATTAGATAATGATATTCCGGATGATGAAATAAATGAATTTATCCGTTTTTTTGGAAAACATACGAATTCCGATAGAATATATATTTTCGAAGATGATATGAAGAATCATATAACAAATAATACATATGAATGGTGTGCTGAAGGTATTGTTCCTCAGATTGATGAGTTGCAAAATGTAGATATGGAGATTATTGACTGGTGGTATGAGACTTTTAAGAATGGTAAAAGTGTAATTATTTCAGATCTTGAAGAGATTAAAGAGACACACAGATTATCATATAATATTCTTAGTAAACAGAATATACATAATTTAGTAGTTACACCATTATATTATAAGGGTGAGATTAGTGGATTTTTTGGGGTTGATAATCCTGCAGAGACAGATTATGAGACACTTACCGTATTCCTGGATATGATAGGAATGATACTTATTTCTCTTATGAAGATAAGAAATTCGTTTCGCAAATCTAATTATGAAGCAAAGATTAATAGTTATTCTTCGCTGGCTGCAATATATTCATCAATGCATCTTATAGATTTGAAAACTGAGACTTTTCAGATTATAAAAAGTACAGATGATATAGCCAGAAACTGTGATAATATTGAAAAAGATAATTTCCCAAGACAGATAAGAAATGTTATGAGTAAATTATGTACAGAAAAATATTATGATAATGTAATGGAGTTTACGAATATCAGGACATTAGAGGACAGAATGGAAAATGTCAACACAATTGCGGACGAGTTCTTAGGTACTGTTCATGGATGGTGCAGGGAGAGATTCATTAAAGTTGATAATGACGAAAATGGTAATTTGTGGCATGTTCTATATTGTGTAGAAGTTATTGATGAAGAAAAGAGAAGAGAAAACAGATTGATTTACTTATCTGAAACCGATTTAATGACAGGAATTTCTAATCGAGGAAGTGGCGAGAGAAAGATTTCTGAATTATTAAGAAACAGAGTTGGCGGAATGTTAGTATTGATTGTGATAAATTCAAATCAATTAATGATACATATGGACATAATGTAGGGGATGCAGTCATAATTGCCATAGCTGATGCATTGCAAAGATTATGCGGAGAAAACGATGTAGTTATGAGACTTGGTGGAGATGAATTTGCAATGTTCATTCCTGAAATAGTTGATGAATCCAACGCCAATGATTTCTTTGAACGTATTTTTGATAACATTGATGAGATTGAGATAAGTGAAATGGGAGACAGAAAAATATATGTAAGTCTTGGTGCTTCCATATGTCTTACCGGCGAAGAAACTACATTTGACCAGTTATATCGAGAGATGGATATTGCCATGTATGAGAGTAAGAAGCAAGATGGATATTGTGCTACAATATATAACAATTAATATGAGAGCTATAGAAAATAACGTTTGATGGTTGAGTTATAAACACGTTTGGTCCTATAACTCTAATAAGAAGTTGTTTGACAGGAGCCTGTCTGATATAAATATTTTATATCAGGCGGGTTCTTTTATATACACATAGAATGAAACATTTGCTTCTCTATCTGTGAGAGGAATAGAGATTCGGTTTCTGTATGGAATATTATTTTTGGTGAAGTAGTCAGTTGTGAAACATGGAAGCGATGATGAATTAACTAATTCATCAAATTCAAAATTATTTTTCTGAACGAGAAATTTTGATGCCGGCATTTTTTCACGACATAATGTATCCCAGAAACCTAATTCTGTACGCAGCAGGAAATTAAAACCATTAATGTCAGAGAAAGAAAGTGTATTATGTTTCGCAAGTTCATGGTCTCTTTTAACACATACTAATAGATTTTCGTCCATAAAGTGATGAGTCTGGTAGTTATTTACATTGATTTCAAATGGCAATATGGCTACATTACAATTATTATTATGCAGACTTTCGATTATCTCATCATTCTGACATATTGAAGAGGAGATAGTCATTTCAGGATATTTATCTGAAATCTGTGGGAGAATACTCCATAAAGGGGCAGGAGCACATGACTTTACATATATTGTTTTAAGACTTTTATCATAATTTCTGACAGTAGTAAGTGTGTTATCGACTTCTTTTAACAGATGTCTGGCACATTCCACAGCTTTTAATCCGGTTTCATTTAATGCAATCCTGTTCTTTGTTCGTGAGAAAAGAGTTACATCAAAGCTTTCTTCAATGTGCTGCATAGTTCTTGTTATGGTAGGCGTTGATATGTGGTAATGTTCAGATACTTTCGATAAAGTTCCTAAATCTGCGAATGTTACCAATTGTTCAAGTTCATTAAGATCTAACATATAATCCTCCGTTTTCTTGTGACCTTACGTTTCATTTTCTGAAAACTGTATTTCATAATTGATATTGTACAATAGCATAAAAATGTTGTAAAGTGTAGATATCGAAAAACGAATGGAGGTTTATTATGGAATACGTAACATTAAACAACGGGATTAAAATGCCTAAATTAGGATATGGTGTATATCAGACACCTTTAGAGGACACAAAGAAATGTGTGCTTGATGCTATTGAAATCGGATACCGCAGTATAGATACAGCACAGGCTTATGGAAATGAAGCAGGTATAGGTGATGCATTAAAAGAATGTGGAATACCAAGAGAAGAATTTTTCGTTACTACAAAAGTATGGATTACAAATGCCGGATATGAAAAAGCAAAAGCATCTATTGAAGAATCATTAAGAAAACTTAAGACAGATTATATTGACCTTTTATTAATACATCAGCCATTTGGTGATTACTATGGAACATATCGTGCAATGGAGGAAGCTTATAATGCATCAAAAGTAAGAGCAATCGGTATATCTAATTTCGGACCTGACCGTTACTTAGATATTGAGCATTTTTCAGAAATCAAACCTGCTGTTAATCAGGTTGAGACTCACGTTTTCCAGCAGCAGAAGATAGCGAAAGAGTATATGAAGAAATATGGCTGTCAGATTGAGTCTTGGGGACCATTTGCAGAGGGAAAGAATAATATGTTTACTAACGAAGTTCTTACGAAAATCGGTAAGAATTATGGAAAAACTGCTGCACAGGTTGCACTTAGATTTCTGTTACAGAGTGATGTAGTTGTTATTCCAAAATCTGTTCATAAAGACAGAATGAAACAGAATTTTGAAGTATTTGACTTTACATTAAATGAAAATGAAATGAAAGAGATAGAAGCACTCGATGGTGGAGAAAGCTTATTCTTCTCACATTATGATCCAAAGACAGTTGAGTGGTTTATGTCTATCTTATAGGAAAATAATAGTGTAAAGGCTGCGTAAATGCATTGTTGCTTTATCCGTAGAGAATGTTATATAATTATATTTGAATTTAATAATATGAGATATGAGATTAATAATATTTATATTAATACTGATTAATACAGATTAAGGCTGAAAAATACTAAGAAAATATTATAATATATCAGCAGATTGGAGCAATATATGGATTATTTGTCACACAATGTAGCCGTTAATTTAAAAAGAATACGTCAGTCAAAGAAAATGAGTTTAGATAAAGTATCAGAACAAACGGGTGTCAGTAAAAGTATGCTTGCACAGATAGAAAAAGGAAGTGCGAATCCGTCACTTGGAGTGCTTGGTAAGATTACAAGCGGACTTAGAATAGAGTTTCAGCAATTAATAGAAACACCAAGAATGGACTTCTGCCTTGTTACACCTGAAGAAATGATACCGACTAAAGAAGAAGCCGGACAGTACAAGGTCTGGACCTGTTTTCCTTATGAGGACAACAGATATGTAGAGATATACAGAATTGATATTGAGCCGGGTGGTGTCTATGTAAGCGGAGGACATGGCGAAAAGACCAGAGAATATCTTACAGTTACAGACGGAGTCATAACGATTGAATGTCATGGACAGGTTCAGGAGATTTCAAAAGAACAGGTATACCGATTCGAAACAGACCAGACGCACATATATAGAAATGACGGTAAAGAGAGAGCAAGCTGTATGTGCTTTTTCTTAGATTATAAATAGTGTAAAAAATAATGTCGATACAATTATTTTTTACACAGCTATTTGTTTCGGGGCGAAAACAAATAGCTTTTATGGCAGATGAGAAATCGCCTACGCGAATTTCTCATCGCCGCTTCGCTGCGAGCCGCAAAGGAATAAAGATTAGTGTAAAAAATAATATGTTCTATTAAAATGTGCAATATATTGAACAAAAGACAAATTCTACCAGAATAATAATATTTGATAATATGGATAAATATTGATTAAACAATTACAAATAATTAGAAATAGCTGAAAAACACAAGCTAAACAGGTTGCTCTATCAAAATAAAATAAATTTTAAAAATAGTTGTTGACAAACATACAATAAAGTGTTATCTTACATTTGTACAAAATAAAAGACAAAAGCAAAGGTGCTTACATTAGTAGGTGCCTTTGCTTTTTATTATTTAATCAGAATGGAGGAATTAATTATGAAATTAAAAGATACAGGTTTAAGCGTACAGGATATTAAAGACAAGGTAAATAAGTATATGATTGAAACGTATGAACGTTTTGATTTTCTGGCTGAAAGAGCAAAAGATATGTATATTTACGATGAAAACGGAACACCATATCTTGACTTTTACGCAGGAATTGCTGTTAATAATGCAGGCAGCTGTAACGAGAAAGTTGTAGCAGCAGTTAAAGACCAGGTAGATGATATAATGCATACATTTAACTACCCATATACAATTCCTCAGGCTTTGTTAGCGGAAAAGGTTTGTGAGACAATTGGAATGGATAAAATCTTCTATCAGAACTCAGGTACAGAAGCTAACGAAGCAATGATTAAGATGGCACGTAAATATGGCGTTGAGAAATATGGACCAAATAGATATCATATCGTAACTGCTAAGATGGGCTTCCATGGAAGAACATTCGGTGCAATGTCAGCAACAGGTCAGCCGGGTAATGGTTGTCAGGTAGGTTTCGGTCCTATGACATATGGTTTTTCTTATGCTCCATATAATGACTTAGAGGCATTTAAAAATGCATGTACGGAGAACACAATCGCAATTATGGTTGAGCCTGTACAGGGCGAGGGCGGTGTTCATCCTGCAACTATGGAATTTATGCAGGGACTTCGTAAATTCTGTGATGAAAATGATATGCTCCTTTTAATAGATGAGGTTCAGACAGGCTGGTGCAGAACCGGTGCTGTTATGTCATATATGAATTATGGTATCAAACCTGATATCGTATCTATGGCAAAAGGTCTTGGTGGTGGTATGCCAATCGGTGCAATTTGTGCAACAGCAGAAGTTGCTAAAGCATTTACACCTGGTTCACATGGAACAACATTTGGTGGACACCCTGTAAGCTGTGCAGCAGCGCTTGCAGAAGTTAATGAATTACTTGACAGAGACCTTGCAGGAAATGCTAAGAAGATGGGTGATTACTTCAGTGCTAAATTAGAGACACTTCCACACGTTAAGGAAGTAAGACATCAGGGACTTTTAGTAGGTGTAGAATTCGACGATGCAATTAATAGTACAGATGTTAAACATGCTTGCCTCGACAGACATTTGTTAATCACAGCTATTGGTTCACATGTAAACAGAATGATTCCACCACTTATTGTATCAGAAGAGGAATGTGATAAAGCATTTGAGATTATGAAAGAGGCAGTTGAGTCATTGTGTTAATTCTTAGCGAATCATAAAAAAATAACTTATGACAGGTCATAATATGTAACTTGTAGAAAGGACATACATATGAATAGTTTCTCATTTTCAGTGCCACAGAATATTATAGTAGAAAAGGGTGGACTTGCGAAGTTACCTGAAGTAGCAAAAGAATTAGGTGGTACAAAAGCATTTATCATTTCAGGACCTCATCTTAATAAGATGGGAATTGTTGGTAAATGTATAGAAGCATTAGAAGAAAAGGGCATTAAAGCCACAGCATATACTGATACCGAGGGTAATCCAAGTGTTGAAACCGTAGAGAAAGCTACAGATGCGTTTAAAGAAAGTGGTTCAGATTTTATAATCGCTTTAGGTGGTGGTTCACCTATGGACGTAGCTAAAGCGGTAGGTGTGGTAGCAAAATACGGTGGAAGTATAACAGATTACGAGGGAGGCGGAAAAGTTCCGGGAGACATAATTCCGTTAATAGCTGTTCCAACCACAGCAGGAACAGGTTCGGAAGTAACAGCATTTTCAGTTATAACGGATCATAGCAGAAATTATAAACTTACAGTATTCAGTTATAAATTAATTCCTGCATATGCCATTCTTGATGCAAATCTGCTTACGACAGCACCTCCGTCAGTAGCAGCGGCATGCGGAATTGATGCAATGGTTCACGCGTTAGAGGCATATATATCTACGGCAGCTTCACCATTTTCAGAGGCAATGTCTGAAAAGGCATTAGAGCTAATCGGTAAAAATATAAGAAGATACGTTGCTAATCGCAGTGATATTGATGCTGCTGAGAATATGTTAGTCGGCTCATTATTTGCAGGAATTGCATTTTCATGGGCAAGACTTGGTAATGTACACGCAATGAGTCATCCGGTAAGTGCATTCTTTAATGTACCACATGGAGTAGCTAATGCGATTCTGCTTCCAACAATAGTAGAATATAATGCCTTAGCTGATACCGGTAAATATTATAAAATATACAGATATATTGCAAAAGCACCTGTGCCGGAGGAAGTATTTGAGCCAGATATGTTAGTTGACGAGATTAAAGCCTTAAATAAGGAATTGAATATTCCGGCATCATTAAGTGAAGCAGGAGTAACGGCTGACAAGATAGGCGCAATGTCAGAAGATGCCATGAAGAGTGGAAATATCCTTGTTAATCCAAGAAGTTCAACTATTAAGGATATAGAAATGCTCTATAATAAGGCATTGTAAATAGCATACAAGAAATTTGCTTATTATTGATATAAGAATGTCTTATATATGGTATTGTAAATAATGCACAAAATGTAGATACCTACAAAATGAATTCAAGTAAATTGTCATAAAGTACAAAAAATAATAAAAAAACTGATTGACAAATCAAAAAAACTAATTATACTAAAGAACATAGACAGCGAAGTCACATAGAACTTAGCTGTCTTTTCTGTTTATATCATATGAATTTATAAGAAATATATTAATATATGTTAATTTAATATAGTCTTATAAAATATAAATTAAATACTTTACATCATAGGCAAACAAAGGCGTTTGAAGAGAAATCTTCAAGCGCCTTTAGTGTTATCAGGCAAGGAGGAATTTATATGAAGAAGAAAAAATTATTCAGAAAATTAGTAAGTACAGCATTATGTTTAACATTGGCAATGGGATTATTCACAGGTTGTAGTAAAGCTGATAGTAATTCCACTAAGAAAATTAATTATCAGGACAAGAAAGTATTAAGAGTCGGTATGGAATGTGCATATGCACCATTTAACTGGACACAGGAAACAGATACTCTTGCAAATGGAGATAAAGCAGTACCTATTTACGGAACTAACCTTTACTGTTATGGATATGACGTAATGATGGCTAAGAAGATTGCAGATAAACTTGGCTGGGACTTAGAGATTCACAAAGTTGAATGGGATTCAATTGGTCTTTCAATGGATGCTGGCGATTATGATTGTATTATCGGTGGTATGAGCTGGTCAGAAGAAAGAGAAGCAGCTTATGATTTCACAAGCGAATATTATTTCAGAGATGTTTGTCTTACAGTTAAGAAGGGCAGTCAGTTTGAAAATTGTACAAAGCTTTCAGATTTCGCAGGCAAGAACATTTCAGTTACAACACAGCTTGGTACAGCGTACATAGATTTGATTTCACAGATACCAGATGCTAAACAGGCAGCATTCTATGAGACAACTTCAGAAGCATTTATGGCAGTATCAAATGGCGTAGCAGATGCAGCACTTATTGATGTACCTACATCAGAATCAGCGTTACTTACTAACTCAGATTTAGAGATACTTAAAATCGATGATATGGAATCAGGAAGTTCAGTAAATGTTTGTATAGCAGTCAGAACAGGTGATAAAGAATTACAGGATTTAATCCAGGGAGCATTAGATGACCTTAACTGGAATGAAGAAAACAGAGCACAGATGGACGATATGATGAGCCTTGCAGTTTCATTACAGCCGGCAGCAAAATAATCGGGATATAAAGGGACGAGGATTAAGAGCTAAATAAATGTTATGTATACTTTATGGGGCTGTGATAAGGCAGTCCCATAGATAAAATGTAGAGGAAAGGTTGAATGTCATATGAATTTTAATAATCCAACAACTTCATTAGAATGGACAGTGTTCATTGCTAAGAAATATGCTAATTTATTCATAGATGGTATGTGGACAACATTATACATAGCAGTTGTCGGTACTATCATAGGTTTTGTACTTGGTTTTGTCGCAGGATTAATCCAGGATGCAACAATTAACAAGGGTGATAATATAATTAAGAAGATAATAATGAGAATTTTAAAAATTGTATTTACTGTTTACGTTGAAATATTCAGAGATACTCCAATGATTGTTCAGGCGATGGTTGTATATTTCGGTATTAAAACATCATTTGGAATAATGATGGAGCCTATCGAAGCAGGTATCTTAGTTACATTATTAAATACAGGTGCTTATATGGCTGAAACAGTCAGAGCAGGTATTAAATCAATAGATATCGGACAGCGTGAGGGTGCATATGGAATGGGAATGTCACAGATGAAAACAATGTTTTACATAGTGCTTCCACAGGCATTTAAGAATATTATTCCTGAAATGGCAAATACATTTTTAACTAACTTAAAGATGACATCAGTTCTTAACGTAATCGGTGTATCAGAACTCTTCCTTATTGCCAAGACAGCAGGTGGTACATATTATAAATATTACGAGTCATATTTAGTAATTGCAGCAATTTACTTTGTATTATGTTTCGTATGCAACAGATTATTCTTATTAATGGAAAAGAAACTGGCTGGTAAATCAGATTATGCACTTGCAGTTGAATTCGCAGAAGATAAGCAGTAGGAGGTGGCGATTATGTCAAAGAGTGAAGCAGTAATTAAAATTGAAAATTTAGGAAAATCATTTGGTGATCATGAAGTCCTTAAAAAGATAGATTTTGAAGTAAATGAAGGAGAAGTTATCTGTATAATCGGTTCGTCAGGTTCAGGTAAATCAACACTTCTTCGTTGTATTAATAAACTTGAGACACAGTCAAGTGGTAAGATATATTATCGTGGTAAAGAGATAAGAGAAGTACAGAAAGAAATTAATGAATATCGTTCGAAAGTCGGAATGGTATTCCAGTCCTTTAACCTATTCAATAATAAAACGGTATTAGAAAACTGTATGTTAGGCGCCCGTAAAATATTACATGTTTCTAAAGAAGAAGCATCTGAAAGAGCAATCAAGCATCTTAAAGCAGTTGGTATGGCACAGTATATTAATGCTAAACCTGCACAGCTTTCAGGTGGACAGAAACAGAGGGTTGCTATTGCAAGAGCATTATGTATGAACCCTGATGTATTATTATTTGATGAGCCTACATCAGCTCTTGATCCTGAGATGGTCGGTGAAGTATTAAACGTTATGAAAGAGCTTGCTAAATCAGGTCTTACAATGATTATCGTTACTCATGAGATGGCATTTGCAAGGGATGTTTCTACAAGAACAATATTTATGGATAAAGGCTTAATTGCACAGGACGATGCTCCATCTAAATTATTCAGCCTTGATAATCCTAATGCCAGAACAAGAGAATTCTTAAGCAGATTTATTGCTGAAAAGCAGGATGATAAGAAGAGCGAAGCTGTCGATGCAGCTAAGATTACTAATACTATTAAGAAGAAATTTGTTCTCACATTTGCAAGGGGCTTTGGTACAGGTGGTAAAGAGATTGCCTCAAGAGTTGCCAAAGATTTAGGAATACATTGTTACGAGAACCGTATCTTAAGTCTCGCTTCTGAAATGAGTGGATATCCTGAGGAACAGTTCGAGGCTGCCAACGAAAGACTTACTAAGCAGAAAGGTAGTATTCTTGGATTACTCGGAGGAATGAACAGAACAAAGAGTTCACATTATCTTGCAAGAAAAGATTTCGTGTCCGATGACGAGTTATTCGAATGTCAGACCAAAATTATTAAAGAAATTGCAGATTCAGATGAATCAAGCGTTATCGTTGGTAAATGTGCTGACTGGGTTCTGAAAGACAGAGATGATGTTGTAAGTGTCTATATCGAAGCGCCAAGAGCGTTCTGTGTTAAACGTACAATGGAGAATATGAAATGTGATGAGGACACAGCTAACAGAACAATTGCTGAAACCGATAAGTTCAGAGCAGACTACTATGAATACTATACTAAAGGAAATTACTGGACTAATCCGGTTAACTACGATATGACTCTTAATAGCGAGAAAATGGGTATTGACGGCTGTGTTGCACATATTAAGTCATTACTCAAATTAAAAGGTTATATTGACTAATCAGCTTTCTCATTAATTCTATATATAAATTTAAAGGCTAAGCCATACGGTTTTATTATCGTGTGGCTTAGTTTTTTGATTTGCGTAACAAAGTAACGGCTTCTAAAGGTTTGCTAAATTGCGAAATTAACATATTATTTTTAGCAGTATTATTTTATTAATTATAATATGTTGACAACAATAATATATTTATATATAATTTAATTAGTTTACGAGAGGATAAAGATAGATAGGAGATTGGTGGATTATAGAAACTAGAAAATATTATATAGTACTTTTTATATTCGCCAGATGATTGATGATTCTGGCGAATTTTTTCACCTCAAATTTCCTAATCCTTAGTAAAACAGAGTTATAGGAAATAACATTTGATGACTTTGATTAGTTATCAACACGTTTTGAACTATAACCCGTAAAACAATACATAGTAGAGGAGAGATGGAAAGATGAACTTATTCAAAAAAAGATTGTTAAAGCGAATACTTGCAATTGTTTTAGTTATAACTACATTTAGTACAACTATTACGATTGAAAAGGCTAAAAAAGCCTATGCAAGTGCACCTGAGGGTTATACAACAATCTATTTCAAAGATGACACAAAAGAAAGCTGGATTGGTAATGACGGAGCCATTATTCAGCTGGTTGATAACACAGATGGACATGATTATTACATTATGAAGCAGGTAGATGATAATACCTGGAGCTGCAGGGTGCCTGCAAAGACTTATAATGTAACCTTTAACAGATTAAGTCCAAAGACAAAAGATGGAAAACAAGTGGCTGATATGTCACAGGTTGGAGAGGGATTACTTAGTCATAAAGATGATAATTACATACAATGGAATTCATGGAGTGCCGGAGGACGAGGCAGTAACAGAGATGATTACAGCAGCTGGCACAGCACATACCATGCTACCGTTCCTGAACATGGATATTGGGATGGAACTATGGTAATCGATAATGATTACTTTCATGAAGGAGATGTAATCTATCTTGATTTCTATGAATTTACTTCAGATAATAATGGAAGCGTAATTTATTACTGGGAGCAGAGCAATGCCCAGTTTTATATAAATTTTAATAAATATTCAAAGTCGGATAACGGTGGAAGAGATATAAATATTAAAAATGCAGACAAGGATGTAGTGTCTCCGATTAAATTAGCAGATTCACCGGAAACACAGGTATTTCGCTATGTTGTAACGAAAGAAGATGAGGGTGCAACAGAGCTTAGATTCTTCAGGGGAAATGATGAAAATTTATGGAATGAATCTGTTTTATTAAGATATAGTGATTACAAGCAGGGTAACAACTGCGCAAAGGTAAAGGGCTGGGATAATAATGGATATGTATGCCCATATGTACCTAGAAGACATATACTTAATGTTTATGATTTAGGCATTAAAACAGATGGTAACTTAAAAGTTAACAGAAAAGTAGATATTGATTTAGAACTTGATGCTCCGGAGGGAGAAGAAGATTATCTTAGTAAAGAAAACACAGTTATTGAAATCAATAAGATTGACAGTGATGGAAATGTTATCGCAGGTTCAAAAGATATCTGCCTTTTTGATGACAGTAAAACAGAATGGAATCACAGGGAACTTATTTTCAAAGAAGCAGGAAGCTATAAGATAAGTGCAAGTGTTACAGACGGTTACGATACGGTAAATGCAGAAAAAATTATTACAGTAGCAAAAGATAATGCACCTGTTGCCCTGATTAATCTTTTGGCAGATGAGGGAGAGAATACAGATAATGAAGATGTATTTGTAAGAAATAGTAACGGAAAATTAAATATTACTTTATGTGATGAATCAAGTTCAGAAATTGGTGATGAAATTAACTACAGACATTACATATTATTCTATGATTCAAACAATGATGATATATTTGATGATACAGAAATTATAGATGAAAGAGATGGAGATGGAAGCTCATTTAACTATGAGTTAGATAATGTTGGTAAATATAAAATTGTACTTAATGTAAAAGAGACATTTACAGATACAATTCCATCATTAATAGATGATTCGGTATATTTATCAGGAAATACAGAAAAAGTATTTGAAATTACTAACCAGGCACCAAAGTCAAAGGTGACTGTAGAAAAAAGTAAAATTGCAGACATTATTTTTACGGTTGGCAGTGCAGATAAAGATGTATTGAATGCTTATTCAGAAGCAAGTAAGCTTGTCGAAGATAAGTTAAAGGAAAAAGGTATTGAAGCCAATATTACTACAGTAAGCACATCTGCAATTACAGCGACAGATACATTTGCCTGGAAAGAGTATGATCATCCGGGATTTAATGACTGGGGCCATGTTCTTCCACAGCATATCCAGTATACAGGAAAAGATATAAAAATGGTTGGATATTATTATGCAGCATTTAAAGATTTCCTATATGTTGAAGATAATAATCCGGATAGAAAAGTATTTGATTTTGATTTACAGAGAGATGGTACTGACTGGCATAGTATGGAAGGCGGCGGTTTCCTATTTAACACCATAGTTTCAGAAGAAGAAAACTATATTCAGGGATATTGCATACTTGTTACAAGTAGTGGACTTAAATTAGTTAAAATAAATAAAACTAATTTAACTAATTTCAGAAATGGTTCATATGAATATGTTCAATATGCAGGAAAATTATTACAGACATTTCCTATATCAAATGTATATGCAAATCATCATTTTAAGATAATTATTGAGGACAACGTAATAACTGTATACGATGGTGATAAGATTATTATTAATCAGTATGTACTTGAAGATGACGGAGTTGCTGCATATGGATATGGTCCGATAATCAGCCATGAAAGTCATGGTTGTTATCAGCAGTCATATTTCACATTTAAAAATATCGTAATGCAGACAATCTCAGGAGAGAGCCTTTCTGATGTTGTTAATAAGCATCAGTGGACACCAGGAACAAATCATTATGTCATTAATTTAAGTGATGCAGTAATTCCTGAATTATCAGATAACGGAAGAACTGCAAATGTGGCGGCTGCATTATTATCAAAAGATGTTAAGTTTTATGGTATTGGTAATGATGTATCCATAAGTTCTTATAACAGATTAGTAGATATTATTGATAACAATGGTGAAAATACAAATATTTCTGTTAGTGAAGAAAGTGAAAAAACACAGGAAGAACTTGTAACAGAAGCAGTAAATCACATTATTTCAGACATTGAATCTGATGTATTAAGTAAAGATTATACAATAGGAAGCACTATTTCAACAGATGAAAAGGTTGAATATAAAGGTACTTATAGTGATGCTGAAAATGATAACAAGGGAAGTGATGAATGGACATATATTTATGATCCTACTATATTTGATAACGATGGTGAACAGGTTACATTTATTCAGTCAGAACCAATGACAATGTTTGAAAATGTTGGTGCATATGTAATTACTCACAGAGTCAGTGATGATCCAACAAAGGGAAATTCTGCATTGGCAGGATATGTGAAGTGGTCAGACACAGATGAAGTTGAAAAGTTAATTGTTGCACAGACCAGACCAATAGCTGAAATTAAGGCTGATATAATGCAGTCTGACAGCGATTCTAAGAAATGTATTACAAATATTTCGTATTCTGCATATGATTCAGATCATCTGTCAGATGCTAAAAAAGGAATTATTGAAGAAAAATTCTATTATAAAGAAATAAATGATAACAAATGGACAGAGGGAAGATTTCCTGCACAGACAGATATGGGTAAAACATATCTTGTCAAATACATTGTAAAAGATTATGAGGGAACATATAGCAGACCGGCTGTTATCAGCATTAATACAAATGATGCCAGAGTATATACAAAGCCTGATGACAAGGAGCCTCCAAAGGTAACATTAAGTGTAAGTAAAACAGAAGTAAATATAGGCGAATCAGTTTATATTGAGGGATATGCTGAAGATAATTTTGGTATTTCTACTTTTGAAATAAAATGCAATGATGATGTAATCGGAAGTGGATATAATAGATACGAGCTTAAAGCGAATGAAGCCGGTGTTATTACTATTTCAGCGATAGCTACAGATATTGCAGGAAATGTCACAACCGAAACAAAAACAATTACCGTAATAGATAACAGAGATGTTACTCCTCCGGAAATTATAATTACAGAACCTAAAGATGGCGTTATATCAGGAATTGTAGAAATAAAAGGTTCAATTACTGATGACAGAAAACTTAAGGGCTATAAAGTTACAAGAACAAAAATAGGTGACGAAAATAGCGAAGAAGTTCTTATAGCAGAAGGTAGTGAAGCAATTGTAAATGCTGTTATTGGAACAATTAATACAGACGAACTTGAGGAAGGTGTCTACTGTTATAGAATTACAGCAGAAGATGAAGCAGGCTTAACGGCAGAAGTAAGCTTCAATATTACAGTAGAAAAAGAAGAAGTTGATAAGATTCCTCCGGTTACAGCATTTACAAAAATAGCATTAGATGCAGAAAATAAAAATATTGTAATTGAGGGTTCGGTATCAGATGAAACAAAGCTTTCAGAATACACACTTACATATTTCAATAAGGCAAATGAATCAGTAAAAATTACTATTGTCAAAGGCTATGAAAATGTAGAAAATGCAGAACTTGGAACTATTTCAACAGAAGGTTTATCAGATGGAACATATGAGGTGGAATTATCAGCCATAGATGTAGCCGGAAATACATGTGTTTCAAAAGCAGAATTTACATACACAGCAGGACATTTTGTTGAAAATGATGATAAAACAGCACCTGATATTTTAGCTGATTTAGATGCAGTAATTGAAAATAAGATTTTAAAAATTAAGCTTACTGGTTCAATTACAGACGAACATTTAAAAGAATATAAAGTAACTACAGGCAAAAAAGAAGATAATAAGGTTATTGATGAAGTAGTTATTGCAACAGGAAATTCCAATATAGATAATGCCGAGATTGCAGCATATGAATTCCCGGAATATAGTGTGGGTGAATATGAGGTAAAAGTAGTTGCAAAGGACGAAGCAGGAAATACAAGAACGACAACATATACATTTACGGTGTATGAAGATGGAAGAACAAATATAGGCGGAAACAATGAAAATCTGGAAATTGCATTAGTATTTGCAAATACAATTGCAAATGCAGGTGATACTGTAGCAGGATATATTTCCTATCCAAAGAATACGACAGACATAAGTGTTACCTCTGATGATGCAGATATAACATTAGATGGTAAAAAAGTATCGGTTACAAAGAATGATGCAGGTCTTGCCAATGTCACATTTACAGCAATGGTAGATGGAGAATTGAAATCAGTTACAAAGCAGATTAGATTCTTTGATAGAAGTGATAACATTCATCCAACAGCAGAATTTATAACACCTGAAGCAGATAGTGACTTAAAAACAAAAACAGATATCATAGGTACGGTTAAAGACGAAACCAGTCTTGCCTACTACACTTTAGAGTATAAGTTAAATGGTACAGAAGATTATGTAGAGATAGCAAAAGGATATGAAAGCATTGAAAATGGAAAAGTCGGAGAACTTGATACAACAATGCTTATGAACGGAAGCTATACATTAAAACTTACAGCAGTTGATAATGGTGGCAACAGGTCAACAACTGAAAGAATAATTAATGTAACAGGTAATCTTAAAGTGGGAAATATGGCTTTAGGATTTACGGATATCAGTTCAAATGTGTCAGGTGTGCCATTACAGGTAAATAGAAATTATGATAGCAGAAATAAATCTTTTAGTGACTTTGGGTATGGCTGGAGTCTTGGAATGCAGAGTGTAAAAATTACACTTAGTAATCCATTATATGAAGGTTATAACCAGGTTCAAAAAGGCAGTAAACTTTCTACATCTTATTACATTGAACAGACATTAAACCATGATATTACAGTAACCTATGGTGATGGAACAAGTGATAAATTCAGTCTGAAATTGTTGCCGGATCAAAGAGCATGGGTTCCAATAGATCAGGTTCAGATAAAATTTGTATGTGAAACTGATAAGACAAAGACACTTGAAATTGATGGCGATAATACTGCATTTTTACAGGGAAGTAATTTATATTTTGAAGATATAAATTTACTTGATATACAGGACTTTGTCCTTACTACAAAAGAAGGAACAAAGATGTATCTTTCTCCTACAAAAGGTCTTACAAAAGCATCTGATGCAAATGGAAATGTTGTAAATATCAGCAAAAATGGATTTACACATTCAGAAGGTTATGGAATTAATTTTACAAGAGACAGTAAAGGCAGAATTATTAGTGCAACAGAAACAGACAGTAAGAATAATGTAATCAATTCTATAAAATATGGTTATGATGATAATGGTGATCTTGTATTAACAACTGATTATGCCGGAAGAAATATTATTTATTCATATGATGACGACCATAATCTTACAGAAATAATTGATCCATCAGGAAAACCGGTTGCAAGAAACGAATATGATGAAAATGGCAGACTTAAAGCAACTGTAGATTCTAACGGAAACAGAATCGAGTATGAACACGATATTGATGCAAAAATGGAAGTTGTCAGAGATAGAAATGGCAATCCAACAGTATTTTATTATGATGACAATGGAAATGTGATTAAGACAGTTGATGCTCTTGGTAATTCAACTACAAATAAATATGATGCTGATAATAAACTTATTGAATCAACAGATGCGAATGGGAATGTCACAAAGTATGAGCGTGACAAGGATGGTAATCTCAAAACTCTTATTTCACCGGATGGAACGAAAGAAGAGCTTAAATACAATGATTTAAACATTGTCAACAGCATAAAAGTAGACGATAAACTTTTAGTAAGTATGGATTATGGCTCAAAGGGAAATATAACCGGTATGAGTGATGCCCTTGGAAATAAAACTGATTTAACATACGAAAAAGACGGAAAACTTTCATCAATTTCAGATGAAATTGGTCAGGTTAAAAAACTTAAATATGATGAAAATGGTAATCTTATTTCGTTAGAGGATGGAAATCAGAATTCTACTACATATGAATATGATGAGAAAAACAGATGCATAGGTGTTACTGTAACAAGAACAGAAAATGGTGAACAGAAAGAATACACATCAAGATATGTATATGACAAAGCAGGAAATATTACATCTAAGATTAGTAATACGGGAATGGTTACAACTTATGAGTATGATTATAAGAATAATGTAACTGCTGCGATTTCATCAGATGGACTTAGAACAGAGTACACATATGATAGTGAAGATAATTTAACATATGCTGCATATTCTGATGGAACAAGTGAAACATTTGAATATGATAAAAATGGTAATAACATAAAGGCAACTGACAGATATGGAATTACTGTATCAATGGAATATGATGTCCTTAACAGACTGACAACTAAGACATATGCTGATGGAACAAAGGAAAAATATACATATGATGCAAATGGAAATGTATTAACATTTACAAGTGTTTCAGGTGGAGTAACAGAATACACATATGATAATATGAATAGAAATACATCCATAAAAGATGCATATGGAAATGTTACAACATTTACATACAATAACCGCTCAAAGTTAGTTAAAACCCAAGATGCAAAAGGAAACATATTTGAATATGAATATGATGACAACGACAGGCAGATTGCAAGAATCTATCCGGATGGAACAAAGGAACAGACAGAATATGACAAGCGGGGCAGAGTTTCTAAGCAGATAGACAGAAATGGAAATGTGACAAAATATGAGTATGATGGTGCAGATAATCTTATTGCAGTAGAAGATGCATCAGGCAACAAATATTCATACACATATGATGAAACATATGAACTAACAAAAGTAACAGATGCAAATGGAAATGAAACACTGTATTCATATGACGAAGAAGGCAGATTAATAAAAACAACTAATGCTTTAGGAAAATCAGCAGAATTCAAATACGATGAAAATGGTTATCAGACTTCATTTGTGGATTATGCAGGCAATAAAGTGACTTATTCATATGATAACTTAGGCAGACTTGTTAAGAAAAATAATAAAGACGGTGATGTGAATATTACATATGATTCACTTGGAAGATTAAGTAAAGTTACTGATTCTAAAGGCGATGTAATATACACATATGATGAGTATAATAGACTTGCATCAAAGACAACATATGACCTTGGAACAATTAAGTACACATATGCAGACAATGAAGAAATAAGTTCGATTACATATAATGTAAATGGCGAAGATGTTGCAGCAACATCATACAGCTATGACTTAATGGACAGACTTGTAAAAGTTATTGATCATAATGGAGTAGCAACCGTTTATGAATATGATTCCTT
>Ga0256404_1000882_pt1 | contig 76588 bp, 61 predicted proteins | sample RumenRJG_01DNA_FD_185990 | JGI IMG/M metagenome (GOLD analysis project Ga0256404, IMG submission 185990) | Bovine rumen microbial communities from Lethbridge, Alberta, Canada - RJG_01 | ecosystem: Host-associated > Mammals > Digestive system > Stomach > Rumen | place: Canada: Alberta | collected...
AACGCCCACAACGTGTCTTCAACAACTTTGATAACTCCAGTAACCTAATTGGTAAAACAAGACAGCTGTGGAAAATGCTTCCATAATACGGCATAGGTTGAACCGCCTGCCATGTAAACTTGTAACATCTCGGCGGAATACAACAATACTTGATTTCTGTCACGAACAACTTTAAAAGACTTTAACTTTAGAACTTAGCTGCGCCGACAAAAAAGACTGAGTAGTTACAATATAGAAGGAAAATAGTTAATAAACAATAAAAATACGCCTTTTATAATGAATAATTGAAAGAAAACTTGCAAAAAAAGAATATTTTCCTTATCTTAGCAGCGCTTAGCGTATTAACCACTAACAAAAGGAGTTAATCAATAAGCAAATAGAAGCATCGGAACTACAATAGTTCAAGATAAAAACAGACCAGTAAGAAATGTGGAAGTTTCTAATCTGACGATGTTTAAGACGGTAATGAAATGAAGAGGGCTCAGTATATGTTGTTGAAACATTTATGTGAGTAGAATCCTCGTCACTTGTCGTCATTCTATTCAAGGTGGAGGACGCGTTCCTCCGCCTTCAATGGAACAAAAAATGTAACTGTTCGCTCAACTGTTATGCCCCAGTTGTTGCAGGAGCAGGTTCTGCTAAGTAATAAAGGCAGGAGGTGACAACACCAAATCTTAAAAACTTTTAAATCATTCGTTGCCACCGCAACGTGGTGTTAGAAAATGTAAAAGGGATTTGGTAATAAGGAGAAAAAATCCTACTTTTGCGTCCGACTTGATGAATAATTAGGTGCCACAGCGGGCACCTCAAGCCGAAAGGCAACCAAAATCAATTGGTTTTTTAGGATTGTTTGGTTTTTAAGGCAATCATTCGTGTCGGAATTTTCGTTGGAGCGTGTTGACGCATCTTCTCGGTAAGAAATGTGGAAGTTTCGGAAATCAGAAGACGATGGCGGCAAGATGCATAAATGGCATAATTGTCTCCTTTGCAGGTGTTTGCATTGGGATGAATGTACATTTTTGCGTGGTTGTTGTATCATTATTCTGATTAGGCCCTTCCACAGCCTCTTACTGGTAATGTTAACTTCATCCACGCTTTTTTTGTGTTATCATCAAAGCAAACAATAAAAAAACTAAGACAATGAGACAATTTTACAAACATTTCATGGCATTGGCCCTTTTGCTGATGCTTCAGGTCAGCGCAGCATTCGCTGTGAACGTTACCTATGTACTTGAGCGACACACAGATGTTCCTGAACAGTACAAAACAATCACTGCAACAGCCAACAATCTTGCTGTTGGAGCCAGTTTGGAAGACAACATGCCCCAGGCGTTGTGGCGTGCTTACACAACGTATTCTTACTTTAGCGATGAGGCTATGACTCAGCCAATCTCCTCTGTGCAAGATGGCGTCACAACTGTTTATGTTGATTACTATTTCGATCCTCCTTTTATTCTCTCTGACGATACAAATGTTAGGTGGCATCATTTTAGTATGTTCAATCGCCGGGGTGATACGCGATATTGGCTTTACTATAGGACATTTAATAATAGTAATGAATTAAAAATGAAAAATAATAGCAGCGTCAGTTCCAGTACAACAGGAAAAAATAGGCCTGGGAACCAAAACTGGGCATTTTATGGAGATGGCTATGACTTGCGTATCAAGTTTAATGATGAGAAAAACCCTTTGAATGGTGCGAATTGGTTTGTGTGTCCACAAACCACTAGAAACGAAGTCGATATCAATAAACCAACTAATGAGCCCTCTATTGGTTGGCAGGTTTATGGAAATGCAGTAGGTAATGGTTACTGTACCCTTGGCAGCCCATATAATTCAGCCTATATATTAGATTTAGCAAATGTATCTTATTATCCGAGACTCTTGAAGTTAGGCACGGGAGATGCAAGTGATTTCTATTTTGATAGCAGAAATGTGTTACGGAACGATTATGATCCACAAGACTTGTGGTGGGAAGCTATCTTTGCAACGCCAGTAGGTGCTGGTCCTACTGTTCGGTGGCATACAACCTACAAGATTCTGCTCTCTGATGGTACATGGTACCCTGATATTGTATATAGCAAGACCCCAAGTGATGCATCTACTATGCAGCTCTCTTTCCCGTCGTACACAAAATTCCCTCGTCAGGCTGATCGTAAGTATGCTTATGAATACTTCTTCATTGATAATACGTTCACTACTAAGTTTGAAAGTACCCAGTTGACAAACGATGGCAACACCATTGCTTATATCCGAGAGATTGAGGTGCCGACAGAAGAACTTGTCACTGGAAAGTGGATTACGCTCGTCTTGCCCTATGACATAGAGGACATTACTGATACATACGATTTCGGTGATGACAAAGATGCTGTGGTGAAGGTTCTTGAGTACTATGAATTGGAAAATACGCAGGGTACATATTATACACTCAAGTTCCGGGAGACAAACAAGATTGAAGCCAACAAACCCTATCTGTTCAAGCCGGTAAGTGTTCCTGAAGGTGGTGTAATGCCTTTGCAAAAAGAAGAAGCCCCCGTTGAGCAGAATGCAATTGATAACGCAGTAGGATTTGTAGGCACAGCTTCGAATGCCAAGGTTTGGATGACTGGCACCTATGAGGGCCGTGAACTCACTGTGCAGGCAAGCGATAGCGACCCGCTCTACTTCTACTTCGGCTACGACGAGCGCTACGACAGCAATAGCACCGCCTATGTAGGCGATGAGGATGCTGCAGGCAAGTATCCTTACAACTTCTATCGCGTGACGAAGAAGAACGTTACGATGCCGAAGCATCGCTGCTACTTCCACATTGAAGGTGCTCCTGCCGGTGCCAAGCTGATGCTGATGGACAACTTCGGCGAAGTGATTACAGGCATCGACGGCGTGGAAGCCGACGACTTGGTTCGCACGACGGGCCGCATCTACAACCTGAACGGCCAGCAGGTGGGCAACGACCTGGAGGCTCTTCCCCGTGGCGTGTATATTGTGAATGGTAAGAAGGTGATGAAGTAAAAAAAGAAGAAAGGAGAACAAAACGATGAAAAAGAAGAACTATTACATAGCGCCCCTCTGCGACGTGGTCGCAGTAGGTGCAGTCAGCCACCTGATGGGCATTTCCGGAATCATGGGCTCCACCGATCAGGACGACATTCCCACCATCGGCGATGGTGGCGACAACGAAGGTGCCCCCGGCCCCACGGCCAAGAGTACGAACCTCTGGGACGGTTGGGAGTAACCCCCCAACACACAGACATTCCACTAGTTGTATTGGCTATTTGTATAATAGCATCATAATCGATTATTTTATTAATTTGTTCGCTGCCGCCCCCGCAGTGAAGCCCGGGCGGTTTTTTATGGCAAAGAATGAGCCCGCTGACCGCCAGCGAGTTGCGAAATTCTTACAAATCGGCGTCATCAAAACCATAGGTTTCAGTCGTCCAAACCATAGGTTTACGGGCTGCAACTCATAGGTCTGTACGACCGAAACCATCGTTCTGTTCCGACTAAACCATAGGTTTAGAGCCTCCGAACGCCGCTTCCCGTCGCCACAACCCGCGGTTTTGTCAGAGAAAAGTCACGCTCCCTCTCCCAGATTGCCCGCAAAGGAAGTGTTAAAAAGCGGAGGAAAGCCGCCGCTTTCCCCCTTTTAGTTCGCTATTTGCAACTACAATTTGTCTGTTCCCTATCGGATGATGATGCAGTTGTCTACGAGCGAGACGTGGCCTTTCTGCAGGCGGTTGAGGATTTCCACGGCATAGGCGGCGGTGCTGCTGCGCGGAATGATGTAGCGCAGACGGAGCTGCATGAGGCTGCGGTTGTGGCACTCCACGCTGAGATTGTAGGAGCGGGCCAACTGCTGAACGATTTCGCCAAGCGGCGTCTCGTTGAAGTAGAAATAGCCGTCGCGCCACGCCTTGTAGGGGTCGGTGTCGGCAGTCTGGATGACGGCCTGCGCGTCGGTGATGGAAATCTTCTGTCCGGGCTGCAGCCTCTGCTCGCCGCCTGAGGCCTTGGCCGTCACGCCCACGCAGCCCTCCACGAGCACCACCTCCATGTGCTTAGTCGATGCCACCACGTTAAACTCCGTGCCGTAGTCGCGAATGTTGCCCTGCGCCGTTGCCACCATAAACGGTCGCCTGGCATCGTGGGCCACGCAGAAATAGGCTTCGCCGACGAGCGACACCAGGCGTTCGGAGGTGATGAACTTGTCGGGATACGTGAGTTTCGAGCCTGGGCGCAGGAATACGCGTGTGCCGTCGCTCAGGTTCACCTGCACGCTGTGGCCGTAGGGCACGCTGAGCGTGCTGCTGCCCACCAGTTGCTGCCCCACCACATGGCTGCCACGTGCCGGAGAGTTCTGGCTGCCGGCTGCTGTCTTCATGCCCTTTGCAACATCGAGCACCACGTCGCCGCTCTCGTCGTTCTCGCTCAGGGCAAGGGCCAGTTGCCTGCCGTTGCCGCCATCGAGCGTGATGCCTTCGGCACGGGCCTGGCCTGGCTCCTGCTCGAAGGGGGCTGGCACTGGCGGCAGCTGCTGGCCGGTATCAAAGCTGAACAGTGTGACACTGCCGGCATCGTTGTGGATCAGTTCTTTGCTCACCACTCCTCCTTCAGCGTAATCAATCATTTGGGCTACGTCAAACACCTTACCTTTTTCGAATTTCATATTCAATATCTCCTATCTTTTTTATTACACGTTCATTATTGCTGCTGCAAAAACAATGCCACATCTTCCTGCAAACAGCTGGGAAAACTCCTAAAAGCTTCTTACTGCGATTTAGAAAAGGCTTATCTGTGGTTGCTGACCTCTCAAGGTTCACAAAGACCAAGACCTCTGATAACCGGTATAGGATTCAAACAATTACATGGAGCAAATCGTACATATATATTATGTAGTATAGGAAGCCTCATCCAACTTCTAACACCTACTGCAATCACTCCTAACTGGAAAAAATTTTCCTCTGGCAGCAAGAATAACATTTGTGGCCATAAAAGATATAAGGGCCGATAAAAAAACGTGTGGCATTAAAATTGTGGCAGTTCAGTTAGAATCAAGACATAAAAAAGATAATGGAAAAGAAAATAGACCTCTCGCAAACGGTATTCCAGCTTACGCAGGCTTACCCAGAACTGATCGATATCCTTGCAGCTCTCGGCTTCTCTGAGATTCAAAAGAAGGCCGTGAGACTCTCCGTGGGCAAACTTATGACGCTCCCCAAGGGCTGTGCCATGAAGGGAATATCTCTCGACAACGTGGTGAAGACTTTGCAAGACCATGGCTTTGAGGTTGTGGGCGACGAAACTCCAACGGCAGAGAATTCTCCCAAGGCCCAGCCGGATACTTCTACTGATGAGGCTACTCAAAAGATAAAATCTCTCCTCAAACGGCTCAACGATGGAGAAACACTGGAAAGCGTGCGTGCCGACTTTGTGAAAGACTTCAGCGGTGTGCCGGCCACTGAAATCATGAAGGCCGAGCAGGAACTCATCGGTGAGGGACGTGCAGTGAAGGAGGTGAAGAAGCTATGCGATGTACACTCAGCCCTCTTTCACAGCCGCCCCGACAACGGCTTCCACCACGGCCTGCACCACGACCAGGAGACCATGATGGTGGGCCTGGCTGCCGAGAACAAGGACAAGACGAATCAACTGCGGGCTGTCGACGGCCATCCTTTGCAGACTTTCTACCGTGAAAACGAGGCTATCGTGAAAGCCCTCGACAAGGTGGAGGAAGACCTGAAGAATCAGGGCGACGTTGTCGCCAGCCTTCGCGCAGCAGCAGGGCTTGTCATTCACTATGCCAAGAAGGGTGACTTGATCTATCCGTTGCTCAACACGAAATACGGCATCTACGGGCCTTCGCAGGTGATGTGGACCATCGACGATGAGATTCGCGCGGAAATATCCACGCTCCTCAAACAGGCAGACAACCCCGACGATGACTGGCAAAGACGGGCCGGAACGGTTGTGGAGCGTGCCAGGGAGATGACGTTCAAGGAAAACCGTATTCTCTTCCCTGTGTGTGCCGCAAACCTCAGCGACGACGACTGGCGGCAGATCTATGTGGACAACAAGGCCTATGATGTTTGTCTCGGCGTGGCGCCACAGCCTTGGCAGAGCGGTGAGGGTCTGCTCGAAGAGCAAAAGCAGTGCAACTGTCAGCAGGAAACAAATGTTACGGGGGAACTGAGGGTCAACATGCCTGGTGGCACACTCACCCTGAGCCAGCTCACAGCCTTGCTCGACACGCTTCCATTAGAGGTGACATTCGTGGATGCCGACAATATCAACCGCTACTTCAACCAACCGTTTGCGCCGAAAGCTTTCAAACGTCCGTTGGCAGCGCTTGGTCGCGAGGTGTTCTCATGCCATCCGCCGAAGATAGAACCGATGGTGAGGGCTATCATTCAGGAACTGCGCGAAGGCAAGCGCGACAGTGTGCCGGTGTGGATGGAAAAGAACGGACGGGCCACGCTGGTGACCTATCGGGCTGTGCGCGACGCTGAAGGCCGCTACGTCGGTACGATGGAAACCGTGCAGGACATGGAAGAAGCCCGCCGGCATTTCTCGCGCTGAGCCGTGGCTCATTGCATCTTGCCGCGGTCTACGATGGTGATCTGCCGGTCGTATACACGGATGGCACCGGCTTTCTGAAAGTCGGAGAGCACCCGCAACAGCGAGAACTTCTGAATGCCGAACGAGTCGGCAATCTGTTGGCGTGAGCGGCTGAGCGTGATGGTGTCGGACCCCTGCTCGGCCGCCATCTCTGTCAGCAGCCATGCCACCTTCTCACGCACGGTGAAAAGACTGAGCACCCGCAGTCGCTTGGTGAGGAAGGCATTGATGTTGGACAGCACACGGATGAAGTTCTCCGTGAGTTGCCAGTTGCTGCGGAGCAGTTTCTCAAAGGTTTCATTGCTCATGCGCAGGATGTTCACCTCTCCCTCTGTCTCTACGCTGACGGGAAAGGTTTTGTCCTTGGCAAAGAGAAAAGCCGGAGCGATAAGGTTGCCCGCCCTCAGACGGCTTACCTCTACCAGTTTGCCGGAAAGTGAGGCCATACGGCATACGAGCACACCGCTTACTACGATATCGGCATTGCGGCAGGGCATTCCTGTCAAAGCATAGATATCATAGGGTTCATATCTGACCAGTTTACAGTCAGCCCCCGACAAGGCAATTTCTATCTCAACATTGTTCATGCCGGCAAACAGGGGGCAGCGTTGAAGCGACTCAAGGGTTTCAGTGGTCATTCTCATCTTCCTTTCTTTACTTTCGTTTGATGGGCAGCCACACGATAACCCTGCTCAGAGGTTCCTTGCTGGTGGCGAAATCACGTCCGCAAGCTGTTACCGCTCTTCTGCCTCATTCTGTTTTATTGTTTTAAATGCAAACTTACGCAATATTTTTATAATTCACAACAAAAGACCAAATGTTCATAGACCGACACATGACAAAATAGATGTAAGGAGAAGAAAATGCAATTACATAAAAAGCTCCGATTCAGACAAAATGGTAAAGCTTTCCGCAAAAAACGTGTCGTTGTGTGAGAATGACAAAAAGAAATTGTAACTTTGCCGTGCGGAGCACATCTTACGCATTACCAACAGAACGAAAGCGATGGACAAAAATAAGATTTATCAGCAATTGGCACTCCAGGCAAAGAGCCTGACCGACGGCGTAGACAACGCTGTAGGAGCATTGGGCAATGTCGCCGCGCTGCTCAAGGAGGAGCTTCCCTATTTCTATTGGGTCGGTTTTTATGTTGTCAGGGACAACCGCTTACAGTTGGGGCCTTTTCAAGGGCCCGTGGCCTGCTATAGCATAGAGAAGGGAAAAGGCGTGTGTGGCAAGGCATGGGAAGAGGCAAAGACGCTCATAGTGCCCGATGTGCATCAGTTTCCCGGACATATAGCCTGCTCATCGCGTTCTAATTCCGAGATTGTCGTCCCCGTCTGCGATGATAAAGGAGAGGTTGCAGCCGTAATAGATGTCGACAGCGAAGAGTTTTCGGCCTTCGACACGCAAGACCGGCTGGGGTTGGAGGAGATTGCACGAATCGTGGCACCTTTCTTATAGGGCCTACATTCCTTTAACATTTCTACACGACTGAATGAAGTAACCACCATCCGGCGTGGAACGGCTTGCGACGCACCCCTTCTGCTCATGTAATGGATTTACTTCCATTGGTTGACGCGATGCAGGCGCTCAGCCATTTGCAAGAGTTCGTCAAACATTTTCTTGCGACTCTCGGGGAATGTCCCCTGATTCACTTCTTTTCGATTGTACTTCAGCCAATTCACGAGGTTACGCTCCTCCGGCTTATATTTTGAAGGCCTGCGTCCATGGTCTGCCATGAAGTTCATGTAGCTTTGCCACATGCTTATCCATCTTTCGTCGTGCGTCATAGTTGACTTTGTTTCATTAATATGATGAGGCAGACGGTCACATCTCCCCCCAAAAGCATTTGCAAAGATACTATATTTTAATGAAATGGATAGCCTCTGAGGACCAGATTGTGAAAATAAAATAGTACCTTTGCAACCTCACGTACACAGCTGTAGGTAAAAAAGACTTATGAAAACTATTCTATCACTTCTCTTATTATTAGTAAATATATCCACAGCCACGGCACAACAGCCCGACGGTGATCACCTGACCGTGCGTCCCCTCCTGCAGGATATGGGACAAAAGTTGTTGACTGGGAAAACAGGCAGCATCATTGCCATCGATCCGGAAACGGGAAAGATTCTCTGTCTGGCAACGCATTCCCCGGAAGGTCCCGACACCCAATTGGCCATTGCTACAGCCTATGCCCCCGGCTCTACGATCAAGACAGCCCAGGCTTTGACACTGCTCTCTATGGGACTCATCGACGAGAACACGCGAGTGGCCTGCTATGGTGCCTTCCGCGACGGCAATATTCGTGTCAGATGTCACCATCACCCTTCTCCTTTAGGACTGGTGCAGGCCCTTGCATTGTCGTGCAACACATGGTTTCTCTCCCAATTTATGACCATGCTCAACGACCGATTTCTTTTTGATGACAAATACGATGCCATCACCCAGTGGCACGACTACATGCAAAGCATGGGGCTGGGCGGACCGCTCGGTATAGACATTCCCAACGAGAAAGGAGGCCTGTTGCCCAACGTGGGCTATCTGTCGCGGCGCTACCCCAAGGGATGGAACGCCCGCACCATCATGTGGACGGGCATGGGACAGGGCGACATCACAACCACACCTCTGCAGTTGGCCAATCTCGCTGCTTCGATAGCCAACCGCGGATGGTACATCACGCCGCACATACACGACCACGCCTCTCAAAGCTACACCGAACAGCACTGGACCAAAGTGGATCCCAATGCCTATCCTTTGGTGATTAAGGGGATGCGACAAGCGGTATTGAGCGGCACCTGTACGGCTCTGAAAGCTTGTTCGTTTCCGGTTTGCGGCAAGACTGGAACCGTAGAGAATCCGGGGCCGGACCACTCGGTATTCATTGGATTCGCGCCCATGGAGAATCCTAAGATCGCAATTGCCGTATTCGTTGAGCACGGAGGATTCGGGGCTGATCTCGCCGCCCCGATGGCATCGGTGATGCTGGAATTGTATCTCAAGGGTAAGCTCACACCGGCCTTGCAGCAGAGGGCCAAAAGACTGGAAGATAAAACTGTTATAGGGAAATGAGAAAGCAGACATTCATCCTTTTCCTTGCCGCCCTCCTATTGGTCCTGGCCGGAGCCACTGCCGCCGAAATGTCGAAGGGCAAGAAAAAGCAAGCCACGACCCAGTGGTTTCATGGCATTGACGTGTCGCATCATCAAGGCCGCATCAACTGGAAACGTGTGGCCCGTGGCGGCGAGGTTCAGTTTGTCTACATCAAAGCCACACAAGGCTCAACCATTGTTGACGACCGATATGCCTACAATTTGCGAGAGGCCCGTCGCAACGGCATTTTGTGCGGATCATACCTCTACCTCTCTTCCTACTCCACCATTGAGCAACAATTTGCAGCCTTCAAGAAGGTAGCGAAAAAATCCAAGCAAGATTTGCGCCCCGTGATAGACGTGGAACGCGAGGCCATGCGCTGCTGGACCCCAAAAGAGGTAAGGCGCAACTTGAAAAAGATGATCCGACTCATCACCGACTACTACGGCCAGTCGCCCATCATTTATTCTCAATACAAATACTATAATGAAGTCCTCGCCCCCACGTTCAACAAATATTATCTCTTCATAGCCAAATACAGCAAAGGCTGCCCCGCGCTAAAGGGAGGCGGCAAGGTAAACATTTGGCAATTTTCAGAGCGGGGTTCGGTGAATGGCATCCCCACACGTGTCGATCTCAACCGCTGCGTGAACGGGATGACCATAGACAAATTGAAAATCAATTCATCATTCAAAGCGGGCCATTCGTCCGTCAATGAATGATGAATTGTTTTCGTTCTACAAGGAATTATGAATTATCGGGGTGCGCAGCCCATTATGCATTGTTCATTATGCATGATTAGAGATGTTTGCTTCCTCAAGTCCATAATGTTTTTTCCGGTCTACAAAGAGCAAGACAAAAGCGATGACAACAGCAGCCAGACCGAAAGCTGCGAATATCCATTGGGTACGCGTGAAATCGGGCACCCCGGCTGTAGTATCACTCTTCAACACATCACCCACCATCATCGGCACGAGCATCAGACCAATATTCTGTATGTAATAGATGATGCTGTAGGCCGTGCCCAACTCCTTGAGAGGGATGATTTTTGGCACCGACGGCCACATGGCACTTGGCACCAGCGAAAAGGCAACACCCAAAACCACCATCAGCACGATGGCCATGCTGCCACTCCACTCGATGGGCAATGCAAAGCAAATGTGAATCGCCGTGAGCAGGGCTGACCCTATTAGCATCAGCGTCGCGCCACGACCAATACGGTCGTAGAGCATGCCAAAGACAGGGGTGAGCACGATGCTACCATAGGGGATGATGCTCACGAGCCAGCCCGCCGAAACCGGATCGGCATGATAACGGCTGATCAGCAGATCGGTGGCAAACTTCATGAAAGGACGGATGCTGCTGTAATAGCTCACACAGAGCAGCGCAATGAGCCAAAAGCCAGGATTACGCAGCAAGGCCGTGAAATCGTGCCAGCGGAAAGGCTCGCTGTTGTCGGCTGGCCCGTTGAAGTTCTCAGCCCCGCTTACGTCGAAATGCTTGTCGGCAAAGCAATATCCAACAAAGACGGCAAAGCCCAGGAGCAACAGCAATGTGCCGACAATAATAGGCGACGGCAGGCCCCAGGTCTGCGCGATGAGCGGACTAAGGCTCAGTGCCGATGCCGTTCCCAGACGGGCCATGGCCACCTGCACGCCCATGGCCGAAGCCAGTTCCTTGCCTTTAAACCATTTGGTGACGATCTTCGATACCGTGATGCCTGTGATGTCGCAGCCCATGCCAAAGAGGCCGAAGCCCAAGGCGGCAATGAGCACCTGCGTCTTGAGTTGCTGGGGAATGATGCCGAAGAGCGTGAAGGGTATATCCACCATGGAAGTGGGATCGACATGGGTGACGGCCCAAGCATTGACGCATGCGCCGAGAAACATTGAGCCCGTGGCGAGAAGACCCGTAATGCGGATGCCGCAACGGTCGAGGATGATACCCCCAAAGAAGAGCATCATAAAAAAGATATTGAAGATGCTGTAGCTGCCGGCATAGAATCCGTATTCGGCGGAGGTCCAGGCCATGCCGCCCTCCGACAGCGGAGCCCTAAGCTGGGTGGAGACGGGCGAGACGATGTCCCAAAACACATAGCCCATCATCATGACGAAAGAAACGGCGAAGAGTACCGCCCAACGTTTTGATTTCGGTGACATGAGTAGAGTATTTATTTGCCTTCAAAAAACGAAAGAGGCCACGCACTCCCATCGTTTGAGTGTGTAGCCTCTTCCGCGATTCAATTACATACTAATAAAATATGTTCAACTGATCCATCTAAAAGGAAAGTATCAATCTTTGATGTTGGGTTCCTCCAGGCCATACCCGCCTTTCTTGTCGAGCAGTTTCAGATAGAGCCCCAAGATGAGGGCCAGCACGCCAAGACTGGCGAAGAGGCACATAGGAACAGTATAATCGAGCTTGGTAGGATCGGTGACGCCGGGGTTGCAGGCAGCCAACACACTACCGATAATCATCGGGAAGGCATAGAGTCCGATGTTCTGAATCCAGAATATCAGAGCATAGGCACTGCCGAGCAGTTTGTTGTCGATGAGTTTCGGCACAGAGGGCCACATGGCGGCAGGTACCAGCGAGAAAGAGATACCCAAAAGGATGATGGCAATGTAGGTGATGACGACCGACTGGGTGGCTGGTACAACGAAGGCAAACGTCAGGTGGCAAGCAATCATCAGAATGGCACCGAGAATCATCATCGTGGCACCCTTGCCCTTATGGTCGAGATAGTTGCCCAAGAACGGGGTGATGGCGGCAGCGCCCAAGGGGAAGACGAAGAACACCAGACCAGCTTGAGAGGCCGTGAAGCCTAAGTCGCACTGCAGCATGTTGATAGCATACTTCTGGAAGGGGAAGATAGCCGAATAGTAGAGCACGCAGAGCAGGGCTACGATCCAGAACATTCTCAGCGAGAGGATCTTGCCGATGTCCTTCACCTTGAAAGGTTCGTCTTTCTCTTCGGTAGCACCTTGGGCATCGAGTTTCTTGTCCATGAATCCATAGGTGATGAAGCACATCAGACCGATGCAAAGCAATGCGAGCGAGAATGCCACAGGGCGGGAAACGCTAACGGGAGTGATATTTGCCAGCACCGGTGCACCGAGCATTACTACTGCCACACCCACGCGGGCGATGGCCATCTCTACACCCATGGCCAAAGCCATCTCGTGGCCAGTAAACCATTTCACAATACCGCGGCTCACAGTGATACCTGCCATCTCTGTACCGCAACCGAAGATCATGAATCCGATAGCGGCCAACTTGGCTGATGCAGGCATACCCTCATACCAGGGCGTGACGTTCCACCAGGAACTGGGCAGGTTGAGGATGCCGTCCATGAAACTCTTCAGACCGCTCGTCTCGAAAGAGTCGGTCACGGCATACCAGTTGAGGGCAGCGCCTAACACCATGACAGAACCAGAGAGAATGGCGGTGAAGCGGACTCCCATCTTGTCGAGGATGATACCAGCGAAGATGAGAAAGAACACAAACACGTTGAGGAAGGGCTCGGAGCCGGCATAGTGGCCAAAAGCCACGGAGTCCCATCCGCGCTGGGTTTGAAGAAGGTCTTTCAACGGCGACAGAATGTCAACGAAGATGTAACCGAAGAACATGGCCGAAGCCAATAGCACGAGAGCCGTCCACCGCCATGCAGCGGAGTCGCTCAGTTTCTTTTGAAATGTCTCTACCATTGCTTATTTGTTTATTGTTGTGTCTGTTTTAATTTGAGGGTTACAAGGTAGTTAAACTTGGCTTTTCCCCCAAAATGTTTATGAATCGGGGGCTTTCGCTGCAAAATTAATAAAAATATTGTTTTCAACAAATATTTTTATTAATTAATGCATTTACACGAAGGTATTAGATACAATAAGTTCCTCAAGTCGCTAACTTGTATCTCTGAGTTGGTAATAGTTTTATTTAATCGTTAGGCTTGTGAGCGCGAATCATAAGCTTCGAAGATATTTCACCCTTATTATTGAGCCTGTGCGACAGGTTAACCACAAAGTGTGGCGGTAGCCGCACAACAGTATGGCGGTAGCCATCCAACAGTATGGCGGTAGCCATCCAACAGTGCGGCGGTAGCCATCCAACAATACGGCAGTTGCCACACAACAAGGTGTCAGTGGGCGCGAAAGAGGCTTAAACAAAGAATAGGAATATTTTAGAATACTATACATCAGTTACGGATATGGATAAAAGAAGTGACGAAATCAGGAAAAGAAACGTGGCCTTCGCCACGGTTCACGGACAGTTGGCCCAAGCGCGCAGTTTCGTATGCTTTACGTGGGGCAGATTCACAAAAAAACATTACCTTTGCAGCATAGGAATATGAAAATCATAAAAGGAGACTTTAGCCGTGAGCTGGCATTGCAGCTCTCACCGTCGATCAAGGCCGGATTTCCCAGCCCTGCCGAGGACTACATGCACGACACGATCGACTTCAACCGCGACATCATCAAGAATCCCGAGGCTACCTTCTACGGCATGGTGTCGGGCGACTCGATGATCGACGCAGGCATCAACGACGGCGACATCGCCGTGATCGACCGCTCGGTAGAGCCCGCCAACGGCGATATCATCGTGGCCTTCGTCAACGAGGAATTCACCATCAAATATCTCGACCTCACCCACCGAGAGGAAGGCTACATCGAACTGCGTCCGGCCAACAAGAACTATAAGCCCATACGCATCGACAGCCTCGACGACTTCAAGGTGTGGGGCGTGGTGGTATGGACCATCAAAAAGTGGAAACGATAAGTGAAGTATTACGCCATCTGCGATTGCGACAACTGCTACGTGAGTTGTGAGCGGGTATTCCGCCCCGACCTCGAAGGCAAGCCCGTTGTTGTGCTGAGCAACAACGACGGCTGCGTCGTGGCCCGCAGCGCGGAAGCCAAACGACTCGGCATCAAGGCCGGTACGCCCTACTATCAGTTGGCATCGCTCTTTCCCGGCGTGAAGATTGCCGTTTTTTCCAGCAACTACGAACTCTACGGCGAGATCACGGGTCGCGTGATGAGCATTATCCGCCAGATGGCTCCCCAATGCTTCCGTTACAGCATCGACGAGGCATTCTGCATCCTCGACGGTTTCACCACAGAGCAGCTCTCAGCCTGGGGCCATGAGCTTCACGCCCGCATACTCCGCGACGTGGGCATGCCGCTCAGCATCGGTATCGCGCCCACGAAGACGCTGGCAAAGATGGCCAGCCACTACGCAAAACATTATCGGGGCTACCACCACGTGTGTCTCATCGACAATGACGAAAAGCGGCAGAAAGCCCTGCAGCTCTACCCCATCGACGAGGTGTGGGGCATAGGGCGCCGCTACTGCAAGCGCCTGGCCGACATGCAGGTGAAGACGGCCTGGGACTTTGCCCGCCACAACCGCGACTGGCTGCGCCTTACCTTCCGCAACATCGTCATCGAGCGCACCTGGCGTGAGCTCAATGGCGAGGATTGCGTGCCCGACGAACAGGTGACATGGCGGCGCAACATGTGCGTCAGCCGGTCGTTCGACGGCATGATCACCGACCGCCGCCTCCTCGCCACCCATATTGCCAACTTTGCCGCCCACTGTGCCGAAAAGCTACGGCGGCAAGGCACATTGGCCTCCGTGGTGGGCGTGTTCATCGACACCAACCACTTCCGCGACGACCTGCCGCAATACTGGAACATGACCGACGTGGCTCTCACCACACCCACCGACTCCACAATGGTGATCGTGAAGGCGGCCGACAAGTGCCTGACCCGCCTCTTTCGCACTGGCTACCACTACAAGCGGGCCGGCGTGATCGTCATGGGCATCATGCCGCGCCGGCCCCTGCAGCTCAACATGTTTGACGACAGTCCGGCACAAAGAAGCCGGACGGCACAGCTCAACCAGGCCATCGACCGCATCAACAAGATAAACGGGCCCGAAACGATCATCATGGCTGCCCAGCAATATCCGGGCGGAAAGAATTTCTCCGAGGTGATCAAGCACGATTTCAAGAGCAAGAACCCTACGACAAGGTGGAGCGACATCATCCGCCTGAAATAATTCACGGCCTTCTCGGGTGGCACACCCTTGTGGCAGCGGTACTGGTCAAGCTGTTTTTTTGCTTCATTCTCACCACGTTGAAATGGCATAGCTCAAGAAAATATTCTAATTTTCTTTTTTTTCTTTAATAAGTGGTATTCTTTCGTTTGAATTTACTAACTTTGCAACCAAATATTTTTAGCACCAAACATATATATGGCTGAAACGAGAAAAATGAAGACCGCGCTTATCTCGGTCTATCATAAAGATGGTTTGGAAGACATTCTCGCCAAACTCAACGAACAGGGTGTCAAATTGCTCAGTACAGGAGGAACGCAGAAGTTTATAGAATCCCTGGGCTACGAATGTGAGAAGGTAGAAGACGTCACAACCTATCCTTCCATTTTAGGCGGTCGCGTGAAGACCTTGCATCCGAAGATTTTCGGAGGCATCCTTGCCCGCCGCGACAATAAGGGCGACTTGGAGCAGATGAAAGAATATGATATTCCGGCCATCGATCTGGTCGTCGTGGATCTCTATCCCTTCGAGCAGACTGTAGCCAGCGGAGCAAGCGACGAGGAGATCATCGAGAAGATTGACATCGGCGGAATCTCCCTTATCCGTGCCGGAGCCAAGAACTTTAAGGATGTGGTCATCGTGCCCAGCAAGAGCGAATATCCCGTGCTGCTGGAGATTCTCAACAAGAGGGGTGCCCAAACCGAAATCGAAGACCGCAAGCTGCTTGCAGAGCGGGCGTTCGGCGTGAGCAGCCACTACGACACTGCCATCCACAACTGGTTTGCCAAATAAGCCTCGGTGCTTATAAGGCTGTGAAGAATTAGGGATTTAATTATTAAGTATTTTTCAGCCGGGCTGAGCCCGACTGTCTTTCAAAACGAAAATGGGATTATTTTCATTCACTCAAGAGATAGCAATGGATCTTGGCACCGCCAACACCATCATCATCAGCGACGACAAGATCGTGGTTGACGAACCCTCGGTGGTGGCCCTTGACCGCCGCACCGACAAGATGATCGCCGTGGGCGAAAAAGCCAAGATGATGTATGAGAAAACGCACGACAACATCAAGACCATCCGCCCGCTGCGCGATGGCGTGATCGCCGACTTCACGGCCTGCGAGCAGATGATGCGTGGACTCATCAAGATGGTACACACGGGAAGCCGCTTCTTCTCGCCTTCACTGCGCATGGTGATTGGCGTGCCATCGGGTTCTACAGAAGTGGAACTGCGCGCAGTGCGCGACTCTGCTGAGCATGCCGACGGCCGCGACATATACCTTATCTTCGAGCCCATGGCAGCAGCCATCGGCATCGGCATCGACGTTGAAGCCCCCGAAGGCAACATGATCGTCGACATCGGCGGTGGATCCACCGAGATCGCCGTGATCTCGCTCGGCGGTATCGTGAGCAACAACTCCATCCGCATCGCCGGTGACGACCTCACAGCCGACATTCAGGAATACATGAGCCGCCAGCACAACGTGAAGGTGTCGGAACGTATGGCAGAGCGCATCAAGATTCATGTGGGCTCGGCACTGACCGACCTTGGCGACGAGGCTCCCGAGGACTACGTGGTTCACGGCCCTAACCGCATCACCGCCCTGCCCATGGAAGTGCCGGTTTGCTATCAGGAAATCGCTCACTGTCTGGACAAGACCGTGGCAAAGATAGAGAACGCCGTGCTCTCCGCCCTGGAGAATACGCCACCAGAGCTGTATGCCGACATCGTGAAAAACGGCATCTATCTCACGGGCGGTGGCGCGCTGCTGCGCGGCCTCGACAAGCGCCTGCAAGACAAGATCAACATCCCCTTCCATATTGCTGAAGACCCGCTTCACAGCGTGGCCAAGGGTGCCGGTGTGGCGCTGAAAAACGTAGATCGTTTCTCCTTCTTGATGAGATAATGACCGGGGTGTATGAGAAATCTCTTAGAATTTCTTGCCAAATATAACCACTGGTTCTTTTTTATATTCTTGGAAATCGTCAGCTTCGTCCTGCTGTTCCAATACAATAGCTATCAGGGAAGTGTCTGGTTTTCGTCGGCCAATGCCTTCGCGGGCAAAGTCTACTCTTGGGACTCCAAGGTGGAAAGTTTCTTCGCGTTGACAAAGGTGAACGAGGAACTCAACCAACACAACATTGAGTTGGAACAGCAGGTGAGAATGCTGAGCGATTCCATTGCCGGACTCAAGGGCGACAGCACCGCCACAAGAGGGGGCGAGCTGGCCAAGCTGCAAGGCTTCAGGCTCATTCCCGCCAAAGTGGTGCACAACACCCTCGACCGTGCCGAAAATTTCATCACCATCGACAAAGGCTACGCCGACGGTGTACGCAAAGACATGGGCGTGGCCTGCGGCAAGGGTGTTGTGGGCATCGTATATATGGTGGGCAAACACTACTCGGTAGTAATCCCTGAGCTCAACACGCAGTCGAGCATCAGTTGCATGATCCTCAACCGGGGATATTTCGGCTATCTGCGCTGGTATGGAGGAGATCCCTCATGGGGGCTGCTCGAAGACGTTCCCCGCCATGCCCACTTCCGACTTTACGAGAACGTGGTGACAAGTGGTTATTCATCGGTCTTCCCCCCGGGTATCATGGTGGGAAAGATTCTGCATGTCTACAATTCGCCCGACGGTCTCGCCTACCGGCTGATGATCAAACTCTCAACCGACTTCGGCAACCTGCGCGACGTTTGTGTCATCGACAACAGCGCTATCAGCGAGAGCATCGATGTACTGCGTGCGTCACAGGACTCTCTCAAGCTTCAACAAAACGCACAATAACAAACAATTGTAATAAAGGGATAGCATGAACATAGACTTGCTCAAAGGCATCGCTCTTTTTGTAATTCTGCTCTTGGTGCAGGTATTAGTCTTGAACCATATCCACCTTTTCGGTTTCGCCACACCTTTATTATATATGTACGTGGCACTCATCTTCCGCCGCAACTATCCACGTTGGGGCATCCTGCTGTGGTGCTTCGTCATGGGACTCGCCATAGACATATTCTCCAACACCCCGGGCATGGCCGCAGCGTCGATGACACTGCTCGGCTTTCTCCAGCCTTATATCCTCCAGCCTTTCACCAACCGCGACACGCCCGACGACTTCGAGCCGTCGCTCAGGCAGATGGGACCGGCTAAGTTTCTGTGGTATGCGGCCATCTGCGTGTTTGTCTATTGCCTGGTGTTTTTCACGATAGAGGATTTCAGCTTCTTCAACCCGCTCTATTGGATGGGCAGCGTAGTGGGAAGTTCTCTGCTGACGTTTATCTTCGTGCTGGTCATTGAGAATTTCAGGAGCAAGTAAGGCCTATGAAAGATTTCAATTTGGAAAGCCGGCGCCTCATCATTGGCGGCATCGCCATCACGGTAGTCGTGGTGTATATCATCAGGCTTTTCACCCTTCAGTTGGCAAGCGACGACTACAAGAAAAACGCGGACTCCAATGCCTTCCTGAAAAAGATAGAATTTCCCTCAAGAGGAACCATCAGCGACCGCAACGGCGAACTCATGGTGTACAACCAGCCGTCGTACGACATCATGGTGGTCATGAATGAGGAAAAAGGACGACTGGATACAACGGAATTCTGTAGAGCCATCGGCATTACCAAGGAATTCTTCATTCAGCGAATGGACGAAATTAAGGACCGCAACAAGAATCCCGGCTATTCGCGTTTCACCCAACAACTTTTCATGAGCCAGCTCTCCGACCGCGAATACAGCGTGTTCCGCGAAAAGATGTTCCGTTTCCCCGGCTTCTATGTCCAGAAGCGAAGCATACGACAATATCAGTACCCCTACGCGGCCCACGTATTGGGCGACGTGGGCGAAGTGTCGGAGGCCGACATCGAAAAGGACAGCTATTATCAGCCCGGCGACTATATTGGCAAATTGGGCGTAGAGCGTTACTACGAGAAAGACTTGCGGGGCGAGAAGGGCGTGCAGATTCTGCTGCGCGACGCTCACGGCCGCATTCAGGGCCGCTATCAGAACGGTAAATACGACCGCAAGCCCGTGCCAGGTCGCGATCTCACATTAGGTATCGACCTGAAGCTTCAAGCACTCGGAGAACGCATGCTCGAAGGCAAAATCGGTGCCATCGTAGCCATAGAGCCCTCGACAGGTGAGGTGCTGTGCATGGTGTCGTCACCGAGCTACGACCCCAGGATGATGGTGGGCCGTATGCGTGGACGCAACCACCGGATGCTCTCCCACGACTCCTGGAAACCCCTGCTCAACCGTGCCATCATGGGACAATACCCACCCGGCTCTACATTCAAGACCACACAGGCACTCACCTATCTCACCGAGGGCATCATCAAGCCCAACACGCTCTTCCCCTGCCACCATGGTTTCTACTACCGCGGTCTGCATGTGGGCTGCCACGGTCACCCGTCTCCACTGAACCTCATCGAAGCCATATCCACATCGTGCAACGGCTACTTCTGCTGGGGACTCTACTATATGATGTCCAACCGCAGGAAGTATAAGAACGTGGAACAGGCCATGAACACCTGGCGCGACTATATGGTGAGCATGGGATTCGGCTACAAGCTGGGCATAGACCTTCCAGGCGAGAAGCGCGGACTTATCCCCAACGCGGAATTCTACGACAATGCCTACAATGGCTCATGGAACGGACTGACCATTATCTCCATCGCCATCGGACAGGGCGAGGTGAACCTCACCCCACTGCAGATCGCCAACCTCGGCGCTACGATTGCCAACCGTGGCTACTTTTATACGCCCCACGTAGTGAGGAACATTCAGGGAAAGGGCATCGACCCCGAATACCGTAAGCGCCACTACACGCGTGCAGCACCGTGGGCCTACCGCGCAGTGGTGGAAGGTATGCGGTCGTCGGCACTCAAAGGAACCTGCAAAACACTCCGCAACCTGCCCTTCGAGGCGTGCGGCAAGACGGGTACAGCCCAAAACCGCGGCCACGACCACTCCGTGTTCATGGGTTTCGCCCCAATGAATGAGCCGAAGATAGCCATCGCCGTATATGTGGAGAACGGTGGATTCGGTGCCGACTTCGCCGTACCTATAGGCAAGGTTCTCTTCGAGCAATACTTGACGGGACATCTCTCAAAGTCGGCAGAAGCCGAGGCCAATGCGCTCCAGCACCGACGCATCTCCTACGGGGCAAGCAGCCGATAACTGGTAATCGTGTTGCATGACGTCATGCAGAATCCAGGCAACTCATATAAACTTATTGCTATAAGTATTTAACGGTGAATATGGCCAACAAAAGACAAAGTAATAGTGTTTGGGCATCGCTCGACTGGTGGACCATTGCCATCTACCTCATGCTGCTCATCTTCGGATGGATCAGCGTGTGTGGTGCCAGCTACAACTATGGTGATACCGAAATCTTCAGCATGTCGACACGATCGGGAATGCAAATCGTATGGATTGCTACTTCCATCGCGTTGGGCTTCGTCATACTGATGACCGACGACCGTGTCTTTGACACTTTCGCCTACATCATCTACGCGGCCCTGCTGTTGCTGCTGTTTGTCACAATATTCAACCCACACGAAATCAAAGGATCGCGCTCCTGGCTGGTATTGGGCCCGCTACGACTGCAACCCGCTGAGTTCGCGAAGTTTGCCACAGCCTTAGCCGTGGCAAAATTCATGAGCACCTACGGATTTGATATCCACAACAAAAAGCATTTTGCCATGGCTGCTGGCATCGTATTGCTGCCGATGCTCTTCATTGTCGCACAGCGAGAGACGGGTTCCGCACTGGTCTATCTCTCCTTCTTTCTCATGTTCTACCGCGAAGGAATGCCAGGCAGCATTCTGTTTACGGCCGTTGCGATGGTCGTCTACTTCGTTGTGGGTATCAAATACGAGCAAGTCATGATGTGGGACGGCTGCACGTCGGTAGGCAAGTTTGTAGTGCTGCTACTTGTGCAGATCTTCACGTCGGGCATGATCTATGTGTATTGCGGGAACAAGAAGCTCGCTCATACCTTATTGATTTCCACATTGCTCACCACAGCCTGTGTGATGCTGTTTTCCGTCTACGTCATCCCCTTCGACACCACCATCATCCAAATCATCGTGAGCGTGGTGCTGATCCTCTATCTTCTCTATGCTGCTCTCTATTCCCGCATTTCCAACTATCTTTACATCGCCATATTCGCCATAGGCTCCATCGCATTTTTCTACAGTGCCGACTACGTGCTCAATGATGTGCTGGAGCCGCACCAGCGTGTGAGAATCAACGTTTTGCTTGGACTCGACGAGGACCTTGCAGGTGCTGGTTACAATGTTCATCAAAGTGAGATCGCCATAGGTTCTGGCGGTCTGGGTGGAAAAGGGTTCCTCAACGGAACACAGACCAAGCTGAAGTTTGTGCCGGAGCAGGACACCGACTTCATCTTCTGTACCGTAGGCGAAGAGGAGGGGTTCCTCGGCTCAGCAGGAGTGCTGCTGCTATTCCTTGCGCTGATACTGAGGCTCATCAAGTTGGCCGAGCGGCAGCCGTTCCGATTCGGACGCGTTTACGGCTACTGCGTGTTGAGCATTTTCCTATTCCATGTATTTATCAATGTGGGTATGGTGCTGGGACTTACACCCGTCATCGGCATTCCCCTGCCCTTCTTCAGCTACGGTGGATCTTCGCTTTGGGGCTTCACACTGTTGCTCTTCATCTTCCTCCGCATTGATGCTGGCCGCAATCTCGTGAGGGAATAATTCAAAGGTGAGATGAGGAGATGGGTCTGTAAGCATACCACTCAAGAATTGGATAACAATTAAGAAGTAAGTTACCATCAAAAATCTGCAATAGCCACGAATTTCCAAGTTTTTACTTTAGGGAGGAGATATCGTGGCTATGAATATTTTTGTGCTCATAAAAAGGCAGCCGGATTCCCAATAGAAAAATTATCTGATAAGAAATCACCAAAAAAAACATCCTGTGCTTGGAAGATTACTATATTTTATCTAAATTTGCTCATTGGCAAAGACAACCACACCACGTAAACCTAAAGAAGCTATGCAAAAAAGACTACAGATTACCGGATGGTTAGCCCTACTTGTCAGCGCGCCCCTGCAAGCGCAGGTAAGTTCACATATAGAGAGCGACTCACTACATTTAGGTTCTATAGATATCGTTACCGAAAACCGGATGAACAAGGGACTGGTTAACAACGCCCTCAACGCTCTGAGCGGGCAGGCTGCCGGAGTCAACGTGGCATCCAACGGTGCCGACCGCATGGCCATGCTCTCCAGTGTGCGCGTGCGTGGTACCACATCGCTAACCGGAGGCAACGACCCACTCGTCATCATCGACGGCGTAAACTCTGACCTCGCCACCCTGTCGAGCGTATACCCTGCCGACATCGAGAGTTTCACGATCCTCAAGAATGCCGCCGAGACAGCACAATATGGGTCGCGCGGTGCGTCAGGCGTAATTGAGGTGAAGACGAAACATGGCCACGGAGGACAGTTTCACATTTCCTACGACGGCAACGTGGGACTCGACGCAGCCTATAAGCGAGTGAAGATGTTGGATGCTGCGGGCTATGTGAGTTTGGCGCAAGCGTTGGGCGTCGACTACAACGACGGCGGCTACAGCACCAACTTTCAAAAGGAAATCTCGCGAACGGGATTTGTCCAAAATCATCATATCGCCTTCTCTGGTGGCACAGACAAGAGCAGCTACAGGGCGTCGGTAGGCGTAATGGACCACAATACCGTCATCAAGACCAACGACTACGTCAACTTTGTCGCCAAGTTCGACCTGTCCCAAATGGCCTTCAATGATTTTCTGAAAGTAGATCTTGGCGCCTTTGGCAGCACATCGAGCACGCACGGCATCTTCGACGAGCAAAAACTATTCTACTCAGCCTGTGCGCAAAATCCAACGTTCACCTACTACCCTACATCGGACGGCAGCTGGCAAAAGAACTCTACAGCCAGCCAAATCAATCCTCCCGACGCACTCCTCAACGAACGCAATAATGAGAAAATGCAGAACTTCAACACCCATCTGCATGTCGACTTCGACTTGGACAAGCTGTTCCGGCCCAGCTTCTGTAGTCACAACAGCCTCCACCTGACCCTCTTCGGCAGCTATAGCTACAGCAATACCGAGAAAGACCAGTTTTTCCCCACCTGGGTCTGGGCGCAGGGACAAGCCTATCGCGGGAATATGAAAACCGACGACTGGCTCGCCAATGCTATGCTCACCTTCAGCCGCAAAGCCGGAATCCATGAGCTGAAGATGACACTCATGGGGGAATACCAAAAGACAAAACGTGACGGGTTCTGGACGACCGTGAAGGGATTCACCGACAACGGCGTGAGCTACCACAATCTCGATGCTGGCAGCATCCGCCCCTATGGAGGCACCGGCTCCAAATATAACGATCCCGCGCTGGCCTCCGTGATGGCAAGCCTCAACTATACCCTGCTCGACCGGTATGCCCTCGCCCTGACCCTGCGCGACGACGGCAGTAACATGGTCGGACGCGACAACCGATGGGGACTGTTCCCCTCTGTCTCGCTGTCGTGGGACATGCTGAAAGACCTCCGGTCGGCCAACCTACTGACCGGCAAAGCGGACCGCACGTTGACCATGCTCAAGCTACGCACAGGCTACGGGCTCACGGGCAACCTTGACGCTGTTACCTCCTACTACACCAGGAATCTGATGAGCGCCGTCGGCGTCGTCAACTACAACGGCTCACCAACAGTGACGATGGGCATGACACACAACTACAATCCCGACCTGAAATGGGAAACCCGGTCGACATTCAACATCGGCGTGGATATGGGACTGTTCGCCAACCGCATCGTGATGACGGCAGAATATTATACGTCGAGGACTCACGACATGCTCTATGAGTACGATGTGCCCACCCCACCCTATCCCTACAACAAGCTGTTGGCCAACATCGGCAAGATGAGCAACTCGGGCTTTGAGCTCGGCATGGGAATCACACCCATCCAAAAGCGCGACATGGAACTCAACATCAACGTCAACGTAGCCTGGCAACGCACAAGACTGCTCTCGCTTTCGGGCGACTACAACGGCACCTACATGACGGCATCGCAATATACCGCCATCGGCAGTCTCAACGGCGCAGGCTTCCACGGTGGCAACAACAACATCGTCTACCAAATCGTGGGCCAGCCATTGGGCGTGTTCTATCTGCCCCACTGCACCGGACTGACCCGTAACGCCGACGGCAGCTACAGCTATGCCATCGCCGACCTCAACCACAACGGTGCCGTGAATATCGAGGACGGTGGCGACCGCTACGTGGCCGGACAGGCCACGCCCAAGGTGACACTCGGCTCCAACATCTCGCTGCGCTATAAGGACTTCGACATCTCGCTGCAAATGAACGGGGCTTTCGGACACAAGATCTACAACGGCACCGCACTGAGCTACATGAACATGTCGAGCTTCCCCGACTACAATGTCATGGCCGAAGCCCCCGGGCGCAACATCAAGGACCAGACGGCCACCGACTACTGGCTGGAGAAAGGCGACTATCTCAACTTCGACTACCTCACCGTGGGCTGGAACGTGCCGCTTAAAAGCTCCAAGTGCGTCAGTGCCCTGCGCCTGTCATGCTCGGTCAACAATCTCGCCACCATCACCTCTTATAGCGGCATCACGCCGATGATCAACAGCTATGTGGTCAACAACACCCTCGGCATCGACGACAAACGCTCCTACCCCGCCTACCGCACTTATAGCCTGTCAGTGAGTATTTCGTTCTAAACCCTCCATACAGATATGAAAGCTATCAAAACGTTCTGCCTCTTCCTCTGCCTGCCGCTTCTCACCGCGTGCCTCGACGAAACCCCCAAAGGACAGCTCGACGAAAAGCAGGCCTACGCCACCGCCACGGCACTCTATATCAACGCCGTGGCATCCCTCTACAACTATATCGGCGGCAGCAACGACAGCCAGGGACTGCAAGGCACCTACCGCGGAGTCTACGACTACAACACCTTCACTACCGACGAGGCCATCATCCCCATCCGCGGCGGCGACTGGTACGACGGCGGATTCTGGCAGCACCTCTACCGCCACGAATGGACGGCCGACGACGAGGCCCTCTACGACACCTGGTCCTACCTCTACAAGGTGGTCGTGCTCTGCAACCGCTCCCTGTCGGTCATCGACAGCCACAAGCATCTGCTCACTGCCACACAGCTCAGCCAATACACCGCCGAGGTCAGGGCCGTGAGGGCACTCTTTTATTATGAACTGCTCGACCTCTTTGCCAGCGTGCCCATCGACACGGTCTATTCCACACCGCTCGAAGACGTGAGGCCGGCCCCGCGCTCAGAGGTCTTTCGCTTCGTGGTGAGCGAGTTGCAGCAGACGGCCACGCTGTTGGCCAGGGAGCGCAGCAACAGCGAGGGCAACTACTACGGCCGCGTCACACGCCCCGTGGCCTGGTTTCTCCTGGCCCGGCTGGCCCTCAACGCGGAAGTCTACTGCGATGACGACTGGACCGACGGCCACCGCCCCGATGGAAGCAAGATCTTCTTCAATGTCGACGGCCGACAGCTCAACGCCTGGCAAACCTGTGAGGCCTACGTCGACAGCCTGACAGCCTTTGGCTACCGCCTCGCCGACGACTACGCCTCCAATTTCGCCGTACACAACGAGACCTCAGTGGAGAACATCTTCACCATCCCCATGGACAAGCAACTCTACACCAACGAGTTTAAGAACCTCTTCCGCTCCCGCCACTACAACCACGGCGGAGCCTTGGGCATGGACGCCGAAAACGGATCGTGCGCCACACTGTATGCCGTGAGAGCCTACGGCTACGGCACCGACTCAGTGGACAGCCGATGGGCCATCAACTTCTTTGCCGACACCGTGAGCGTCGACGGCCACATCGTGAGCCTCGACAACGGGCAGCCACTCATCTATCAACCCCTCGCCGTGGCCATAAACCTCACAGGCAATGAATATGAGAAGACCGGCGGTGCACGCATGTCGAAGTACGAGATCGACCGCACGGCCTACAGTGACGGAAAACTACAAAACAACGACATCGTTCTGTTCCGTTATGCCGATGCCCTGCTCATGAAGGCAGAAGCCAAAGTGAGAGACGGCGGCGACGGATCGGCCGAGCTCAACAGCGTGCGCCGACGCGTGGGAATGCCCAGCCGGCCGGCCACGCTCGACAACATCCTTCAAGAGCGGCTTCTGGAACTCATGTGGGAGGGATGCCGGCGCCCCGACCTCATTCGCTTTGGCCGGTTCGGCCAGTCGTACGACATCCGTCAGGCACTCCCCAACGAAGACACGGGCTATACCACGGTGTTCCCCATCCCCACAAAGGCCATCAACCTCAACGGCAACCTGAAGGACAATGGACGAAAACGGTTGCGACAGCCATAATTGTGAATGATGAATTGTTGCCCCCTACCCACCAGGAGGGGCAAAAAAAATGCATATTGCTCAGAAAAACGTAATTAAAAAAAACAACACAGTAAGAGAAAATGAAAGACAATCAAAAGACAATCATCGCAGCCGCCCTCATAGCCATCGGTATCATCATCTTGGGATGCTGTATCCAAAAAGGTCTCGACAGCATAGCTAACAAAGACCATCAAGTGAACGTGAAAGGACTGGCTGAGAAAGAAGTGAAAGCTGACAAGGTGACGTGGCCCATCGTGTCAAAACAGTTGGGCAACGATCTGCCCGAACTCTATGCCGACATTGCCACCAAGCAGGCCAAGATCAAAGCCTTCCTCAAGCGCAACGGCATCAGCGACAAGGAAATCCTCATCAACGCCCCATTGGTGACCGACCTCAACGCACAAGACTACGCCTCCAGCCAGAGCAACCTCTACCGCTACAACGTGACCAGCATCATCACCGTCACCTCAAGACAGGTCGACCGTGTGCGCTCCATCATCGCCCGACAGGGAGAAATGCTGAAGGAGGGCGTGGCCATCGTCGATGGAGGCTACAACAATCCCGTGGTCTACGAGTACACAGCATTCAAGAAGCTCAAGCCGCTGATGATGAAGGAAGCCATCAAGAATGCCGAGCAGACAGCCGCGCAATTTGCCGAGAACAGCCAGTCAAAAATCAACAAGATCATCAATGCCGACCAAGGCCAGTTCACCATTGAGGACCGCGACGCCACCACGCCCTACATCAAAAAGGTAAGGGTAGTGACATCAGTGACCTACTCGCTGAAGGACTAAAAAAAATTTGCTGAAAACTCAACAGACTATCCGCTCAACTCCCTGTTGGAAAAAGAATTGGAGGAGAAAATCCGGGAAGCTGTCGCCTCTTTGCCCGACGACAGCCGGCGCGTGTTTGTCCTCAGTCGATACGAAGGCAAAACCTACGAACAGATAGGCAAAGAGATGGGCATTTCGGTCAACACCGTAAAATACCCTATCAAACGGGCCCTGCGAATGCTCTACAACCGGCTGAAGCCCTATCTTTTTTAAATATTATTTTATGTCGGATTCGCTTCCCATGATCAAGAAAATGGCCCTTTAGCTTGCCATTTCAAAACAAATAGTTACCTTTGCATAAACTTTAGCCGCACCCGGCAATTTGAAAGCAAGCTTTCGTTGCACCTATTGGCAAAAGTTTTGCAAAAAAGAAAGGAAGATTATGGCAATAGAAATTAAGGCAATACCTACCTTGGAAGGTAAGGATGCAGAAAGATTCATAGAGCGTGCTGATGAAGCAGAACGCAAGTTCAAGGGCTTTGACGGCATAGAGAACACACCTGCATTTAAGGCAATGCAGAGCATTCTGCGTAAATCAGGAATGACAAAATAATGGGATTTCTTGACGAGCACTGTTTGTTTCATGAGCTTACTGACGAGAAAATTACTGCCAGTAAGCCATTTTATTGCGGTAATAACGATTTGGATGATTTTTTCCATGAGAATGTAACAAAATTCAGTTACAATCTCATGGGCAAGAGTTATTGCTTTGCCTTGGAGGATGATCCATCTATCATCGTCTGCGCTTTCACGGTATCAAACGACAGCATACATGTTTACGACCTTCCTCGTAGCAGGCGCGACTACATGAAGCATATGACGCACAAGCATATGCGCAGATACCCGGGAGTACTGGTCGGACGGTTGGCGGTAGATTGTTATTTTAGACAATACTTATGCTATAAAGAAAATATGCATCTTTTTGTATTCGCAAATCTGTATGCATATAGAACTACAAAATATGAAATAAATACGACCAACGCATTTGCAGATAATCCTAAAAATCATGCTATTAATCCTCTCAATGGCAACAATAAGGACTATAAAATGTTGTTAGTGAACTTATCAGAAAGGTCAATATGTAGTTTTCATTAAAGTTTTCAATATGAAGTATATTATAACATTTGCAATGTGTTTGTTCTTGATGTGTTCTTGTGACAATCATGATTTTGAACTATCTGAAAAAGAACAAGTTTTTTACATCAACCAAATGCTGCATTTTTCCATTGAGCCATGGGACAGCCTTAGCAAAGCATATACTTATGACTTTTTCCTACGAAACCCGAAACCATGCAAGGAAGTTGACACCATTTATTTAGAAAGGAAGATTCCAAATAAATTTGAAGTAATTGAAACTTCTTCATACACACGAGAATATAATCGCGACCCTTCATTCATAAAATTATTGCCAAATACACAATATATAGTAGCACATACTGGAATGGGCGCCACAGTAAATATTTTCAAATATTATTATACTGACCCTTTTGGTAAATTACATACTAATGATTCACTGAATGAACATATTAACGTGGACTCCATCCGAATCCGCCTCAATAGATAAAGCATTTATCCAGAGCGAGACAGGGCTGTTTATGAAGAGCATTTTATTAAAGCTAATGTTTGGAAGAGAAACTTGAAACTAAATCAAATTAGCGATTTCTGGAAACCTGTCGTACCATTTTGATTATAGGCTGGTTCTATAAATTAGGCTGATAGAATAATCGATAAAGTGCAGTTGTCGTTTCGGTCGTCTTCTGCATCTATCGGTCTCAAAACGTCAAGTCTCATCGGTCGTGAAGCCCGCTACACATCCTCTTCAACTTACGTTTTGAATCCCGATATCTTGCAGAACCTTTTCGATAAGCCAAATGAGCAGAGCCAAGCTTGCTTGGACTCTGCCATGGCGAGAAAAGGTGGGCACTATGCCAATACGACTCGACCTAATTTTTAGAACCGACCTTAAAAGTTAGGAGACCGAAATTAGTCACCGCGTCAGCCTGTTTTCAAGGTTTTTCTTGCTGTGATGCAAGGGTTTTATTTGTTTTCCTCTGTTGAAATGGTTTGAAGACTGACCTCTTGATTAGAGCATGAAAAAACAAGAGTTAATGCAAGCATCATGGTTGAAGCCTGCAAAATAACAACTCAAAAGCGTTTCATTAATATTATTATATGTTTATCGTATTCCTTAAAGTACAAATTGCGCCATTCTTCATACTATATATATTAAAATATAGAGGCCGAATGGGTTGTTGGTTAAAAATATTAAGTATATCTTCCTTTGTTAAGTTTGAACGTTGTTGAACAATAGGTCTACACTGATTGTCAAATGTGATAATCAGTGCATTGCGTAGAATACCATTGTTTTCTATTGAAACAGCTGTATTTATTCGTTCATCATCGTTATGGTTTTCTATCGCTGCTATTACATAACATATTTTCCCTAAAGTTATCGAATTAATACAGCCATAATGATTTTTTTCAACAGGATATACTGACAAAATGTTCTCTGTTTCATCAGCAAGGGAAAAATGTGCCATTACTTGATTCAAGCTATATACAATAAAGGATTGATATCGAAGCTGTTTGCTGTTGTTTTGTAGCCATAAGGAGTCTAATGAGATGCATTCTTTCCCTCCATACGCCAAACGAATCTCTTTCAGTGTATTATAGCGATTTTGAGAAAAGGTGAATTGTTCATTTTGCTCAATATCACTCTCTTTTAATGACTTTATAATTCTCTGTGTTTCTAACAGATTTGGAATATAATTATACTCATAAAATTCTGCTCCATATGACAACATGGCCGAAACCTTATTATATTGAGGGTTTGGCAAAGAAGTAATATGTCGTGCTGAAGAGTTCTCTAAATCAACAACATTTCCAAGATAACATTGTACGTAGTTTTCTTCAACAATAGGAATATCATAAAGGTCAAAATTATACTGACTATGTTTTATAGTATCATCTTGAGAGATTGTGCTGTCATTCTCATTGTGAATTATTTGGTTATTTGGTAATGGTTCGTCATTGCCACAAGCAAACAACATCATTGGGGCAAATATGTAGCAAAATGCATATTGTGCACACTTCTTTATATAAGCGTATCTCTGCATAGTTTGGTATGTTTTGTTAGTGCAAAGGTAGCATTTTATCAGTTGCCATACAAGCATTTTCAATTCCACATAATATAACGCCATATTAATTGATTTATATCAATTATAACAGTAGTAAACCTATTAAGTTCAGCAAGTCTCAACTGCTATGGTCGTTACCATAGGTGTAGTTTAACGTTTTTGGTTGACTACTTTAGACCACTTTGTTGAGAATGGTCGACTTGCCCACACCGTTGACTCCGCTGAGAATGTTGACCTGCCGGTCGAGATCCTAAATGATGTGCCCCACGCCCGCTCCAGAGCGCATCGATCTCTATCTGCTTGATATAGTCTGCGTATTTCTGCATAGTTGTTTCGGTTTTTCTTTTGGCAAATATAAGGAAAATATCGGTAAGTTTATCGCTACAAGATAATAATTAGTAACTTTGCATGAGCATTAGTAATAAAAAGGAATTATAAATAAAAGATGAAGGATAACCGTGTGCCCTTGCAGGCACATTTGAGTATGTTTGCTGCCGAGGCTATCTGGGGGCTGATGGCTCCGGTCGGCAAGGAGGCGATGAACAGTGGTTTTGACGGCATCTCTGTGGTGTCGTTTCGTGCGGTGGGGGCTGCTCTGCTCTTTTGGGTGGCCTCGCTGATAGGTCCGCGCGAGCATATTCCCGTGCGCGACATTGTGAAGTTGGCGGGAGCGGCTCTGCTCGGCATCGTGTTTAACCAAGGACTGTACAACATCGGGCTGAGCATCACCTCGCCGGTCAATGCCAGCATTGTCACCACATCGATGCCTATCTTTGCCATGGTCCTCTCCTTTTTCATTCTCAAGGAGCCGATCACATGGAAGAAGGCATTGGGCGTGGCAATCGGTTGCGGTGGCGCGCTCATCCTCATCCTCAGCAGTGCGCACGCGGGAAGCGCGAAGGTCGGCAACATTCGCGGAGATCTGATGTGCTTTGGCGCCCAGTTCTCCTTCGCCCTCTATCTGGCACTCTACAACCCGATTATCCGGAAGTATAATGTGTTCACAGTCAACAAATGGATGTTTACGTGGGCCTCGCTTTTCGTCCTGCCGTTCACTTCCTGGCATGTCATCCAGTTGCCGTGGACGACGTTCACGGCGGCCACGTGGCTGGAGGTGGGCTATGTGGTCGTCTTCGGTACGTTTGTCAGCTATCTGCTCAGCGTGGTGGCTCAGCGTGTGTTGCGGCCTACGGTGGTGAGCGTATATAATTATGTGCAACCCATCGTGTCGGTGATCGTCAGTGTGGCTGTGGGACTAAGTGTCTTCACACTGCCTCAGGGCGTGGCCGTCATCCTGGTCTTCTCCGGTGTGTGGCTTGTCATCAAGTCAAAGTCGAAGAGAGACGAAGAGAAGCGTGGAATGAATGCAAAGTTGAATGATGTGTGTTGAGATGTTGTAAAGATGGGTGAGAAGAAAAGGCGGATGTCGGCGGCGATGACGTTCATCGTACTCTTTGGCCTCGTGAGCTTATTCTCGGATATGACCCACGAAAGTGCGAACAGCATACGTGGAGCGTTCCTCTCGTTGGCCGGTGCGTCGGCGGCAGTCATCGGTTTTGTGTCGGGGCTTGGTGAACTGGTAGGCTATGGTCTGCGTTATGTCTTTGGATGGTTGACCGACCGGACACGTCGCTATTGGCCGATGGTGCTCTTCGGCTATGCGCTCGATGTGGTGGCTGTGCCGGCATTGGCACTCGTTGGCCGTCATGGTTGGGCGCTGGCGTGTGCGTTGCTCATCGTTCAGCGGTTGGGCAAGGCCATCAAAAAACCGGCGAAAGACACGGTGATGTCTTTCGCAGCCTCGCAGGAAGGGGTGGGGAAGAGTTTCGCCATCCAAGAGTTACTCGACCAAATCGGTGCCGTGCTCGGACCTCTGTTGCTCTATCTTGTCATGCTCTTTCAGCGGCGTGACGACACATTCAGCGACTACCGTATGTGCTTTGCCGTTCTTGCTATCCCCGGTGCCATCACCTTATTACTATTATGGCTGACGTATAAGCGGTTTCCGCATCCCGAGAACTTTGAGCCAGAACCGAAGGAGTATGTACCCTTTCGTGTCAGCAAGCGCTTCGTGGTGTATATCGTTGGCATCAGCCTCTTTGCCTTTGGCTTCGCCGACTACTCGCTGATCGTCATGCACTTCTCGCGTCAGCATCTCTTCACGGCTGCTGTCCTGCCGTTGCTCTATGCTTTGGCGATGCTCACCGATGCGGCTTCCGCCTTTGTCTTTGGCTGGCTCTTCGACCGTCATGCCCGTTTGTCGCTGGTTGTCTCCACATTAGTGGCCGCTCCCTTTGCTGTATTCGCCTTCTTGGGCGGTGACGTGACGAGCATGCTTGTCGGAGGGACGAACACCGGCATTGCTTCGACTTGCGCTATCATCGGCGTGGTGCTGTGGGGCATTGGCATGGGTGCGCAGGAGTCCATCCTCAAGGCTTCCGTGGCTACAATGGTGCCTAAGCGCAGCCGTGCCACGGGTTACGGCATCTTTGAGTGCTGTTTCGGTGCTGCCTGGTTCTTGGGCAGTTGGCTCCTCGGTGTACTCTACGATCAGAGTCTCGTGGTCATGGTCGTTGTCAGCGTCGCCGCTCAGCTCCTTGCCGCAATCATGTTTTGGTGGAAGGTGGCAAAGGAGGAATAACTTATAGGAATATGATGTCATAGATAGGCAGATAGGTGATACCTTGCTCCTGATAAATGCGGCGCTCATTGGAGAGTACAATGGCTTGGTGGATGTTGTATTCACTGATGCTGAGGAAACGGTCCAAGGCACTGTGCACCTTGTAGTCCTTACCAGACTTCACCTCAATGGGGACGACGGACAGGTGCTGCTGGTCGTCGATGAGATAATCCACTTCGCCCAACTTCTTATTGTCATAATAGAACAGTCCATGTCCATGTGCCCGCAGTTCTTGTGCCACTACAGACTCATAGACTGATCCCAAGTTGATGCTGGCGATGTCTTTCAGAATAGGCATTACGTTTGTGCCATAGAGCACGTCGGTGAGTAGCCCCACATCGTTGAGGTAGAGCTTTAGCAGATTCTTACCGCTGTTCTGTACCAAAGGATAGCTTGGCTTGCTGATGGCTTTCACTTCCAGTGCTACTCCGGAAGAGATAAGGTATTCAAATTCATCGAGGTAGTCGGTCATGCGCTTGCCTTGCTTCCCTTCTATTTCTTTGGCAACGATTCGTTTCTTTTTGTTTTCCATGTTGGACGGAATCATGCGGTAGATACGCATGATCTGTAGCTTGCGTGCAGATTCCTGTTCGTATTTAGCGGCATCATCACCATAGAGTTCGTGGATGTCAGTCTGTATCTGTCGCGTTTCCACGATATTCTGAGTAGAGAGAAAGGTGTTGACGGCATCGGGCATGCCACCGGTAAGCAGATAGGAGCGGAAGAGAGACATCAGCTTCGTATGAATGCTTTCGGGTAGAGAACGCCTATTCTCATAGCTCTCTTTCATGGCTTGGATGAGTGGCTCGCCCACACCGTTGGCCCAAAGAAACTCTTCGAAGTCAAGTGGATACATGTGCTTGCGTATAATGCTTCCAATAGGGATGGACTGCGTCTTCTTCAGCGTGACGCCCAAGAGAGAACCACTGGCTATAAAGGTGAACCGACGGTCCGACATGAGAAACTTCACTAAGGTGAGCAGATGGTCGTAAGCTTGGATTTCATCGATGAAGACAAGTGTATTCGCCCGGTCTTTCATCCTGTCACCGGCCACCACGCTCAACGCAAGATAGAAATCTCTCACGGTCTTCGCCTCTGCAAAGACACGGTCACCCAATTTGTCTGCTTCCATGTTTATCTCGATGTAGTTGGGAAACAACTCTTTACCCACTTGCCGAATGATAAATGACTTGCCTACCTGACGGGCTCCATCGATGATCATCATCTTGTTGGAATCACTTGATAAATAAGCTCTTATGTCTTGCTCTATTTTCCTTCGTAATGCCATAGATACACTTTTCCTTGGTTTTTACCCTTGCAAAAATACACTTTTCCTACGAAATAAGCAATCAAAAACTACACTTTTCCATCATTTTAGGCCTCATAAAACTACACTTTTCCGTCATTTTGAACCGCTCTGTAGAATTTTCTTCAAAATAAGGACAGGGTACAACGCCTCGACTCTCCAGTGCCACTTCCTTCGTTATCAGAAACGCTAACGACATCGGCAACGGTTACTTCATGAATGACTATATCATGGAGAAGGACATCTGAAACTTAACGAACCCTCGAAAAAGTGTGGACTTTGGCTAATTGAACCCTCGAAAAAGTGTAGACTTTGGCTAATTGAACCCTCGAAAAAGTGTAGACTTTGGCTAATTGAACCCTCGAAAAAGTGTAGGGCGCTGCCTTTTTATCATAGAAAAATGTATCTTTGTAAGTAAGTATGCTTACCGAGTTGAATAAGAAATTTTAGGCCGATAGGTTAACATTCTCTTCGCTGAAGGGTATTGATAATAAAAAGACACGAGACAGACGATGGACAGACAGCACGTTGAACAGCTCTTCCGCCAACACTACCGCCGCATGTACAGTGTGGCCTGCTCCCTGCTCTACGACGGGCAGGAGAGCGAGGACGTGGTGAGTGAGGTCTTCGCCCATCTGTTGGAGAGCAACACCGAGCTGTTGCCCGCCTCGGCTGAGGGATACCTGATGGTGGCCGTGCGCAACCGCTGTCTGAAACGACTGCGCGACAAAAGCAACCGCGAGCGCATTCTCCGTCTCTATACCGACGAACTGCACGACGGTGATGACTGGCTGGACGACGAGCGTCGACTCCAACAGCTGCGCCAACTCGCCCACACACTGCTCTCACCGCAGGAACTGCACCTCTTCACCCTGCGCTTCCTCGATGGCAAGGACTACAAGACCATCTGCGCCGAGACGGGCACGAGCCGTATCGCCGTGTGGAAACATCTGTCGCGCATCGTCAAAGTGTTGAAAGAAAACATCAATATCCCAGAGCCATGAACTATTCCGACGAAGAGAAAATCAAGCGCCTCCTTGACGCACAGGAGCATCCCGAGCACTACACCGACGAGGAACTCCGTGAAATCATACGCGATGCCCGACCGCTCGCTCTGTTGAAACGTGCCCTCACGGAAGAACGAGCCGAAGACGAGGACATCAACGTGGAGAAAGCATGGAAGGCGTTCAGCCTGTCGCATCCTGACAGTTCCTGTTCCAATGAACCTGAAACGGCTTCCAGTGGCTTGTCATCCGTGGAGTCTCACCCCACCGCCCAGCCCTCCCGCCATCGTGTTCCCCGTTGGCTGCGTGTGGCAGCTGTCTTCCTCGGCTGTATCTTCCTTGCTGGTGTGACCTTTGCCGCTATGACACGGCTGGGCTGGATTCGCAGTCCCTTTGCCGCAGAGAAGTCGGAAGTAGTGCAGCACGCTCCCGTCACAGCGGCGTTGCGTGACACCACCGCCACCGCCGACAGCATTACGCCAAAGCAGGAGACGAAGAAGTCGGCACCCGTCGTCAAGGTCTTCGACAATGCCACACTGTTAGACATCCTCTCTGCGATGGGACAGTACTACGGATTGAAGGTCGTCTACAGCAGCGCTACCGCCAAGGCCATCCGCCTGCACTTTGAGTGGGACCAGGCTAAGTCCGTTGACGCCAACATTGCCATCCTCAACGGCTTCCAGCAGATTGCCATTAGACGTAACGGTGACACCCTTAACGTTGAATAGCTATGAGAAAGATACACCTATTATTATATATTCTCCTTTTAGGTGCCGTCCAAGTCCATGCCCAGCGTGTAAGCCGCGACTTCCACAACGTGACGATGCCCACGGCTCTGCAGCAACTCGGCGGCATGACCCGTCGTTACACCATCAACTTCATCTATAACGACTTAGAGGACTTTCGCGTGACGGCATCGGTCAAGGGCAAGACCATTCCCGATGCCATCCGCCACCTCATCGGCTTCTATCCCATCTCGATGACGATGGTGGGCGACAGCATCATCAACGTGGAATGCTCGCAGAAGACGGCTTTGAGGTATAAAGGTCGCGTGGTCGACGACAAGGGGGAGCCCGCCGAGTATGCCAACGTGGTACTGCTCTCGCCCGCCGACTCCTCGTTTCTTGCCGGTGGCGTGAGCAACGAGAGCGGCTATTTCGTCATTCCCTGCAATGCCCGGCGCGTCATCGCCAAGGTGACCTATGTGGGCTATAAGTCTAAGCTGTGGACTGCCGCCTCGCCCGATCTCGGCACCATACGCCTGCAGGCCGACCGTTATACGCTGAAAGGCGTGACGGTACAGGGGCATAAGCTCAGTTACAAGCCTTCGCCAAACGGCTTGAGTGTAATGGTGAAAGGTTCTCAATTAGAGCAATTCGGCTCAGCGAAAGAGATGATCAAGCACCTGCCCCTTGTCATGGGTGACGGCACTGTGGCCGGACATGGCACTCCGCAGATATACATCAACAACAAGCTGGTGCGCGATGCCAGCGAACTGGAGCGACTGCAAACCGCCGAGGTGCTGTCAGCGGAGATTATCACACGCCCTGGTGCAGAGTATGCCTCCGACGTGACATCCGTTATCCGATTGAAGACCGTTCGCCGGCAAGGCGAGGGCTGGAGCGGAAGCCTATGGGGAAACTTTGAGAAAAACAAAGGGATGCTTGCTACAGCTAATGCTTCGCTCAACTACCGTCTGCGTAATGGCATGGACTTCTTTATCCGTGCCAATGCCGCAGATAGCAAAGGCCGTATCACGGCCACGTCTAATGATCAATTAAAGGCTACCGACACATGGGACTACCATAGCCGCACCAAGTGGAGAAATGATTATAAGTTTATTTACGGTGATGTGGGTTGGAACTGGGAAATCAACGACAGGCATTCGCTTGGCCTTACCTATTCTGCCACAGGCACTGTCAAGGGAAAAAGAACCATCACAAAGACAGAGCAGGTGTGGCGCAATGGTGAGCATTTCAGTGATGACGACAACCAAAGCGTCACCAAGTCGAAACCTAATTTGGCTAACAGCGTCAACACCTACTATGTGGGCAGATTGGGTAAGTGGGGAATCGATTTCAGTGCCGATTACTATGGAAGCCACACTGACATGGATATGGCCGGCGGTACTGACGACTCTTCGGTTAGTAGCAACACGAGCACGAAGAGCAACTTGTGGGCCGAGAAGCTCACGGTCTCGGCGCCGATGCCCGCTGGAACGTTCTCCTTCGGTGAAGAGACTTCCTATACCAACAGAAAAGCAGATTTCACACAGAGCGGATTTTCTGCTGACACTCATATCCGGCAACGCACTGCTATCTGGTCACTCTATGCAAACTATGCGCTCCCCATTGGCAAGAAGTTGAATTTCTCGGCTTCTTTGAGGCTACAGAACGAACACAACCGCTATGATGTGGATGGTAAGAAAGACGACGAGCTAAGCCACGATTATCATGTGCTTATCCCCAAATTATCAATGAGCTATGCTGACGACGGGTGGCAGCACTCGTTAGCATTTGCCACATACCGGTACAATCCGCCTTATTCGATCATGTCGTCCTCGGTGAACTACCGCAGCAAATACGAGTACGATACGGGCAACCCCTTCTTGCAACCCATGACTACGTATTATCTTTCGTGGACGACAGTATGGAAATGGATGACGGTGGAAGCCTATTACGCTTATATCAAAAACTCATTCCGCACCTTTCAAACGGCTTACGACGATGTGAGTCATCCTGGCGTCATCATCACAGACTACCGCAACACGCCAAAGACACAAAACTACGGGGTGACACTTAATACCTCGCCTACCTTAGGCATTTGGCATCTTAACTACACCGCTATGCTCTTTTTCTCAGATGCCGACTTGGCTCCCATGGGCATCACGCACTATTGGAATGGACTTTGTACGCAGTTCAGACTTGACAACACGTTCACACTGCCCTATAACTGGACAGCGAACATCACTGCGAGCCTCACGCCTTATAACAAGTCTGAAGTAGCTATAACTAAGACGGTGGCCAGTGTAGACCTCCGTATTTCCAAACAGTGGCTAAAGAGTAAGAATATTCGACTCTCGCTTTATGCCAACGATATTTTCCACACCAATTACAAGGAGATGACGGCCTATGGAGGCATTAACGTCCGTACCCAGTTCAAAGAATACGACAGTACACAGTGCGTGGGTATTGAGTTCACTTACAGTTTCAATACTGTACGCAGCCGTTACAAAGGCACTTCGGCCGGAAGCGAAGAGAAAAATAGGCTATGAGCAACTTCAATGTCTCTCTTATGATAAGTTATCATGAAAGAAAACGGAGTTCATTGGTTAGTATTTTCGTCGCCGATGGATGCCCTTAAAGGTTTAATCATGAAGAAGATACTCTTTTTATTATATATACTTCTGCTCGGAACTACGGTTGTCCGTGCTCAGCGTGTGAGCCGCGACTTCCACAACGTGACGATGCCCACGGCTTTGCAGCAACTCGGTGGCATGACCCGTCGTTACACCATCAACTTCATCTACAACGACTTAGAGGACTTTCGCGTGACGGCATCGGTCAAGGGCGAGACCATTCCCGATGCCATCCGCCACCTCATCGGCTTCTATCCCATCTCGATGACGATGGTGGGCGACAGCATCATCAACGTGGAGTGCTCGCAGAAGACTGTGTTGAGGTATAAAGGTCGCGTGATTGACGAGAAGGGCGAGCCCGCCGAGTATGCCAACGTGGTGCTGCTCTCTCCCACCGACTCCTCGTTTCTTGCCGGTGGCGTGAGCAACGAGAGTGGCTATTTCGTCATTCCCTGCAATGCTCGGCGCGTCATCGCCAAGGTGACCTATGTGGGCTATAAGTCTAAGCTGTGGACTGCCGCCTCGCCCGATCTCGGCACCATACGCCTGCAGACCGACCGTTATACGCTGAAAGGCGTGACGGTGAAGACACAACGACCACAGTATCGTGCCGCAAAGGGTGGTATGACCATTGACGTGGAGCACTCGGTGCTGAGCAAGATGGGCACCGCCGTTGATGTGCTCGGGCAGCTGCCGCGCGTCACGGCATCGGGCTCCGACATCAAGGTGTTTGCCAAGGGCACGCCGCTCATCTATATCAACAACAAGAAGGTGACTGACAACCGCGAACTGACGGAACTGAAGTCAGAGAACATCAAGAACGTGGATGTCATCACCGCCCCCGGCTCGCAGTATGATGCCACGGTAAAGAGCGTAATCCGCATCCGTACCCGTAAGCCAACGGGCGAGGGATGGAGCGTAAGGAATGATGCCAACGCAAAATACAACACGATGTGGGCAGGATATGACCAAGCTGTCATCAAATACCGGATCAAAGGGCTGGAGTTGTCGAATACCTCGTTTCTTTATAGCCAAGTGTTCAAAGAGAACATCGACGCGGGCAACACGCTCATGCCCAAGGACAATATCATCAACATCGACCAGCATTTCAACGACGCTTTCCGGCAGAACGTGCTGTCACAGACCTTCCGCCTGAGCTACGACTTCAATGCAAACAATTCCATCGGCGGCAGTTATTCGTTCTACAAGACCTTGTCAAACAACATGGATGCGAACAGTATCCAGACTGTCACGCGCAACAGTGCCTATGAGGGTTCCATCCTGCAGAGCCAGTGCCAGCACAGGGATGTGGGACCACGCAACGAGGCCAACCTCTACTATACGGGCAAGCTCGGCAACTGGAGCATCGACTTCAATGCCTCTTACCTCCACATGAAATATATGCTGAGCCAGCAGAGCACGGAGAACAGTACGGAATTAGGCAACCGCGACGTGGCGAGCAACGGTGGACAGCGCAGCGACCTGTGGGCCGGGAAGCTCGTCGTGACCTACCCGGTGGGGAAGGGCACGCTCTCCTTCGGCTCGGAATATACGCATACGAAGAGTGTGGGCTTTTATGTCAACAACGAGAATTATGTGCCTGCCTCCAGCACCAAGCTCTGCGAGGCAAACATTGCGGGCTTCGCAGACTTCTCTCTGCCTTTCGGCCACTATGAGCTCGACGCCGGACTGCGCTACGAGCATGTCACGACCGACTACTACAGCTTCGGCAAACGGGAGCAGGAGCCGAGCCGGCGCTATGGCAACATCTTTCCCAACCTCTCGCTGTCATGGGATAAGAACCTGTGGTCATGGCAGTTGTCTTACACCATGAAGACCTCCCGACCAGGATACAACAACCTGCGCAACTTCATGCAGTATGACAGCCGCTATCTCTATGAAGGCGGCAATCCCTACCTGCGTCCCGAATATACCCACAACGTGGAGTTGTCGTTCGAGCATAAATGGCTGAGTGCCTCGGTCGATTACGACTATGTCCACAAACCTATGCTACATACCTTTGGCTTGTACGACAACCAGGAGATAGCCTATTTCTCGGTTCACAATATAGGGCACTATCAGATGCTGAGTGCCGCCGTGACGGCCTCACCGACATTCAGTTGGTATCAGCCCTCCTGGGAGATAGACTATTCCCAGTTGTTCTTCTGTGAGCCTACAAGTCTCTGCTCCCGCCATCCCTCGTTTACTTTCGTGCTTCGCAACAGCCTCGTCTTTCCCCATGGCTGGATGGCGGGCATCGACTTCTATGGCTACACCGACAGCTATGAACCGATGCGGCGGACGGCAGGTCTTGTGACCGTGGATGCACGGTTGCGCAAGTCGTTCTTCCAGGATCGTCTCGTCTTCCTCCTCCAAGCCTCGGACCTGACCAAGAGTAATCGCGAACGGTGGACGTATTATGGCACGGATGTCATCAGCCGAAAAGACGCCAACAATTTTACGCGCAACATCTCGCTCACTGTGACTTATAACTTCAATGCCACACGCAGTCGCTACAAGGGTACCGGTGCAGGAAACGAAGAGAAGAAGAGACTGTGAGGATGTCAGAATGAGAATGACAAAAGGAAAATGACAAAAGGCCATGCCGCATAGCCAAGCACTGTGCGGCATAGCTTTACTTTGTTAATCATAACTAAAACTTTGGTTCTTTTCTGTCTTTTTATAAATCGTAATTGATAAATTCGCTATATTTGTGGAAAGTTTTAATTACGATTTATGGAGAAGCTGATAGAACGTCCGTATTATATCAATATGATTAGTCCTTTTATCGGGAAGAACGTAATCAAGGTGCTGACAGGTCAACGCCGGGTAGGGAAGAGCTGTATCCTCAAGCAATTGGCTAACAAGATAGCAGAGACAAATGCTGATGCCAATATCATATCTATCAACAAAGAATTGGAGAACTTCGCTTTTATCCATACTCATGACGATTTGAGCAAATACGTTGGAGAACAGCTGAAGTCTGGTGTAGCCAACTATCTTTTCATCGATGAGGTGCAGGATATAGAAGGTTTTGAGGTTACGCTTAGAAGTCTGCAAGCCTCAGAAGCTTGCGACATCTACATCACCGGCAGCAATGCCAAGATGTTTTCCAGCGAATTGTCAACCCATCTCTCTGGCCGCTATGTGGAGTTTCCTATCCACAGTCTCAGCTACGATGAGTTCCTGGTGTTCCATCATTTGGAGCCTTCCAATCAATCGTTAAGAGACTATTTGCTCTATGGCGGAATGCCTTATCTTACCCATCTGCCCCTTGAGCGGGATATTGTCTTTGAATATCTGCAGAATGTCTATAATACCATACTTCTGAAAGATGTAGTTAAGCGTGAGGGCATCCGCAACGTTGATTTCTTGGAGACATTGGCATTATATACAGCCGACAATGTGGGAAACCTGTTCTCAGCAAACAATATCAGTAAATATCTTAAATCGCAGCATGTTAATACCTCGCCTACACAGATTATTAATTACCTGCGAGCCATGCAGAATGCCTATTTGATACAGAAAGTACGCCGAGTGGACATCAATGGCCTTCGCATGTTTGAGATAGGGGATAAATACTACTTTGAGGATTTGGGACTGCGCAACTGCCGTTTGGGCTCTTCGGTCCAACAAGACATCAATAAGCTTATAGAGAATGCCATTTATCTGTATCTCTGCCAACAGCGTTTCAAGGTGTTTACGGGACAGATGTCTGATGGCAAGGAAGTGGACTTTGTCGGGCTTCACGACGACCAGCGTATCTATGTACAGGCTACCTATCTTATGGTAGACGAGGCCACTCGCAAGCGCGAGTTCGGTAATCTGAATGCTATCAGTGACAACTATCCCAAATATGTTGTCAGCCTGGACGAATGGACAAGCGGCAGCAACGTTGATGGCATACAGCATGTTCACCTTGGCGACTTTCTGCGGATGAAACTGGCGTAACACCGCAATGGTGTTAAGCCTATTTAAGCCTTGGCGTTAAGGATGTATAAGTGGATAGACTTGGTAGTATTGTTTTTTCAACCTAACTTTGCAATGATAAAAAACTCAGAGAGATGGAAAGAAAAGCTATGATACTGATGCTCTGCATGGCAGCGACTGCTGCTTATGCGCAGACAGACGGAGCGGGCACAGCCACAAGCTCTGCCGACTCACTACGTATGGACAGCATCATCCACGCCCTGCCCGAGGTGATGGTCAAAGGCGAGCGACCTATCGTGAAGGTGGCGGGCAGCAAGCTGACCTACGATATGCCACTGCTGCTTAAGAAAGAAAGCGCGGACAATGTCTATGACGCGCTGAAGCTCATCCCTGGCGTGACTGACAACAATGGTACGCTCACGCTGGCAGGCAATGCCTTCAACGTGCTGATCAACGGCAAGCACTATCAGATGGATGCCGCTCAACTCAATGCCTTGCTGAAGAGTCTTCCCGCTAACAGATTGAAGCATGCCGAAGTGATGTACACCACACCAGCCCGCTACGAGGTGCGTGGAGCGAGCATCAACCTCGACATCGCCTCCGACAGTTCGCAGCCCGACGGATGGCAGGGAGAACTCACGGGAGCATGGAATCAGGAGCACGAGGCGATGTGGAGCGAAAAGGCCGGACTGATCTATCATAAAGGAAAACTCGACTTCAGCGTGAACTATCAACACAATCATGGCAAGACCTACGGAACAACGGACGAGACCTCGCTTCACCATCTTGACGATGGGACGACACACGACATTGAGACGTACGAGGCGCAGCGCAGTCGCGATCACGAGCATCTATGGCGAATGGGGCTTGACTATGCCTTTACCGACAATCATCGGTTGAGCCTGAGTTACACCGGTAACTACGACACGGAACACGCACGCGAAGACGTGACGGGTAACGTGATGGCAACCAATGCTTATCGGACGAGAAAGACCATGCACGACGTGATGCTCGACTACCAGTTGCCAACGGGCACTGAGGTCAACGTGGAATACACCTATTATAATACGCCCTCGACACAGCATCTTATCAGCACACTGCCCACGGGTGAGCTCCACTTCGATACTGACGAGCACCAACGCATCAACCGCTGGAAGTTCCATCTTGGACAAGAACACAGCCTTGCGGGCGGATGGGGACTCAACTATGGCGTGCGTTATAATCTCACCAATGACCACAGTTGGCAGACATTTCTGCCTACGGGCAGCAACACCGCCGCCAGTCCCACCAATTCATACAGTCGCCAGAACGAGGACATCGTCAACATCTATGCGGGTACCAACGGCAAGATAGGAGAGAAACTCGACTTCGAGGTCTCGCTGGCTGCCGAATATTATCACTCGCCGGCCTGGCATCAGTGGAATGTCTATCCCACGCTCTCGCTGACCTACATGCCCAACAGCGGTCACATGCTCCTGCTCAACGTCAGCAGCGACAAGAAGTTCCCGGACTATTGGACACTGCAAAACTTCACGTCGTTCAGTAATGGCGGCTACAACGAAGTGGTGGGCAATCCGAGCCTCAAGCCTTCAAGCAACTATCAGACACAGTTGGTCTATGTGCTGCACAACAAATACCAGTTCGTGGCGTGGTTCAACTACACCGATGACTACTTCACGCAGACACCTTACCAGCGCCATGACCGGCTGACCGTGCAATACAAGTTTCTCAACTTCGACTATTCTCAGCAGTGGGGCTTGCAGGCTTCTGTGCCTCAGCGCTTCGGCAACTGGCTCGACAGCCGTCTTACCGTTCTCGGTGTGTGGATGAAGGAGAAGTGTTCTGCGTTTTACGACATCCCCTTCAACCGCGACATCGCTTGGGTGATGGCCAGCTTGCGCAACAACTTCACCCTTGTCCCCAACCATCTCTATCTCAACCTCGACGGCATGATACGCTCCAAGGCTCATCAGGCCATCTACGATCTGCCGGCCTCGGGCAATGTCGATGTGGGACTGAAATACATCTTCTGGAAGAAGCGTGCCACGCTCCATGTGTTCTGCAACGACATCTTCGAGACTTCCGGCATCGACCCTGTCATCCGCTATGGCAACCAGAACATGAAGATGGACTTCTCGTGCTATCGTCAGGTGGGCGTGTCGCTGGTCTATAGGTTCGGAGGATACAAGGACAAGAGCAAAGAGGTAGACACGGCGCGGTTCAAGCAGTGATGCTAAGCGGGAGGATGCTGCAAAGCGGGTGGATGCTCATCACGGCCTGACAAGGCTACATGCCCATATTCCCGACCGGACTCTCTTTTTTCTGCGAGTCGTTGAAGTCGTTGTTGATCTTGCTCTGACGTTGTCCGAACTGTTTCTTTGTGTTGCCGAAGTTCCATTTCACTGACAGGGCTATGACCTGCAGAGGAATGGAGACGCGGGTATGGTTGCTGAAGTCGGCACCGGCACTGTGCTGGTTGATGATCAGGTGGCTGCGGAGCGGGTTGGCATAGCGGGCCGAGAGCTCTAAGCGATCCTTGAGGAAGGTACGGGTGAGTGAGGCGTTGAAGAACTGCATACCACTGTTGTAGCCCATGAGGTTGTACTGGCGTGTTTGGGCGAAGACTCCGAACGAACTCTTGACTTTCCATGGCAGCTGCTGCTCCAATCCGACATAGGCTCTTCCCGACCATCCCCAGTTGTGATACCCGAGTTCCTTTGCCTTCCAGTCACCGTAAGACACGTTACCGTTGAGCATCAGCGTTGATGTCTTGGTGGCTGTCCAACGGACGAAGGCATCTACGTAGGTGTTTCGGCTCTTGCCGTTGTTGGCGTAGGTGCTGTTGTATTTGTTGTCGGCATCCACGAACTGGTAGTTCTCTATCTCATTGCCGATGTAGTCGTGGCTGAGGCTGACGTTGAACATCACCTTCGGCATGAAGAAGTTGTAGGCCAGCGTCACGTTGTGCGACTTCACTACGGCGAGCGAAGGATTGCCGTAGGTGAGCGCTGTCGGGTCGGTGCGGTCGGTATAGGGATTGAGCTGGCTGATGCCTGGTCGCGAGATGCGCATGGTATAGGTCAGACCGAGGTTGGACATCGGTGTGATGTTGTAGCCGATGCTTCCCGAAGGCACGAGATTGCCATAGTCTTTGTGGAAGTTGCGGTCGCTGTGCTCAGCATATTTCACGCTCTCGAAGGTATGCTCGTAGCGCAGGCCGAGGCGTGCGTTGTACTTCTCCTTGGTGAGCTTATACTGTGCATAGCCTGCCACGATGCTCTGCAAGTTGCGGTAGAGCATGCTGCCGGCGTCGTTGAGCACGTCGTTACCGTCAACGATGTCGTAGAGTCGGCTGTCGCTCTTGTTGCGTCGGCTGATGAACTTCGTGCCCGTCTCCAGCGTCTGTCCTTTGCCAAGGTCCAAGGTCAGGTCAGCCTGTCCGGTGTGGCTGGTGCCCCACGTACGTGAGTCGGAGAAGAGATCGGTAAGGGTAAGTCCCGTCACACCCGACACATTATTATATATAGTCCATGTACGGTTACGGGCCGGGTTGTAGTCGAAGAGATAGCTCAGCGTCAGCGACGAGGTATGGTCAGCGTTGAGCCACCGCTGATAGTCGGCACTGGCATTGGCGCCCATAAAGCGGTTGCGTTGGTTGGAATTGTAGACATAGCTGAAGCCATTGCCGTAAGGGCCTCCCGAGAAGGAGTTGCGCGGTTGCATATTCTGGTTGGTGTAGCCGCCATTGACACCGGCACTGACGTTGATGGTGCTCAAAGAGTCGAGGGCGTAGCCTAAGGTGAAGTTGCCAAAAGAGAAGGGATGCTTCTGCTTGAACTCCACGTCTGTGGTCTGCAGCGACTCACCGAGAGAAGTCTGTTGCAGACGGGTGTTGGTCACCTTGAGGTTGCCAAAGTCCTGCCAGGCAAACATGCCCATGGCACTGTAGGTCAGCTTGCCATGCTGTCCGCCGATGTAGGCGTTGGCGCGCTCGCCCTTGTTGCTGAGGGAGAGCTCGACATTGCCGTTGTAGCAGTTGTTGCAGTCACTGTTGGGTTGTCCGTTCTGGTGCACCAGCTTGATGTCGAGCACGCCACTGGTGCCCTCGGCATCATATTTCGCTCCCGGTGAGGTGATGACGTCGATGCTCTTCACCATGGAGGCAGGCATCGACTTCGCGACTTGTGAGAAGTTGTTTTGGAACATCTGGTCGGGCTTGCCGTCGACATAGACCTTAAAGCTGGCAGATCCCTTCACGGTGACGTTGTCTTGTCCGTCCACGGTGACCATGGGCACTTTGCGGAGCATGTCGAGGAGCGTCATCGTCTTGGCGTCCGCATCCTGCTGTACGTTGTAGGTCATCTTGTCGGTCGTCATCCTGACGATGGGCTTCTGCGCCACCACCTCCACGCCTTGCAGGTCGAGGCTGTCGTGGATGGCTTGGAGTTTAAGGCTGTCGGTGGTGTTGACCGGAGCCTGGGCCAGAGCGGCGAGAGGGGAGAACGAAAGGAGAGTGATGGCAAGCGCCTGCCTGCCTTTGACATTGCTTTTCATTGTCTTGCTATTCTTTTTGGGTGGGACGCTGCAAAGCAGCGTCCCGCTAAACAGGGATTAACGCTTCCTTGACCTCTTCCCAGGAGATGTCAAGGAGCTTCATTTGGCGGGCAAACTCGGGGAGGACGGTCTTGAGAAACGTCTGGCGTCGTGTCTGCTTGATGTGTCGCTGCGCATCTTCTGCTACGAAATAGCCGAGGCCGCGCTTGTTGAAGATGATGCCTTCCTGAGCGAGCTGGTCGTAGGCCTTGACCGCTGTGTTGGCGTTGACGCCGAGGGTGGCGGCATATTCGCGCACGCTGGGTATGCGGTCGAAGGCCTTGTAGGTGCCAGCGAGAATCTCGTCGCTCAGGCGGTCGGCTATTTGCAGATAGATGGCTTTATCATTGTTGAATGCCATATAAACGTGTTTTGTGTTGCAACGGGGAACTACTTGCCTAATTTCAGTTTAGACGTGTCGATGTCGCCACTTCCCGATACGTTCTTTTCGAGCGACTGCAGTGTGCCGGAGAGATCGATGTCACCGCTTCCCGAGATGCTGATGTCGGCATGGCCGCAATGGTCGAAGTCGAGGCTGCCGTCGCCACTGCCGGCGATGGAGAGCTTGGTCGTCTTCACCTTAGCGAGCTTACTCTTGATGTCGCCACTGCCGCTGATGCTGAACGAGGCGTTGCTGGCTTGGAGCGTGCCGGTCTCTATGTCGCCGCTTCCGGCAACGGAGTAGGTGAAGTTGCCAGAGAGCGTGACGTTTTTCAGGTCGCTGTCGCCGCTGCCTGCTGTGGACAGTGTCAGGTGCTGTCCCGTGAGGTCGCTTTCGGCATGGAAGTCACCACTGCCGGCGGTTGTGACAGCATCCAATGATGGCGCGCTGATCCACAGTTCGGCATCGTCTTCGTTGGTGTTGATGTGGAGAACGGTGGTGCCTTTCTGCTTACGTTCTTCCTTCTGTGTGATGACGAGCTCTCCGTGGCTGGAGGTGATGGAGTGGGTGTCGTACCAGCGTGGAGTGGCTTTCAGTACTACCTTGTAGGTGTTGGACTGCGTAAAGTGGATGTCACAGCTTGTGTAGTTCTTGATGCTTTGGAAGTCGCGGAGGTTGAGCACATAGGATTTCCGGGGCTGGTTGCTGTTGTCTACTTTCTCGATACGGCAAGCGGAAACAGAAAGAATGGCCATAAGGGCGATAAACATAAATGCTAACTTTTTCATGATGATATTTTTTTTAATGATTGAAAGATGCTGCTGAGCATCGTCTTACAAAACGAAATGGTTGCCTTTTATTTGTTGATCCATTGGTTGTTGATGACCTGCAGCCGGGTGTAGCGGCGGAAGGCGAACCAGTAGCAGAAGATGATGAGCGCGATGCTGACTACAAAGTAGAGGACTTTCCACCATACATCGTAAAGGATGATCGTGTAGCCACTGTTGAGGAATTCAGTGAGAAGGTTCGCTGCCAAAGCACCAAGCATGAGGAGCGCGATGCCGAGACCCATCCACGTAAGGACAGCCATCACGAGTGGATGCTTGTGGTAGATGCTGCCGAAAAGCAGGAAGCAGGCGTGCTGCGTGATGGCGCCTGTGAGAATCACGAGGAAGCCTTCTGCAGGGGATGGGTCGCCATTGAGATTGGAATAAAGATGGAAGTTGCCACTGCCGCCGTTGAGCCCATCCGAGAGTGCGCTGGTAGCCCACTGTGCCGCGTCGCTATTGATCATCATGCTCATGAGATATTGCAGCACGTCGCCGGCAAAGAAACCCACGATGGCGGCTAAGGGCATGGCAACCACGAGTACGAGGTAGCGGGCGATAAACTTCTCTTTGTTGGAGGCAGGGAGCATGAAGTTGTTGATGCGCTGTTGACGGCTTCGGAGGCTGGAGAAGATGAGCGCACCGCTGCAAAGCAGATAGGCGGACAGCGCTACGGAACAGAGGATGCCCATGGTGTAGGCACTGCTCGACGACGACTTGAAGACGAGCGTGAGGATCTGTGGGATGACAACCAGGCCGAAAAAGGTCAGGGCCATAGTAGCTATCTGACGCTTGCTGAGCAACAGCTCCCAACGGAGCACTTGCAGAAATCTATTCTTGTTCATAGTGTGATACTATATCTGTGGGATGTATATCGTGTAATATATAAAATAAGGAGTAAACGTCTGGAGCCTTGTATATAATAAGGTGTGGCGAAACTACTGGTGGCTGATTTTGCCGTTGATCGTGGCGTTGAAGAGCAGCTCGAGGTCCACCTGCGTCTCCTCTCCTCCGTCTCGTGGCATGATCACGGCGTTGCCCTGCAGGCTCGGCTCGGCGTAGAGCACGTTGTCATCCATTTCCTGCGGCGAGAGGTAGCGGAAGGCGTAGCGACGAGAGAGGTCGGCGATGGAACTGTTGAGCAGCACACGGCTCTGGTTGATGATGACCACGTGGTCGAGCAGACTCTCGATGTCGTGTACCTGATGGGTGGAGATGATGAGCGTACGGTCATCCTCCATGTAGTTGGCCACCACCTTGCGGAAGAGCGCTTTCGACGGGATGTCGAGGCCGTTGGTAGGCTCGTCCATCATCAGCAGGCGGGTACCCGTGGCAATGGCGAAGCTCATATACACCTTTTTCTTTTGTCCCATGGACAGCTCCTTGAGGTTGGGACGTGCCGGCATCTCGAAGTCGGCGAGGCATTTGGCCAGCAGGTCATCGCTGAAATGAGGATAGAAAGCGCGCATCATGTCGGCGAAGGCTTCAAAGCTCATGTCGGGCATGGCATATTCCTCCGGCACGATGAACACTTCTTGCAGCATCTCGGGAAGGCGCAACCGGCTCTCCATGCCATTGACCGTCACCGTACCACTGTCGGGTCGGAGCAGTCCGCTGATGAGATAGAGCAGGGTGGACTTGCCGGTGCCGTTCTTCCCCAGCAGTCCGTAAACCCGACCGGGGTTCAACTGCAAGGCGAAGTGGCTGAACACTTGGTGCTTGCTGCCCTGATAGTGAAAACAAAGGTCTCTTACATCAATCATATCGTTCTTACGTTTAATTGTTGCCCGTATTAGTGTATTACTTTAATAGCACACTGCAAAGATAATATGATTCATTTGAGATAACCAAATATTTATATAAAAATATCGAGAAAATAAACTTTATTTAAAGTTTAAACTGTTGTTTTATCGTTTTTTTACAATAATCGAACAATGTTTCCCGCTCTGAATGAAATGATTTACAAAATGGACTTTGCAAAACTGTACTTGCTAAGTGACTCGGCTTGGTAAACACAAATCGCCTAATATTTGCCAATGATTAGCAAAGATTACAACTCTTTTTTTGCTTGGTTGCTATCACTTTATTACCCTAATTCCCAATCATTTACACGCATCCAATTTCGTAACTTGCTGACTATAAACGCAAAAAGGAAGCCTTCATCAGACTTGCTTTTTGACTTAAAGCGGAAGAAGTCCATTCCGTACTGAACGATATGCAAATCAAGAAACTTGAGCACCGCCTCAGCGACATCGAGATAGGTCACGGTATCATCCGAGCTCTCTCACAAAAACGCCATGTCGCTCACCCGAAGATCATCAAACTCCAATTCCCCGTCCGGCTCAATGGCTATATCATTGGCCGTAGACCCTCGCTACCTGGTTGAAGCGTAGAAGAGCCTCGCCCAAATGCTGGCTGCCCGTCTTAGCGGTCATGAGATTGCGTTGGAGCTCCTTCACACTCTGTGAGGCCTGAACGACGACGTTCTTAGGCAAGAGCAAATAGAAATGTTAAATCTTTTCTTTTATACGAATTTTCGTATTAATTGTTTGGATAATACGAAAATTAGTATTATTTTTGCGCTGTCTTAAAGAAATAACGAACATGAAAGAGAAAATGAGTAACATGAAGGTAACTGCTGGAGAGCGAGACCTTATCGAACAGATTAGAAACTACAACATCTCTTACCCCAACGGCTATCCTGAGCTGATGTGGTTCGTGCAGGAAACGCTTGACAAGATGCTGAGACAACCTTATGAGTAAAAACAATCCTCTCCCGAAAGGAGAGGGATTCAAACTATCAACAAACATAAATTATTATGGATATGGAGACTGTAATGACAAAACCGGAGGTTATCACCGACATGAAGAAAAAGGCGAGCGACATCCTGCTGGCCATATCGTGGAGGGAGCTGGCCAATAATTATTTTCACAAGTCATCATCGTGGCTCTACCACAAGATGGACGGCATCGACGGCAATGGAGGCAAAGGAGGATTTACTCCCGACGAGGCCGAGCAGCTACGAGGAGCACTTGTGGATTTGAGCAACCGAATACGGCGAGTAGCAGACACCATTTAGGCCTGGCCATCGTTAGCCATTTAAGACAACAAGTCGTCCATTGGCCTACGGACGCACAGCCTCGGAGTTACACGCTCCGGGGCTTTTTCGTTTTAACAATCCCTCATGTATGCTCCGTTCCGTAGGCCGCTGTTGTGCAGCGGCTAAGCGTGTATCGGCCAAGCCCCTCTCTACCGCTCTTCTTCCCCTGCCTTCTCCATCTCCCTGCCCACCGTGTCATCGAGCAGCTTGGCGTAGGTGCTACGTGTGATGCGTGTCGAGGAGTGCCCCAATATCGTTCCCCTTATTACCCTAATTCCCAATCATTTACACGCCTCCAACCCCGTAACTTGCTGACTATAAACGCAAAAAGGAAGCCTTCATCAGACTTCCTTTTCGACTTAAAAGCGGAAGAAGAGGGCTCGGGAAATTATCCTATCTCTACGCATAACAAGTCGTTGGAAGTCAAACAGTTGGGCCTTTAATCGCGCCAGTAGTCTGTCTGTGGGGTAAACAATCGGTAACTGAAAACTATCATTTCGCATTACTTGCAGAGAACTTGCAGTAATGTGGCTAAAACGACAAGGAAGATAATCACATTAGCAGAGCAGCCCGTGTTTTTTCGTTTGGCTGGTTTACTGATGTATAACTTCTGCCCTAAATCTTTGACCTGCTCTTGATAGAGGCTGAGAGACTTGTTTGCATAGTGTTCAATTTGGTTCTTCAGCTCATCTTCGTCACGCGCCTTGATAACGGTGCAGAATCCGACGATTTTCAGTTTGCCCTCGTTCGTTACGAATGGCTTGACTCCAATCACACATGGGAGTACTTTGCCCTTTGCCCATGACTTGTACTCTTTGAGCTCATCCTTTGGGATAAAGCCCAAAAGTCGGTGGCTGCTATCCTCAATCCTCACGGCCTCTGGAAACTCTGTCTTGTCGTCGTTGTATCGACAATATCCCGTAGCGACCGCATATTTTCCCGTCTCATTTGGCGTGATGTGGAAATTAATGCCTGCAATCTTGGTCTGATAATTGTCCCACACTCCACCATCCAAGAACTCATCCTTGTCGGCAAAGTCGATGCCGTCAAATTGTACTGTAATATCCATGATGATTTATTTTATAATGGTTAAAATTGCCTCACAAGACCTATGGCAAGGCCGATACTGTTAATTTCACCTCCATCCAAGTCATACGCTGGGTACTGGCTCTTATTGTCGCTGACAATGCTCACGCAGCCCTCCTTGTCGCTTGGCAAGATACGCTTAACGATGCATCCCTGCCGAGTAGCAAGGACGTAAATTTTTCCCCACTGAAACCATAGTTTTGATGCCTCAACACGCTTAACGGCAAGAACATCGCCGCTCACTAATGTGGGCTGCATAGAGTCGCCCATTACGGTGATAAGGAAATCGGCAGACTCGAACCCCGGCACGGTAAAATGATCGCACTCATAATCCATCCATCGTCCATCAACACCACTAAGGGCACCAGCCATAAAGTTAACTGGAATGAGAGGAAGACCGGCCGATTGTTCCGCAGGTTTCTTGTCGTTAAGCATCGGACCTTCACCGGTGAGAAGCCACGATTGAGATAAATCCGGGAAAGCACAGAATATCTTCTGTAGTACTTTAGATGAAGGCGATGCCTTTAGATTGTTCACATACCCATTCGATATGTGAGCAGTCTCTTCGAACCTTTTTTGGCTAAGCCCTTTCTCCTTGATAAAGAGCATTAGACGATCTTTTACTGTTTCTTCCATATCAATTGTGTTTATAAACGTTAAACTTAGAAGATATTCGGCAAATCCTTTGTGAGAAGATTTTCTATCTTTGCAACGTGTTAAGAACAAGTTCCCAACTTGTTGCCACAAAGGTAGGCAAAATTACCGAACAACACAACTAAAATAATAAAAATTAAAGATATGCTGAAACACGAATTTTTGGAACTGACAAAGAAAACCGATGACCAGGTAAGTGACATCGACTATGCAAGAATAGAGGCTCTGTATAATGAGCTTGATGATATGAGCAAACAGGAGTTCTGCCGGTTGTACACTGACGACATCCCCAACCTCTTGTCTGTAGCGGCAAGGATTATCCAAGACCTAAGGTGGAGCATCGCTCAGCTGAAAGACGACAAAAAGAAGCTCACGCACAGACTCATCCAGAACTGCGACTATGAGGCTCTCAAGGGAGTCTATACCACCAGCGAGATCATTAAGTTGAAAATTGAAGAAGGCCACGCGCCGAATCTTACCAACGACGAGGTCGACTACATAAAGAGATACCTGAAATAACGTGTAGCCCTGCAAAGGGCTGACGCGTTCAAAAACCAACACATCGCGAACGGGTCTCCCCTCGGGGAGTTCGCAGACTGGCGCTCTGCACACGTTCTTTGACATATTGGGACAGACGAACAGGGAAAAGCCCTGATAGGGAAGCCTTGCGGTGAGGTGGAGAAACCGCATAGTGCGGACGCATAGAGCACCGGCAAGGCTTCCGAGATTCGTATGACGTAATGTGGCCGATGGCGGTGGCAAGCCCGCAGGGAGAACACAGAGCCAGTCAAACCGAATTAGTGAGAAATCAATTTGACAGCTTATGGAGAACGTAGAAATTTTAAGAGCCCCGAATTTGGGGAGGTGAGAACGCTCATGATGAACAATGAGCCGTGGTTCGTAGGAAAAGACGTGGCGGAGGCGCTGGGGTATGCCAAGCCAGAAAATGCACTTGCTGCTCACGTCGATGGCGAAGACAAAACCACTACCCTGATTCAGGGTACCGGTTCTAATTACAAAACGAACGCAACCGTCATCAACGAGTCTGGCCTTTATTCCCTTGTCCTCTCTTCCAAGCTTCCGACGGCGAAACAGTTCAAGCGGTGGGTGACGCACGAGGTGATACCGTCCATCCGCAAGCACGGCATGTATGCCAACCTTCACCTGCAAGCCGCCAAAGGCGTTGGCAAGCTGCTTGGCTTTACCGGCGTCTGTCTTGGCAATCTCGGCGTTCATGTTGCCTACGTTGTCAGTGATGGCCTGTGCGAGCGTAGTGGCTCTCGTATATTCATCGCCAGTCCTGATGAGTTGCTTCTGATGGTCGGTAAGAGTAATGCCTACCCGGGTTAGCGCACCCACGTTGCCCATCAACGCCTTGCCCATGAGATTGGCCACGCCAACAGCGTCCTCACTTGTAGCGTTCACACCCTTCTGTTGGGCAAGGAGATTGTTCATCGCAGGCAATAAAGTCTCAAGCGTGCTGCGTTGGCTCGCAAACGTGGCCAGCTGTTGCAGGCCGCTGCGCTGAACGGTTCCGCCTACAATGCCAAGTTGCGTCTGAGCCGAGATCATGCGGTTCATAGAAGCCACGTCAGCCTCGCTCGCACCCATGCGCTGACGCATGACCGTTGTTAGCTTTGTCTGAACCACAGAGGCATTGTTAGCCTTGTCGATATAACCTTGCATCAGGCCGCTGATGTTCCCTATCGCACTGCTAAGGTTCGCCATGGCAGACTGGGCCGAAGCAAAGGCAACGAGTGAGTTCTGAAAACGACGAAGTGGGAAGAGTGCCTAACGCCTTGCCGAGGTTCTCTACGTCACGCTTGCAGCTGACTACGACCTGTTGGCCGTTAACGCTTAATTTTATGTTAAAAGGTATGGACTTAGACATAACTTATCGCTTTTATTCCTATTTTTGTAGAACTAAACAGAATGCTTATGAAAACTGTAGCTTATTTCTTCCTTATCTGTGTTATAATCGGAGCTATAGCATGGATTTTCCTGTCAATCGCTTCCTTCTACGTCAAAGGAATTTTCGCAGGAATCATCGTTTGCGGAGTAGCTGGCGGCATCTTTCTCGGAATGATAATAGATGACGCTTTCCATAACGGAACCGGGTTCCCGTTCATCGGGTAGGCATTATAAGAGCCCAAGGCGGGATGCACGTTTCATTACAGAATCCTCCAGAGCTTTTCCTATGTCTTCCTCTATGATGGGAGGTGCATAACGCTCTACGTCGTCGAGAAAATGATATGCCGGCATTTTCCCCATACGGGTTATACGAATAAATCCTTTATCTGTTTTGGTCACAAATGCGCCTTTTCTCGGGAACCGGAATTTCGTTCCTTCCTCGGCCCACATCACGACTGGCTTCTCCAGCCCGAACCTATTCACATGATAACCCTGCTTGCCGTGAGGCTTCACGGTGATCATGAAACCGCCGCCTCTCGGATAGACACGCAGCCGGATTCCCTTTTTCAGCTTCGAGGCGTGGGCGATACCACTCGACATCAGCCGTTGACGGGCAATGGCGAGAATCTCGTTGCCCGTCTTTCTGTAGGCTCCCTTCAGCAACGCTTTCAGATCGCGCTTATTAAAGCATTGGAGCAGCATACACCAACCGCTCCACAGAGCTGGCCACCCCCGAGCCATTCCGACCCATGACCTGCGGGGAGGAAGGAATAACCATCGAGACCGACATCCGCTCCATATTCGACGAGGCGCAGTCCATGGGCACCGAGTTCGAGGTTGACATGCGCAAGCGCAAAAGCAAAAAGAAATATTAAATCCTTCCTTGTAGTATAAATTATTGTACTAATCATTTGATTAGTACAATAATTTGTATTATCTTTGCATTGTCAAACATAAAGAGTTAACAACATGAAGAAAGAAATCACAAACGAAGAGAACGACCTCATTGAGGCCATCAGATACTACAAAAGAGCTTACCCCAACGGGCAGAAAGAACTTCTCCAATATGCGGTAATGCTATTTGAAGAAATGATTTACGGTTAAAAAGAAGCCCTGCTCCAAGCGGGCAGGGCTTTCTTAAAGAGATATAAAGAAAGGAAAAAGTATGGAGACAATGCAGACAACAAAGCAGCAGACAATGAAGCAGCGGATGGATGACATCCTGCTTGCCATATCATGGGGCAACCTTGCAAGGACTTACTTCACCAAGTCGGCATCGTGGTTCTACCACAAGATGGACGGGCGCGATGGCAACAATAAGCCCACTGAGTTCAACGCCGAGGAGCGTGCCCAGCTGAAGGGCGCGCTCACCGACCTGAGCGACCGCATTCGCCGTGCGGCTGATTCCATAGAGATTTAGGCCGGGGTTCGTTAACACTGCCTCGTTTGACAACAAGTCGTCCGTTGGCCTACGGACGCACAGCCTCGGAGTTACACGCTCCGGGGCTTTTCTATGCAAAGAAAAGCCCCGGCACGGCTCAGTGTCGGGGCTGGATGTGATTAAGAAACCATTATCAATCAAGCATAATGGAATGAGCCAATCTGACGGGCGATGTCCTGGCAGGCATCGTTGAATAGCTTCTTTTGTTCCTCGTTGAGAGTGTAAACCTTACCGCGTACGCGATAGCCGTTGATGCGCTGGTGCAGCCATGCGGCACTCTTGCCAAAGTAGTGGCGGGCAATGTAGGAGATGGGAAGCAGCTCGTACTTCTCGCCTAACTGCTGGCGGATTGTCTTTACCACCTTATCGGTCTCGTGCAGGTGGCGCATGACGAGATCCTCGGCTGTTTTCCTCGCATCCTCACCGCCATTGCTCTTGAGCCATTCGACGATCTCCGCGCGCTGCTTGGTGCTTGCTTCATCATCCTTACCTAACAGCGCCTCGAATTCTTTAAGTTTTGTCTGATACTCTTCCATAATCATATTCTTTTGTGAAAGCCCTCCTCCTATGTGGCGGAGGGCTCAGTTGTTACTTGTGTTCCCTTACTTCTTTATAGAGCTTGGAGAGGTCGTCAAGTCTCATGTCTATCTATGTGCTCTGACTTCAGCAGTTCTTTGAGCTCCAAAAAGCTGCTTAATCTCTTTTTCCTTGCGAGCAATAAGCTGCTCAATTTCTTCTATGTCCATTGGCTTTGATTTTAATGTTAATTGTTTCTTAATCACACTACAAAGATACATAATTAGTTTTATATGTGTAAATATTTAAGCGACTATTGTATATAAAAGTTTTTATGTGTGTTTTGAGCCGATCTCTGCCTTCTCCATCTCCCTGCCTACCGTGTCATCGAGCAGCTTGGCGTAGGTGCTACGTGTGATGCGTGTCGAGGAGTGCCCCAATATCGTTCCCCTTATCACCCTAATTCCCAATCATTTACATACCTCCAATTTCGTAACCTGCTGACTATAAACGAAAAAAAAGAAGCCTTCATCAGACTTCCTTTTTGACTTAAAAGCGGAAGAAGAGGGATTCAAACCCCCGATACCCGAAAGGGGTATACCGGATTTCGAGTCCAGCGCATTCGGTCACTCTGCCATTCTTCCTTAAAAGTGTTGCAAAATTAATAATATTTTTTCTATAATCCGCAGAACAATTGATTGTTTATACTATTTTAACCAATGCAAGACAGGACTAATCATCGGTTTTCCATAAGCAAACCACACAAATCTATAAGGGAACTGTGAGATTACAGAGCCCATCATCAGCGACTGCAGATGTGGATGGACGCGAGATCAAGACAGGCACCCATGATGGAAGAATGTGTTATCATGCCGGCCCCCAACTGCCGCCCCGCTGGCTCCCAAAAGCCGCCCCATGGGGAGGCAATTGGCTGACGACGGGGCGGCAGTTGGAAGACGCAGTCTACTCACAGGCGCCGGACCTTGATTCACCACAAAAACGAAACTGAACATCGAAGAACGGCTGCAACAGTGACCGAAGCCCCCAACGACAGAGCTGCTTGAAGACGAACGACAGAATACTTGGCGGAGATGGAAAACCACAATAGGAAAAGAAAAATTAAGTATGGTGAAGAGCCTATTATGAATAAAAATCGTTAACTTTGTACGATGATTAGCACCCTCTTCAAGGGGATGGACAATGAATGAACAGCAACCTGAAAGAATCAACAACAGTCATCCAAAATGAAACATCTAAAGAAAAGAGCCTTTTGTCTCTGCATGATGACCATGACCTTTGGCATGGTCTCTGCTCAGGCCCCACTGCAACAGAAAGAATTTGGCAGCGACTATATTAAAGCCGTTGCGGTCTCTACCCGTTACGCTTCAAAGCGCCCCTCACCCGAAGAACGACTCTTCAGGTCGAACGTCATCGAAGAGAAGATCAGGCAAGTGAAGAAACTGCTCAAGCACAGCCCTTATCTGGCCTGGATGTTTGAGAACTGCTTCCCCAACACCCTTGACACCACCGTGCACTACACCGAGGACAGCGACGGAACCCCCGACACCTTTGTCTACACGGGTGACATCCATGCGATGTGGGGACGGGATTCAGGAGCACAGGTATGGCCCTACCTGCAGTTTGCCAACAAAGACAAAAACTTGAAGAAAATGATCAAGGGCGTTATCCTGCGGCAGTTTCACAACATCAGTTTCGACCCCTACGCCAACGCCTTCAACCGCTACCCGGATCCTAATGGAGGCTGGATGAAGGACGACTGCGGAATGAAACCTGAGCTCCACGAACGCAAGTATGAGATCGACTCGCTCTGCTATCCACTGCGACTGGCCTATCAATACTGGAAGGTGACGGGCGACGCCAGCATCTTTGACGATCTGTGGATCGACGTGTGCCAAAAGGTGTTGAAGACGTTTAAGGAACAGCAGCGCAAGAACGGGCGCGGGCCGTACAAGTTTCTGCGCGTTACCGACCGTCAGCTCGACACAGTGAACAATGGCGGCTGGGGTGCACCGGTAAAGCCCGTTGGACTGATTGCCTCTGTGTTCCGTCCATCGGACGACGCCACTACCCTGCTCTTCCTCGTGCCGTCCAATTTCATGGCCGTAACCACACTGAAGAAGATGGCCGACCTGCTCACTACCGTCAACCATCAGCCTGCCCTCGCCAAAGAGTGCAACGACCTGGCTAATGAGGTACACAATGCCCTGATGAAATACGCCATCTACAACCACCCCAAATACGGTAAGATATACGCCTACGAAGTGGATGGTTTCGGCAACCAGCTCCTTATGGACGACGCCAACGTGCCCAGCCTGTTGGCCATGCCCTATCTGGGAGATGTCAGCCTCGACGACCCCATCTATCAGAATACCCGCCGCTTCGTGTGGAGCGACGACAATCCCTACTTTTTCAAAGGTAAAGCGGGCGAAGGAATCGGCGGACCTCACATCGGATACGACATGGCTTGGCCGATGAGCATCATGATGAAAGCCTTCACGTCTACAGACGACAAAGAAATCAAAGACTGCATCCAGATGCTGATGGATACGGATGCCGATACCGGAATGATCCACGAGTCCTTCAATGTCAACAACGCGTCGGACTACACACGTCCTTGGTTTGCATGGCAGAACACGCTCTTCGGTGAACTAATCTTGAAGCTCGTTGATGAGGGTAAGGTGGATCTGCTCAATTCCTGCCAAAAATAAACGCAGTGAACAACAGGCGAGACAGAAACAGAAACAAAATAACAGACCAATAAATAACAAACAATGGAAAAATTGATTATCCAGGGTCAGCCCCTTCCCAACATGCCTTGGGAAGAGCGTCCCGAAGGTGAGCGCAACGTCATGTGGCGCTGTTCGAAAAACCCCATCATTCCCCGCGATCTGCTGCCCATGAGCAACAGCATCTTCAACAGCGCGGTCGTGCCATTCGGCAATGGCTTTGCCGGCGTCTTCCGCTGCGACGACACCAACCGGCGCATGGTGCTGCATGTGGGTTTCTCAGACAATGGTACCGACTGGCACATCAATGAAGAGCCCTTACATTTCCAATGCGATGATGAGGAGATTGGCAAGTGGGTCTACGGCTACGACCCGCGCGTGTGCCGCATTGGCGACAAATATTATGTAACGTGGTGCAACGGCTACTATGGGCCGACAATCGGAGTGGCTTGGACCAAGGATTTCAAGACCTTTCACCAATTGGAAAACGCCTTCCTGCCCTACAACCGCAACGGCGTGATGTTCCCCAAGAAGATCAACGGCAACTTCGCCATGCTCTCACGCCCGTCTGACACCGGGCACACTCCCTTTGGCGACATTTTCTACAGCGAGTCGCCCGACCTGGTCTACTGGGGCCGTCACCGCCACGTGATGTCGCCCGCAGCCTTTGAGGTGAGTGCCTGGCAATGCATGAAGATTGGCGCAGGTCCCATACCCATTGAGACCAGCGAGGGATGGCTACTCTTCTATCATGGAGTGCTCCACTCATGCAACGGTTACGTCTACAGTTTCGGATCGGCCCTGTTGGACCTCGAACAGCCCTGGAAGCCGATCTATCGCAGCGGCCCCTACCTGATATCCCCACAAAAGCCATACGAACTCACTGGCGATGTGCCCAACGTGTGCTTCCCCTGCGCCGAACTCCACGATCCCGCTACAGGTCGTGTGGCCGTATACTACGGATGCGCCGACACCGTGACGGGCCTTGCCTTCGGTTATATTCCAGAGATCATCGAGTGGACACGAAAGTACAGCATCATCTGATGTCGCGGGATGAACGTTGAACTCCCAGCTTGCCCCTTGCGGGACAAGCAAAAAGCGGACGGAATATCTCCAAAAGGGGAAATTCCGTCCGCTGTTCTTTTCCAGACAATAGACCACAAGACCGAAGTCTGCCTGATATTACGAGGGGCTTTTACCTTGAAGTAATCCTACGGAAGTTGCCGGGACAGACCGGCACATTTATCAATAGGGGAGTACAAACTCTCAATCGCAAGCTATCACAACAATAATGGGCCATTTCCTTTCGGGAATGGCCCACTATGGTTATTTAGAGTTTCTGATCAGCAATTACTTAGCGTCCCACCACACTCTTGAGTCGAAGCGGTCACCACCGGCCATACGGCCGACGGCCTCGTTGTAGTTGGTAGCGTTGACCTGTGACTCTTTAGTCGGATAGCGGAAGCGGCGAGGAATGCCCACCGATGCGCTCTGACCGTCGAGAGCGGCCATAGGAGCAACCTGCAAAACGGGATAGCCCGAACGACGCCAGTTGGAGAATACCTCATGGGGATCACCAAAGGTCGTGATGTAATACTGGGTGTTGATCTGCTCCAAAGCCGTTGCGCTGTTGAAGGGATGAGCAGCTAAATACTTGTCGGCGTAGTCGGCGAGTGTTGCGCCTGCGCCCAAGCCCACTGTGGGATCTTCGTTGAGGGCAGCCAGTGCGGAAGCATACTGTGGGAACTGGCTGAACTGCTCGAAGGCAGCCTTCACACCTGCATTGTAATAAGTTGCGGGGTCACCCGAGATATAGCCTCTATAGGCTGCCTCAGCCTCCAACAGACAAGTCTGAGCGTAAGTCACGACAAACGTAGGAGCTGCGGGGTCGCAATAGGTGCAACGGTTGGGTGAGGAGAAGTAAGCACCATAGGTGGCCAAGAAGTCGGCATCGTTGAAGCGGCTGTCCACCTTGCCCACGAAATAGTTACTCGTTGAGACATTGTTGTAACCGCCAACGGGCATACCGTCTTGTGAGGCAAAAGCCATGTTGCCATAATCGGCAGCGCTCCAGAGGCCACTGCTGTTCTTCTGAACGTCGGTATACTGCTTGCCATCGGCTGTGGGAGCCACGGTAGCGATGAGACAGAGACGGGGATCCTGGCTGTTCTTGAGCATGTCTACAAAGGTCTTGGCCATGTAGAACTCGCGGTCCGCATGAGCGTTGATCTTTGCGAAGGGCTCTGAAGAGTCGTTGGAAGTAGAGGCTCCGGCGTGATTGAGCTTGCAGTTGTCGTCGTTGGAGGTCATCACACCATTGGCAACTGCCTTGGCTGCATATTGCTTGGCCAGTTCAGGTTTCACCTTCACGAGGCGCATAGCAAGACGGAGCATGAGAGAGTTGGCAAACTTCTTCCACTTCGAGGCATCACCATCGAAATAGAGGTCTTGCGAGCCCATAGCAGCCGTGCCGCTGCCCAGGTTGGCCTGTGCCTCATCGAGCTCGGCCAGCATGGAGGCGTAAATATCCTCCTGCTTGTCATACTTGGGATAAGAGTACTCTCTCGGACGACCAGCCTCTGAATAAGGAATGTCGCCATAGAGGTCTGACATCTTAGCAAAAGCAAAGATGCGCATCACACGGGCAATGTTCCAATCGAGCTTCATGTTCTCCTGGTTCTTCCAGATGTCGTAGCAAGTGGTGACATTGAGCAGGGCACCACGGGTGCCGCTGAACGTATTCCAGAAAGAGGCCGAATAGTCGTCGCTCCACTCATAGCGGCCATACCAGTCCCACCAGTCGATACTGGAGAGTTGCTGGGTCCACTGGGCGGAATAGATGCAGCCTGTGCGCCACATATCCCAGTCGGAACCGAGGGCCTGATGCTGAGCACTGGAGAACAGCTTGGGGTAAGACACGTTGCCCTCGTTGAGGTGTTCCGGATCTATATTGGTATCGCCGAAGTCACCACAGCTGGCAAGCGTAAAGGACGCCAACGATACGAGAGCCAAATATTTAATAGTTTTCATTATTGTATCTCCTTGACAAATTAGAACTTAACATTAATATTGAAACCGATATTGCGCGTTGCGGGATAGCCGTTGAGCTCAAGTCCCTGGGCATTGGTGTTGTTGATGGCCGACTCAGGATCGATATTCGGCGTATGCTTCATGATGGTCCACAGGTTGCGCGCCACGAACGAAACGCTCAGACCCTTCACATACTTCAGCGGCTCAAGGAACTTCTTGGGGAAGGTGTAGCCGAAGCTGAGCTCACGCAGCTTGATAAAGTCGGCGCTGTAGACAAATTCCTCTGCAATATTGGCATTGCAGATGGCGCGGTAGTAGTCCTGAGATGTCACAGCTGTGGTATTGGGCTGACCTGTGACCTCATCAATACCCTGGGCCACGATAGATCCTGCAGGATTTTCGGGTGTACGGCCGTTGAGCGTGTTCTTATGCATACCGTAGTAGTAGAGCTGGTAGTTGGTACCGGAGAAGATCTTGGCACCGAACTTGAAGTCGATCAAGAAACCAAGGTTGAATCCTTTGTAGGTGAAGCTGTTGCGCCAACCACCTGTCCACTTGTAGACAGCGTTGCCAAGCACATCCTGATCGCCGGCCTGGGGCAGACCATTCTTCAACAGAAGCTGGCCGTCGGCATTGCGCTTGTAGCGGTTGCCCACGATTTCGGCATAAGGCTTACCGACAATCTGATAGATCGTCACATTGCCATTACGGGAAGAACCGCCTTCAACGGAGATCCGCTTTACGCCGTCACCAAGGTTCTTCACCTTACTGTTGTTGTAAGCGAAGTTGAGCGTTGTGTTCCATGTGAAGTCCTTGGTCTTGACAGGATAAGCATCGACCATGAACTCGAAACCATTGTTGTTGATCTTACCAATGTTGGCCACCTTTGAGCCGTAGCCGGAAGTAGAAGAGGTAGAGATGAAGCAGATATCATCTTTGGTCTTCTTTGAATAGTAGGCCATATCGAAGTTCAAGCGTCCGCGAAGGAACGAGAGATTCAGACCGACCTCAAATTCAGAAATGTGCACCGGCTTCAAGTCGGGGTTAGGATAACGGTCGTTGTTGTCGACAGTGATGGTCTGACGGCCGTCTACATTGTAGTCGTTGAGCTTATAGAGCAGGAGGTTCTGATAAGCCTCTGTACCATTGGAAGCAAAGGCGTAGCCCAAACGCAGCTTACCGAAGTCGAACCATTCGGGCAGCAGCTTGCGCATCGTATCGGTGAACACCCAGGAGAGTGTTGCAGAGGGATAGAAGTAGCTGTTGTTGTTGTCGGAAAGTGTAGAGAACCAGTCGTTACGGCCGGTGAGGTTGAGGAACAGCTGGTTCTTCCAACCCAGATCCACGGTGCCGTAGAGTGAATTCACCTTATACTGCGAGAGCTTCTTGCCGGGGCGCTGGCCATTAGCGGCGATATTGTTCACGCTCCAAAGTCCGTCGACCACAAAGGGACGGCCACCGTCGCTCGGCGTGTAGATCTTGAAGATGTTGTGCATCTTGTTTCCACCGAAGGTAGCGCTGACGCTCCAGTCGCCGAAAGCCTTGTTGAATCCCAAGAGGAAGTTGTAGTTGTTCTCGTGGAACTTCTTAGAGTACTCGGTCATCCAACCCTTGGGGTCGGCAGCAGCGCCAATGGGCTGAACCTGCTTGAAGTCGTACTCATAACCGTCGTGCATCACGGCGCCCTGCAAATAGAGCCAGTCGGTGATGTCCCACTTCAATGTGATACTTCCGGTGAGACGGTTGCGGTTCATGTTGTTGGTCTTGCGGTATTGCAGCCAGTAGGGGTTGTTGAAATACACGTTGTTACCACCGATCATCTCGGATCCGTCGAGGTTGGTACCCCAACCTGCTGAAGTGCCCTTCAACCATTCTACGTCGAACGAGTTGCCGCGATACATCAGCGATGCGTTGGTGTTGCCGTTTCCGTCGGAGAGGTTTGCACGTCCCTTGGAGTGGTCTTCGGTATAGTTACCGGTGACGGTAGCCGAGAAGTTCTTGAAGATATAATAAGTGGTGTTGGTGTTGAAGCCCAACTGACGGTTGGAGGCGTTGGGCAGAATGCTCTTCTCCTTGTTGTAGGATGCGCCGAAACGGTAGACGATGTTCTGCGAGGAGCCCGAGAGAGAGGCAGATGTCGTAGAGGTAACGCCGGTCTTATAGAACTTGTCCCAATTGTCTACGTAGTTGTATTTATAGGTATCGCCCTTGAAGTTGACTGCGTCAGAGCCATCGAGGTATGCACCCCAGCTGTTGCTCTCGCCCTGAATGGCAGCGTTCTGAGTAGTGGGCTTCTGGCCTTCGAGGCCCAAGCCATAAGACTTCTGCCAGTCTCTGTAGTCGTAGATGCTGTTGAACGTGAGGTTCTCGTTCACCTCCACGCTCACGGGCTGGCCGCGACGACCAGACTTGGTGGTGATGAGGATGGCACCGTTACCACCACGATAACCATAGAGAGCAGAAGCGGCAGCACCCTTGAGCACCTGGATGTCGGCAATATCGTCGGCATTGATGTTGCTCAGACCATCGCCCTGGTCCAGACCGCCCCACTGGCCGGCTGAGCCCTGGTTGGTGTTGTCGAAGGGCACGCCGTCGATCACATAGAGCGGCTGGTTGTTGCCGGTGAGCGACGCGTTACCACGGATCACCACACGTGACGAACCCGTAGAACCGGTGGCATTGCCGGCCACGCTTACGCCAGCCACCTTACCCGAAAGGGCATTACCGAGATTGGGATCACGGGTGAGGGTGAGTTCCTCGCTACCCACCTTTGTCGTAGAGTATCCCAAGGAGCGGGCCTGGCGCTTGATACCGAGAGCCGTCACCACCACCTCGTCGATAGCGGTGCTCTACTCCTGAAGATTGACGTTGATGCTTGTCTTCCCGTTGACGGGCAAAACTTGGGTCTTGCAGCCCACATAAGAAAATTCCAGCTTGGCGTTTGCTGGTACCTGAATGGTGTAGTTGCCATCAAAGTCGGTAATCACACCGGTTGTGGAACCCATAATCTTCACGGTGGCGCCCACGACGGGCTCACCCGATCCGTCCTTCACATTACCTTTTACTGTTGTCGTCTGCGCCGAAAGTGTCACGGCGAAGAACAGGAACAAAACAGCAAGCTTTGCCCTCAGTGAGAGCAAAATTTCACAGGGTTTTGTCTTCATTGTTTTTAGTTTTGAATTAATTAAAATATCTGTTTATAGATATGGAATCTGTTTCTATAGATTTATCCATTGCTGACTACGTGTACTATTTCTATCGGTCTCTCAAATGAAACTAAAAGCTTCTTGGTTGTTTTTTTCAGTAAGCAAAATTACACTTTTTTTCCTTAATAAAGAAATATTTTTCTCGTTTTCAATTCGAAAAGAGTTAAATTCTGTATTAATCCCATAGAAAATTGCCTTTCCTGTCCAACAAAGTCAACAAGCACGACAGCAGGCCAAATGATAGATACACAAGCATTTAGTGACCAACATAACGACATTTTTGTACGCATAAAGCCACAATGCGGAAACTTTCTTACGAGGAAAGTGATTTGAGACCGAAAAAAACTGAAAACGATTTCATTGAAAAGGTGAATGTAAGGCCAGAAGGCATCTCTGTGGCACAGACTTTCTAACCTGAGACAAAATATACATATCAGACGGCTAATGCCTGATGGAAATATAGAATGAAAGAGGGAGCGAAGAACGCTTTCAGCTCTCCCCTCCCTCTTTATATATATTACCTATGGCACGGACTTTCACCCGGCATTCGGTATTTATCTCACAACCACTTTTCTCACGCTGCCATCTTCCATCTTCAGGATGTTGACGCCTTTCACAGGATTTGAAATGCGCTCACCGGAGGCATTGTAGCGCTCCACCACACGGTTGACAGTGGTAGAAGAGGCCTCACGGATGCCCGAGGGGTCGGGATAGATGTAGTTCACTGTGATCGTCGGTCCATAGCCGATCACGTCGCCGTAGTTCACCTTGCCTAAGCCCATGGAATATTCCAAGAGATACAGCTGATAGACCACCGAGGCTGTTCCATAGACATCCTCACCCGGTATCCATTCCGTCATCAGGTCCACCTTTGCGTTGCCCGCCAAAAGGCCATTGGCTGTTGTATATTCTCCCACTTCATTATGGGTAAGGCAGGCAGAAGGATAGCAGAACTGGATGTCGCCGCCGGGAATATCCGTGATTTTCCACGTGGCCCGGGTGCCCACCTGCTCATCGGTAGTATTTTTAACAAACAGTCCGGCTGAGAGCATTACGCCATCGCCGAAGGGATCCGATTCGGCTTTGGTGACGTTCACCACTGAGCCGTCGGGCACCACAGTCCCCGCAGCATCAACAAACTGCAAAGTCTCGTCCACCTCATTGTCATTCTGCGCATAGGCAGCTGGCAATCCGCAGGCAAGCAATAAAGCTAAAGTAAAGATTTTCTTCATTTTGTTATGATAGTTCATTAAATATAGTTGAATACGTCTCTTCTGCCAGGGCCCGACATGCGAACTCATGACAGCGTCTGCAAATTTAAGAAATTATTTATTCACCAACAAATAAATCATGTAAATCATGCGAATTATTTTTTTTGATCTGCCCCATGATCTGCATTTTGCGTCCGCCACGTTTTCGTGTCGCGTCCGCCACGCATTCGTATCACGTCCGCCACACGTTCGTATCACGTCCGCCACAAGTTCGTATCCCAACCGCCACACGTTCGTATCCCGACCGCCACACGTTCGTATCGCGTCCGCCACGCTTTAACGTGGCGCATACTGCGAAATAGCAGGGTTGCGAATATCTTGCTCCTTTCCCTTTGGCTGAAATCCCATTCACAGCGACGCTACCCTATCCATCCAGCTTCCCTCCCCACCGTTAGGATGCAGAGAAAACGGCCTATCTACATGCAACCTACCAAGAAAAAACAAAAAAACTTCGATGAAAATCCACTATATTAGGTTTTTTTTGTACCTTTGCACCGCTTTGCGCTTGTGGCGGAATTGGTAGACGCGCCAGACTTAGGATCTGGTTGTTCACGCAGTGCAGGTTCGAGTCCTGTCAGGCGCACCCGGAGAAATTCTAACTGCTTGAATATAAGCAGTTAGAATTTTTGTCTTTATGAAATTACCGAGTTTTTGCCGAGTTATTAAGAGCTCACATGTATAATCCTTGGCAAAAGTGTCATAATATCAGTTTCAACATATTATTTTCACACATAAAAGAGAAACACAACCCTGTAGTTGTGTTTTCTCGTGAAAATCAGTTATCTTTGTAGGCGAAATGGCAATAGCCAAATATAATTGGAACAAAGCGAAATACGTCTAAGATGATAAAGGAAACATTATCTCCTGTTCAAAATACAGGAGCACAAATGAATCAAGAAGAAAAACCTTGGTTTAATCATTCGCAGATGATAGCCAATATCATGTCCGCAAGAATGAAGGAACTTGGAATGACTCAAAAGATGTTGGCAGATAAAATGAATTGTACCCAACAGTACATTTCAAAAATCTTAAAAGGGCGTGAGAACCTTTCGCTTGAAGCCATAAGCAAAATAGAGAATGCCTTGGATATTCATTTCCTGCAAATGAATGAATAGCCATGTTCTTATAAGTATAACGATAAAAAAGATAAGATATGCCAGTACAAAGTGAAGCTGCTCTCGAAAACGGACTTATAGATACTCTTCAAAAGATGAACTACGAGTATGTTCATATTGAAGAGGAGGAGAACCTGTCTGCCAATTTCAAAAAACAGTTGGAGAAACACAACAAGAAGAAGTTGGAAGAATTGGGTCGTACCGAATTTACAGAGTCTGAGTTTGAAAAGATACTTATCTATCTTGAAGGTGGCACTCGCTTTGAAAAGGCAAAGAAACTGCGAGACCTCTTTCCGCTTGAACTGGAAAGCGGTGAACGCCTGTGGGTGGAGTTCTTGAACCGCACTCACTGGTGTCAAAACGAGTTCCAAGTTTCCAATCAGATTACGGTTGAGGGCAGAAAGAAGTGTCGTTACGATGTGACGATACTTATCAACGGATTGCCATTGGTTCAGATAGAGCTGAAGCGCAGAGGTGTGGAACTGAAACAGGCATACAACCAGATACAACGCTACCACAAGACTTCTTTCCATGGACTGTTTGATTACATCCAACTGTTCGTCATATCCAATGGTGTAAACACTCGCTATTTTGCCAACAATCCGAATAGCGGATATAAGTTCACTTTCAACTGGACGGATGCAGCCAATGTGCCTTTCAACGACTTGGAGAAATTTGCCACAGTGTTCTTCGACAAGTGCACGTTGGGCAAGATTATCGGTAAGTATATCGTCTTGCATGAGGGCGACAAATGTCTGATGGTGCTTCGCCCTTATCAGTTCTATGCAGTGGAGAAGATTCTCGACCGTGTGGAAAACTCCAACGATAATGGTTATATCTGGCACACAACTGGTGCAGGAAAGACCTTGACATCATTCAAGGCAGCCCAACTCGTATCCGAGCTGGACGATGTGGATAAGGTGATGTTTGTGGTTGACCGCCACGACCTTGACACACAGACGCAAGCCGAATATGAAGCCTTTGAGCCTGGTGCCGTTGACAGTACCGACAACACAGACGAGTTGGTGAAGCGTCTGCACAGCAATTCTAAGATTATCATAACAACCATACAGAAACTCAATGCAGCTGTCAGTAAGCAGTGGTATAGCAGTCGTATTGAGGAAATACGCCATTCTCGCATCGTGATGATCTTCGATGAATGTCATCGAAGCCATTTCGGAGAATGCCACAAGAATATCGTGAAGTTCTTCGACAACACGCAGATATTCGGTTTTACTGGTACTCCTATATTTGTTGAGAATGCTATAGACGGACATACTACAAAGGAGATTTTCGGCAACTGTCTTCATAAATATCTTATAAAGGATGCCATTGCCGACGAAAACGTGCTTGGCTTCCTTGTGGAGTATTACCATGGTAATGAGGATGTGGACAATGCCGACCAAGACCGCATGACGGAGATAGCCAAATTCATCCTTAATAATTTCAATAAGTCAACATTCGACGGTGAATTTGACGCATTGTTTGCTGTGCAGTCAGTGCCTATGCTAATCCGTTACTACAAGATATTCAAGAGCCTCAATCCGAAAATTAGGATTGGAGCAGTCTTCACATATACTGCCAACAGTAGTCAAGACGATGAGCAGACCGGTATGAACACTGGCGGTTTTGCAAGCGAAAGTACAGGCGAGGCTGACGAACTGCAAGCCATCATGGACGACTACAACAAAATGTATGGGACGAGTTTTACCACAGAAAACTTCCGTGCCTATTATGACGACATCAACCTTCGCATGAAGAAAAAGAAGGAGGGCATGAAACCGCTTGACCTTTGTCTTGTTGTCGGAATGTTCCTCACTGGCTTTGACAGCAAGAAGCTCAACACGCTTTATGTGGACAAGAACATGGAGTATCACGGACTGTTGCAGGCTTTCAGTCGCACCAATCGTGTGCTGAACGAGAAGAAGCGCTTCGGCAAGATTGTCTGCTTTCGTGACTTGAAGAGCAAGGTGGACGAGGCTATAAAGCTTTTCAGCAACAGCAACAACCTTGAAGACATCGTGCGCCCACCATTTGAGGAGATAAGGAAGTCTTACCAAGAGATGACAAAAGACTTCTTGGAGCATTATCCAGCACCGCACTATGTGGACTATTTGCAGAGCGAGAACGACAAGAAACAGTTCATCCTCGCTTTTCGTGACATCATCAAGAAGCACGCAGAGATTCAGGTCTATGACGAGTTTGAGGAGGATGCTCCTGAACTGGGCATGACCGAACAGCAGTTCATGGACTTCCGCAGCAAGTATCTTGACATATATGATACCTTTGCAGGAGGTGGCAATACACCAAGTGGCTATCATGTTCCTGAAGACGAGACAGGCATGGCGGCAGAGGAAGACCCGCAAGCAGCCATTCAAACAGGTCTTGGCGACATAGACTTCTGCCTTGAACTGCTTCATAGCGACATCATCAACGTAGCCTATATCCTTGAACTCATTGCCGACCTTAACCCATACAGCGAGGATTATCCCGACAGGCGACAGCACATCATTGACACAATGATCAAGGATGTTGAACTTCGCAGTAAGGCAAAACTCATTGACGGATTTATTCAAAAGAATGTGGATGATGACCGTGACAATTTCATGGCTCGCAAACAAAAGGCTGATGGTACAAGCGACCTTGAAGAACGGTTGAACAACTACATCGTCAACGAACGTAACAATGCCGTAAATACACTTGCCAAGGATGAGGATTTGGATGTATCCGTGCTCAATCACTACCTCTCTGAATATGACTACTTGCAGAAAGAACAGCCTGAAATCATACAAGAGGCATTGAAGGGGAAACACTTGGGACTAATAAAAAAGCGCAAGGCATTGGCTCGTATAATGGATAGATTAAGGAGCATAATTAAAGTATTTAACTGGGAATAAGTAATTATGGAGAAGAACATATACATAATGAGATGGTACGGGCCATTTGCAGATATGGAAAGTGCAAGGGACTGGGATAGAACAAATCAAATTCCATGCAGTCTATATTTGATGAGTGGTATGAAAAGGTATGCTAAATCATCTGTACATTATTATATAGGAAAAGCAGAACGCAACCTTATAACAGATAGGTTTAAGGACAAAAATCATCATATCAATGATTTTTCAAGAATAAAGGAGATTTGGCTTGGCAGTTTTGCAAATAAGAAAGCGTCTCACGTTGATGTAATGCTTGTGGAAAATATGATTACTTCTTATTTTGTTGGCGAGGTGGGTAAAGACAAGATGCTGAATAAGATAAATTTCTGCTTACCTGATAGCAACGTGTATGTCTTGTCAGAATGGATAAATCCGTATTCTGAATTAGCATGGGAAAAACTGTCAAGGAATTCTCCTGCAAGCATAGTTGCAGATGTCATTGTCAATAAGGCAAATGACAATGCGTTCAACTACTATTTATATGTATCAAAGAAATTAAAAAAGCAAGAAAGAAAATAAACGATATGAGCGAAGAATTACAACAGAAACTCCGTGACCAACTTTGGGAAGTTGCTAACAAACTGCGTGGCAATATGTCGGCAAGTGACTTCATGTATTTCACCCTTGGCTTTATCTTCTACAAGTATTTGTCGGAGAAGATAGAGAAACACGCCAATGATGCATTGGTGGATGATGAAGTCACGTTCAAGGAACTGTGGGCAATGGAGAAAGACGAAGATATAGAAGAACTTCAGGAGGTTGTCAAGACCGAATGTCTGGAAAATATCGGCTACTTCATTGAACCAAACTTCCTGTTCTCGTCTGTCATTGAGAGCATTAAGAGAAAGGAGAATATTCTGCCGATGCTCGAACGCTCATTGAAGCGTATTGAGGACAGTACCCTCGGGCAGGATAGCGAAGAAGACTTTGGAGGTCTATTCTCTGACATTGACCTTGCTTCACCAAAATTGGGTAAAACTGCAGATGACAAGAATACTTTGGTCAGCAATGTTCTTCTTGCACTTGATGACATTGACTTTGGTGTGGAAGCCTCCCAAGAGATTGACATCCTTGGCGATGCCTACGAATATATGATTTCGCAGTTTGCCGCTGGTGCTGGCAAAAAGGCCGGTGAATTCTATACGCCTCAGGAGGTGAGCCGCATCTTGGCAGAGATTGTAACCATCGGTCACGCTCGTCTGCGCAATGTCTATGACCCTACTTGTGGTAGTGGTTCGCTGTTGCTCCGTGCAGCAAGCATAGGTCATGCAAACGAGATTTTCGGACAGGAGAAGAACCCCACGACATACAACTTGGCTCGTATGAATATGCTTCTTCATGGCATAAAGTTCAGCAACTTCCGCATAGAGAATGGCGATACCTTGGAGGCTGATGCTTTTGGCGACACTCAGTTTGATGCTGTTGTGGCCAATCCGCCCTTCTCTGCCGAGTGGAGCGCTGCCGACAAGTTCAACTACGATGACCGTTTCAGCAAGGCTGGCAGACTTGCTCCTCGCAAGACTGCCGACTACGCCTTTATCCTTCACATGATTTACCACCTCAACGATGGGGGCACTATGGCTTGTGTCGCTCCTCATGGTGTGCTGTTCCGCGGCAATGCCGAGGGCGTAATCCGCCGTTTCCTCATAGAGAAGAAGAATTATGTGGATGCCATCATCGGACTTCCTGCCAATATCTTCTATGGCACAAGCATTCCGACCTGCATCTTGGTACTGAAGAAGTGCCGTAAGGAGGACGACAACATCCTTTTCATCGATGCCAGCAAGGAGTTCGAGAAAGTGAAAAACCAGAACAAGCTCCGTCCACAACACATCGAGAAGATAGTCGACACGTATCGTGAGCGTAAGGAAATAGAGAGATACAGCCACCTCGCCACGTTGCAGGAGATTGCCGAGAACGATTACAACCTCAATATTCCCCGCTACGTTGATACGTTTGAGGAGGAAGAGCCTATCGACATCCATGCCGTGATGAAGGAAATCAAAGAACTGGAAGCCAAGCGTGCCGACCTCGACAAGGAGATTGAGGGGTATCTGAAAGAGTTGGGATTGGTTTAAGTGTTAGTGATTAGTGATTAAGTGTTAGTGATTAGTGATTAAGTGTTATGTATAAAGGTTTAGTGATTAGGTGTTATGGCAGACAAGAACAATATACCGCAGTTTGTGAATAGCGATTCTTTCATGGCAGACAAGAACTATGTGAAGAGGTTGTCTGACTTGAAGAAACGCTTCCACATTGCACAGCTCAAAGCTGCTGTCAAAGTGAATACGGAAATGCTCAAATTCTACCACAACTTATGGAAGATTTTGTCTACCAGCTGGTAGATTATTTAAAAAGACATAGAATATGGCCGAAAATATGACATTGGCAGGAAACAGCGAGTTCAAAAGTTGGGTCTCGCAGTTGAAGAAAGATATACGCAGCGCACAAGTCAAGGCGGCAATCAAGGTGAACACAGAATTGCTCCACCTCTATTGGCGTATGGGTGCGGGCATCTGCAAGAAGCAGAAATCTGCATCTTGGGGCGATGGCTGGCTCAAAGAATTGAGCCGTGAACTTATGGCGGAGTTTCCAGATATGAAAGGGTTTTCCTATCGTAATCTAAGGTATATTCGCCAATGGTACGAGTTTTATAATAAGCGAATTATCATTTGGCAACAAGCTGTTGCCAAATTAGGCGATGCAAATGGGCAACAACCTGTTGCCCAAATCAGCGAGGACGTATTCTTCTCCGTTCCTTGGGGGCATCATCTGTACATCATGTCTCAATGCAAGGATGTTGAACGTGCTGTATTCTACTTGAAAAAGACCGTAGAGAACGGTTGGAGCCGTGCTGTCTTGCTCAATTTCCTTGACACCAATCTATATGAGCGACAGGGAAAGGCTGTGAATAACTTTAACAAGCTGCTGGCGGATCCTCAAAGCGAATTGGCTGCGCAAACGCTGAAAGACCCTTATAATTTCGATTTTCTCACACTTGACGGTGAGTATCGGGAGCGAGAGTTGGAGCAAGGACTTACCCAAAATGTCACACGCTTCTTGCTTGAATTGGGTACTGGCTTTGCTTTTGTCGGAAGTCAAGTTCCATTGCAGGTGGGAGACGAGACTGTATATCCCGACTTGCTTTTCTATCACTTGGAACTGCGTTGCTATGTTGTCGTAGAACTGAAGATTACTAAATTCAAAGCAGAACACTTGGGACAATTAGGGGTATATGTAAGTGCTGTAAATCATATAAAAAAGAAGCCTGCAGACAACCCTACAATCGGATTGCTTATCTGCAAAACCAAGAATAATGTGATGGCTCAATATGCTCTTGAATCAACCAATCAGCCAATAGGCATCTCCGAATATCAGTTGTCTAAGCTCATGCCTGAAAACATACAGAGCCAGTTGCCAACAATTGAAGATATTGAAGCAACGCTGTCTGGCATAAAAGATACAAAGGATTGATAAATCATATAACTACCATGTAACTGGCATGTAACTGGAAGGCTCAAAAAAGCATCAAAGTAAGCTCAAACCCCTTTATAATGGGGCATAAAGCATATAACTACCATGTAACTGGCATGTAACTGAGCTATGATTGGTGAACTTAAATTAAGGATTAAAAATGACAACGACAAAAAATAATGAACATAAGAAACTCAATGTCCCAAATCTCAGATTCCCGGAGTTTCAAGGGGAGTGGAAAGAAGAACGACTGGCAGACATCGCAGATTTGTATAAAGGTACTGGTATATCCAAAGACCAACTGTCTGATGATGGTGAGCCTTGTATTTTATATGGAGAGCTTTACACAAAGTACAAATCGGAAACAATAAGAGAAGTCATTAGCAAAACAAACATCGACAATACCAAATTGGTAAGAAGCAAAGCTAATGACGTAATAATACCCTGCTCTGGTGAAACAGCAGAGGATATCGCAACCGCTCGTTGCGTCCTCAATGGCAATATTCTTTTAGGTGGTGATTTGAACATTATACGCTTGCATGGATATGATGGTGCATTCATGAGCTATCAGTTGAATGGCAGACGCAAGTATGACATTGCCAAAGTTGCGCAAGGTGTGTCTGTAGTGCATCTTTATGGCGAACATTTGAAAGGGGTAAAGACCATCAATCCATGTTTGGAGGAGCAGAAGAAAATAGCCAAACTTTTGTCACTCCTTGACGAGCGCATCGCTACTCAAAACAAAATCATTGAGGACTTAAAGAAACTAAAGTCTGCGATTATTGAAAAGGTCTTTTGTTCTCCAAACCAAGAACATCCCATGTGTCGTATTGCGGGATTTGAGCAAGCATTGTCTACTTACA